>Ga0194117_10000853_pt1 | contig 37841 bp, 19 predicted proteins | sample TA2MahsurfametaG_FD_160579 | JGI IMG/M metagenome (GOLD analysis project Ga0194117, IMG submission 160579) | Freshwater microbial communities from Lake Tanganyika, Tanzania - TA2015009 Mahale N1 surface | ecosystem: Environmental > Aquatic > Freshwater > Lake | place: Tanzania: Lake Tanganyika... | reverse complement strand
AACAAATTTATATTTATTATATTTTCAACTACAGAATCATCTACCAACCATGTACAGAAAAACACATATCTACGTAATATATAAAGAATTTTTCATGCCTAATGTTAGCCCCGACCATAGCTCAGCTGGTAGAGCGGAGGACTGTAGAGTTCTGTGGTTATCCTTAGGTCGCTGGTTCGATTCCGGCTGGTCGGAGTTTTTTTATTAGCCTTCATTTTGTCCTCTACTGAATCTCAACACCAAAAATTCATCAAATTACTAAAATAATGCATTAAATATCATTTTTTTCTCTACAACTTTATCTTAGTTACTTCATGGAAATCAGGTAAAGAAAATTTCTTTTTCAAAGCTTTGCAATTTTACAGAGTCGGAGCCTATTCCAGGAGGGAGCAGAGCTATTTGGCACAAGTTTTGAGCTCGCTTTCACGATAGTTGATGACCTTTGATAATTGTTCACTCCAAGCAGTTTCTGATCTCCTAATTTTTTTAATCAAATAGATAGTTGCACAAGCAAGCATACTAGGTTCATAGGCCAAAAATCTTGGCTTTGTTAATGCCAATTCTAAAACATATTGTCCTAGATGCACATTTTTTGGTTAAAGTTCTGCTACTTTAGCTAAAGGCTCGAAAAACTTGTAAGAAGAATTGGTAATAAGCTAGAAATTGAAGACATTGAGCATGTCGGCTTCCATGTTCGTGAGTTGAGTTGCTGTGTATTGTCCAGCGCTAGCTGTAATGAGTTGTTTGAGATTAGGTACTTGGTATGTTTATTAAAACTTGGCAGCTATCAGAAGAGCTGCGATTCCTACTAGTTGTAGCTCTCCTAAAGGTACTGTTTTTTTGGCTAGATATCTGTCAATAAATGTCACAACAGTGAATATTGTTTCTGGAAACATTTTGTATTTGTAATGGAGTTCACTTAGCCAGTCTATAAGTTTGGCTCTTGAGTTTTAAGATACAGATTTATGATCTGAAATGTAGTTTCCAAAAGTTGGATTTTTAGTTTCTTGAGATCTGAGATAGCACAAATTTTATTCAAAGTATTCAGGAACCATTTGTGGGTCAGCTGGAGTTGTTTTTTGCTCCTGATGCTTGGTAGCTGGCATCAGAAGATTGCGGTTGCGAGCAGAGAGAGTAGCTTTGTTCTCTCTAAGCTTGTCGTTGTGAAGGAAAGAATAGTTGCGTTTAGCTCTGAGTTGTTCTTGTTCTGCAAGGTTAGTGATTTAGCGACCAAAGATGCGGTGCTCCATATGTCTGTTAGATGATAATTATATAATTGGTAGTCCATAATAAATTTATGAGATATAACTAGCTCACTTATCATAAAGCCAACCCCTTCTATAAGCAAGGATTTCTTCCTGATCGAGCATGGTTCAATCGTAAACCCAAAGAGTACCCATCGGAGATACCTACGGGCCAAGATTATTTCGTTGAATCCGGAAGAAGACACTTTGCGAATCGTTTTAATCATTCTTAAATTTAATAGACTGGAGTTCTCAAAAGTCCGGAAAAATATCCTTATCAAAATAGAATCGCTTTGGACAAAGATTACATGCGAAGTCTTGATACAACTGACATTTAAGGCGCTGGTAGCGGAACTCGTGTCAACTAATCAATCAGATATAAACTTAGAGCTCAATAAGAGTTAGCCCGTAAACATAACCAGTCGTTGGATTTGAGAGAACATAAGTAGCACTAATATGAGTAGAAGAGAAGAGAATTAGCTATGAAAAACTTAGAAAAAATTCAATAAAGGAAAATGAGGCAAGAATAATAAAGTTTACAAAGTAGCCGTTTATCTCAGAATCCTTAGAGAAACAGAAATGAAGAATCTAGATATGTCGACAATATATAAAATTGTCAGGCGGATTCAAGCAACAATCAGAAGTATTTAAGCCTCTTACCCAAACCCTATTATGCTAACTTATAATCTCCACCCAAATAACCTCAATATGTCCATAAATATATAGAACCTAAGCAGAATAACTATCCAAAATAACAGTAGAGTATTCAAAAGGTGCAATATCAAAATGACTTGTCTACAAACCCCCGAAAATAATAATAACCTCAAAAAAATTTAAATGCAAACGACAGATATCAAAATAACCCAGTGTATCTCAATAACTACGACAATTAGTTGTAGCGTAGGAGGCAAGAACACATGCGCACGATTGAAATAGATCAAATGACTCGTGAAAAACTGCAGGATAAGCGTGAGTTTAGAAAATACAATCCTACTAACTTATCGTTTAACTTAGCAGGTCAATCTATTGTAAGTGGCATACATTGATCACTAATACTTATTTATTGTATTCAAAATAGTGAGTAATCAGCATATTCTCCTAAGAAGTTTCTCTCCTTGTTCGACTGTCCTGTCCAAAAGTCCCAGCACAATTTCCTAGTACTCGTTTCGTTTTTTTCTTTCGGATTAAATAATACAATCGAATTTGACTCTTGCCTATTCGATTTGTCTCATGAGGTATGAAGTTGAGTCGTTTCTCAGTTTTTTGGTATCTTTCATCTCCTGGAGGACCAAGTTACTCTTATTCTTTATAGCTGCACTTGTGTTTTTCAGAGTTTTTGTCAAATGAGCTTGGTCCTGCTTTATTTTTTATTTGAAAGAATCGATCTATTCTTCTATCTATCCTTCTGCTTTCTTTTTGAGAGTTGCCCAGCTATTTTTAAAAGAACCTAGTTCTCTCTATAAAGAAGCAAAATTATGCTCAAATGAAATTTTAATACCATTTTGTTCATTCATATTTCTTGCTTTCACAACCTTTAGCTCTTGTTTTGTCTACCCAACATAGCTCTGAAGTTATGCATTCGAATCTAAACGCTAAATAACCGAAGGAGTACTTTGATTAGCTCTTAGCCCGTGAGTATGGTTTACTTGATTTTCGCTATTTGTTCTTCCAATCCATCCAAACTGTTAGAATCACTCGAGATTTTAGTTTTACGACTGGGGGGTGGTTGAGGTGTATAGAATTCTACATAATTCAATCTTTACAAGAAGTAGCTGTATCGACAAGGTCTATGGTTTCTTCTTGCTTCATAGAAATTGTATATTCTAAAATAATATGGATATCATTCCTTGCCTTTGAGATTCATAAACATTAATTTACTACCACAACGGTTGTTTATGTTTTGAATAGCTTACAAATATCTGATCTGCATTGCTGAAGTTGAGTCGAGAATTTATGAAGTTTCCTTTAACATTTTGGCAGACTAGACGTCAGCCTTAGCTGAAATAATTGTAGCTTCTGACACTCTTTTCTGGATAGCAGCAGATTGCATGTTTTTTTGTACATCAGGAGGCAAAATCAAATCTAAATATATCATGCGTTACCTTTAATAAAAATGTTTTCGATAAAAAGACCCCAGGGATATACTTTTTCTTTAACAAACTACTCTAACTGATGAGCCACCTTTGCACGGTGTTCCAAAAGCTACTGGAAAGGATTTTAGCCAACAACTGATCTTAGTGCAGAATAAGAAATTTCCTTAATGAACTATCTGATATGATTTGTATCGTTTCTTAGTTTATATACCAATTTGTAAGGATTTATTGCCCGATAATATACGATAGTCTCAATACTCATGCTGACATTGTCTTTCGTTATTACTTGTTGAGGAGCCATCGAAAAAACTGAAGTTTTCATATCTACCTCAATCACATTTTCAGTCATCGGGTTTACAAGGTGAAATCCTGGTTTCAAGATTTTAAGGTATCTTCCAAATGATTGATGGATTCCAAGCCGAGCAGTCGATATCTGATAGATGGGCGAGTTGCAGCAGCAGCAGATGCAGGGACACCATATTCTCAGACACCCCATCATATTTCCACAGCAGATGAGGCAAGATTCGTAAGCTGTACTTTCATATTCCTCAACTTTTTTGTTTTAAAAATCATCCTCGTCTTCGGAATTGATGATTAAGTGCTTCTCTGCCATCTTATATTTTAATTACAGATTAAATGAACTATAAAGAAAAAGCTAAGAATCATGCAAAAATTAAAAGATGCCGACAATAGAACCGCGATTTTTCCACTTTTGCACTATCTTCATTGACGTTCTTTGTTTTTGGCTATTTTTTATTCTATTAACATTCCTTTTTATGTTCAGCTTTTATCATTTCCTTCAGATTAGGAATCTATAGCAAGTAGTTGTTCTATTTCTTTTATATAGTTGTGTTGGTGATCTCTGTTGATTTTTAGTCTTCAGTTGTTTACCTCAATTCGCTAGTTATTTACATAGCTTTGGAGGATTATTAATGGTTCTGTTTTAAGTTAGACAGTTGGATCTTCTCTATTTCTTAAGTCAAAACAACTACTTCTTCTATTTCAAAAACTTATTTAGTTTGCTTTGGAGATTAATGTTTCTAACGTTTTTCTTCATGATTTCGGCCTTAAGAAGATTCTTATGAAACTATATTATTCTTTTAAGGCAAGTTTAAGAGAGGAATAGAGATGTTATTTTTACCAACAAAATTTAGAGAAAGAGAAGTTAATCCGGTTTCTCCATTACTCTTATTAGTGTTATCAGACTAAATAGAAGTAGAACTACGCTGAATTGGCAGAAATTGTATTATTCTTCAAGTTTAAACGAAGAAGAACTCTGAAAGCTGGCTATTTTTGTATCATACTTTTTACATATCCTCTTAAAATCTTTCCCTAAAGCTGCGGAAGCTTTGCCAAGAGCCTGTTCTTCTCTTTTTGTTAATTGGGTAATTAAGCTTATATCAAAAGCGGACTTTTCATTTTTATTGTAATTTTTAGTGTTGTTGTAGTTTGCATTTTGAATTACGGAGAAATAATTCTGATAAAAATTTGAATTATGCTACATGAAATTTTGAATCTGCTCTCGAGAAGATCTCATAAGTATCTTATTGATTAGTGAATAAATTTTATTTTTGACGATTCCTCCATTCTTTTCACTTTTATAGACCTAGTAAAGACCAATGAAAGAGGGATCATTGAGGTCATAGGCAACACCTTTCAAAGAACTGCAATTCAGTAGGGTCTACAAAAATGAAAGATAACTTATTTTTGTCAAACTATTCTAAATAAGTTAAAAATTACAAAAGATTGGATCCTTGTGACAATAAGTACTAAGTTGGCTAGATTTTTAATAAAAATCTACACCTCAAACTTCATAGCAGGGCCTAATTATTCTCTCTAATAGTATGAATTGTCTTCCCCTTAGCTATTCATTCTCGAAAATAGAATTTATAGAAATTTGGCAATGTTACAAAATGAAGTTTGGTTTAGTTTCACTAATTAATTATAAAATCTGTCAAGAACAGCTGAACTTACAAGATAGTTAATTATTCTCTTGAAATCTTAGAAATACTAGTAGTAAGACTGCTTGGAAGTGTTAAGGATTTACTATAAGAAAATAAGAGAGCCATCAAAATATAGCTGGTCTTCCAACCTTGCAAAAATGGATTCAACTGCTTGGAGCAGAATATTTTTCTTAAGATTTTCATACTTATATTATTTTGTCTTGTCTTCAGAAGTCAATACTTGAGCCAATAAGGAACTTATTGAAGAATAGCTCAAATTAGTTATTAAAAGTCTTAAAATTTCAGGGCGTTGGTACAAGTACCCTAAAACTGGTAAAGGGTCTTGTCTGATGAAGAAAGAAAACATTTTTTGTAAGTAACCCAGACATGTTTAATTTTTTTCAGGATTTTTCAGTATTTCAAAGGTTAAATCAGTCAACTATTAAGGTGTAATCTAAGCTGGCCTCACAGGTTAGGGGACTGCTGTTTACTATTCATCCGAATCGAACCTAAACAGTCTTTATGCCTAACTTTGAATGCTGCTTTAGAGTTCCTAAGGTATTTCCGAACTTTCAGCCTATTGTTTTGAATCAGTTTAAAAGAAAAGTTCAAGAAGCTAAGTTTACTAATTACCAAGAAGTTCAGTGATAGCATGGGAAGCCTTTTTGGTATTGATATCATCCAACTCTGTGGAAGAAACGTTTAAACCAAGATAGATCATCCTGGTGCTAAAATTTCGATGAGTCCTGCAGTATTTTACAAATCTTGCCATACTGTTGGTGTTCCTAATTTGGGCAGCTATGCCCTTAGGTTGGAAAAATTAATCTGCAGAAACTTTGTGATCTCGTAAAAGACTTTATAGAGAACGTTACTTTTCCATCTATCTATATTAAGGGACAAATACACTGTGACTGTTTGAATCACTCAAATTTATTTATTTATAACTATCACAAAATAAAAAACCATTACCTCAAATATTAACTTCCAAAATATTCACCTATGCTCTAAAAATAGCCCACTATTCTGCTGCCACTTATCGTTCAAATTTTTTATTTTCATTTTTCGCAATGATTACAATTTCAAAAATACTAATATCAAGCTATTTCCTCTTAAAGATGTAGTTCTGCAGTTTTAAAGACAATCTATCCCTCTTCCTAAAAATTTAGTTGTTCTTGGAACTGCTTACGCTTTAATTATTCCTACTGCATGAATCGTTAGTAGTTATCTTCCTACAGAGGTAAGTCTTCAGATTGAGCTTTGGAATCAGCCATCAAAACAGGTTCTTCTCCTTCAAGTTTGTTTTGTGCTTCCCAAGCTGAGTTGTATATTTGGCTGCTCATGAGTCCTTTTTCTTCCATTTCGCTCATAATTAGATCAACTTTTTAAGTGTTTGATAGTTTATCTATAACTCTTTAGTGTTCAGTCACGTTTCTGTCGATAAAATCAAGGCTTTTAGTAATGATTTATAATTGATTAACGATTTTTTAGAGCTAAAACGACATTAACTATGATATTTTCTAAATAAAACTATAAATACATCTGATTTCTCATTTCTCAACTAAGGAGAGTTAGGCTTTTAAATTTGAGTTTGGCTTGAAAACACATTTTATGAAGAAAAGTCAGCTGAAAGTTTATTGCTTTTAAATAAAGGCTGTAGTCCATCTCCATTTGCCTTTTACTTGAAATTTGTTTAGATTCCTCTGCCTGAGTTGTTAAGTTCTCTATCAAAGTTACTCATCCAGATCATTACTAATTTGTCATCTCCTCCAGTTGCAAAATAGTCACCATCTTTATTAAACTAAACTGTTCTTACTTAACCTTAATGACCGAATACTGTCCAGCCAAGTCTACCTTGCTTCAATTCCCAAATCTTAATTTTGTTATCGGCTGAGACTGAAGCCATATGATATCCCAAAGGATGAAATGCAATTCTATTGACAGGTCTATCGTGAGCATTGTAATGTTGAATAAGCTTTCCTAACCTTGTGTCCCAAACTTTGATAGTACCATCAACAGCTGAGGCTGCAATACAGGTTCCATCAGGGGTGAATTTGCAACTTAGAACTTCAGATTTGTGCTCAGTAAATGTAGCTGAGATAGTTGCTTTAGTGATATCCCATAGTTTAACACTTCTATCATCTGAACAACTCAATAGAAGTCTTTAGTCAAAAGAAATCTGGCACTAACGAACCCAGTTTGTGTGTCCCACAAAACTTTGCTTAAATTTACCTTCTAAATCCCACATTTTTATAGTTTTGTCAGAGGAACAGCTCATCAAGAAATCCTCTTGCTGAGAAAGACTGAGCTTAAGCACAGGTCCGGAATGAGCTTTTACTGCTTTGTGTTTGCCATTTCTTGATTACGACAAAAATACACTGAATTTTTCCATATTCTTATTTATCTATCATCTCCACAAGAGATAACCTTTGTGGAATCAGCATTGAAAAGAACATCATTGACTTGACCTTTATGCCCAACAAATTTAAATGGTCTAATTTGAGGTTTGAAATTCCATACTTATACAAGGCCGTCTGCTCCTCCTGAGACAATCTGTTTCCTGAATGTAAATGTGATTACATTTAACGGGAAAATCCAACACTGACTACAGACTTTTCGTGACCTCTGAAGCATCTAACTAGAGAGGGATCTTCGGCAGTTGCGATTGTTCTTGTTAATCCTTTGGCTTCTTACATGTTCGTTTGTATTTAAATAATGAATTCAAATAATGAGTCAAAGAGTTTGATTGACTAATTTAATCAAAAAATCACTCAATTATTACAACTATACTAATAAATTTACATTATTAACCTTTCATATTTCTACAATTATTTTATTCTTGTTTCTTTCAATATTACGAAATATTTAGTGATCTTTTTGGAACTACCCTCAGATCAAACTCTATGTGTATTTTAACATTTATTTTGTAATTTCAATAGCATAACGGTAGTAGATATTAATGGAACAAAACTATAATCTTGTTATAAATTTATGGATCAAACTTCAGATATTTACAAAAACCTAAGCTACTTAAAAGGCTTTGGCAATTCATTTCACACTGAAGCACTGCCAGGTGCAGTTCCAGAGAGTATTCCATCCTACAATTAGATCAAAACAGTCCCATCAAGCTCAAGTATGGGATTTTTCCAGAACAATTGAGTGGTACTGCTTTCACTGTCAAAAGAGCCTAGAATCAAAGAGTTTGGTACTATAAACTGAGACCTTCTGCTGTTGAAGGCTAATATGAAAAATCTAAATACCCTTATCGCATAATTGCAAGTTATCTTTAAAAATAAAATATTGAATCTCATCCCAATCAACTTCGTTGGAGGCCAATTCCATCAGTGAAAGAAGGAGAATCTGTAACCTTCCCTCAAGGACTTGTTTCTCTATTAGGTGCAGGTTAACCATCACTTAAGCAAGGAGTCTCAATCTATGCATATTCAGCAAATAAATCGATGGAGAAGACAGCGTTTTACAGTTCAGACGGTGATTTCTTAATAGTGCCTCAGACTGGAACACTTTTCGTTAAAACTCTTAATGGTAGACTAGCTGTAAGACCGAAATAAATTCTTGGAATTCCGAGAGGCATAAAGTTTTCAGTTGATGTTACAAGTTAGGTTAAAGGTTGGGTGGCTGAAATTTTCGGACATCATTTTGCATTACCTTAATTGGGACCGATTGGGGCCAATGGATTGGCAAACCCTGGCGATTTTGAATATCCAACAGCTTGGTATGAAGATAAGAAAGAGTAATGGACAATTATCAATAAATATATTGGCTAAATTTATGAGGCAAAATCTGCATTTAGTCCATATGATGTAGTTGGATGGAAAGGAAACTATTCACCCTTCAAATACAATCTTGAACACTACAATACAATCGGATCTATTTCTTACGATCACCCTGACCCATCAATTTTTACTGTACTTACAGTCAAATCAGCAATGGAAGGGTAAATATCTTTTCATGTAGAACATCCACACTAGACTTTGTTATATTCCCTCCAAGATGGTTGGTAGCTGAGCATACCTTTAGACCACCCTACTATCATAGAAACTGCATGAGTGAATTCATGGGAAATATTGCGGGTTAATATGATGCTAAAGGAGAAGGATTCAGCCCTGGATGCTCATCTCTGCATTCAACAATGACTCCTCATGGACCCGATGCTGATTCTTACTAAAAATTCGTTCTTTCAGAACAAAAACCATTCAAAATTGGAGACAACAACATGTCTTTCATGTTCTAATCTGGCTACTTATTGAAGACAACAAAATTCGCTCTTCACGATTTCGCGGAGGTTGACAAAAACTACCACAAGTGCTGGTAGAGACTTAGCCAGCTCAAGTATGCTGCTGAATGATAATTCCATTTATGATTAAGCCATTCCGATTATATTCTACTTATTTCTTTATGGACAAAATAAGACGCGTGTATCATTGACAATGTGAGCGAATATCGGGTATTTTCGCATTTAGTTTTTCAAACGCGATTGCGATGTCGGTTGAAATTTCCTTAGCTAGCTCTATATTTGTTGTTGAGTCGAGAAAAATCGTGACCATGATATTCTTAACGTGCGCTAGATGTATGAGGTATTCTTGGTAGTAAAAGTTGACAGTTCGAATGTCAGAGTACGTTTTTGTCTATTATAATTTTGCATGTACTTTTTGAAGATTACTCTGAGTTTGGTTCAAAGCGCTGATGAGTAAAGCAGTAGTCTGCACGAATTTCTAATTTTCTTTTTGGGGTGCGCTCTGGCAAATCAAAACTCCATCATTATCGGAGAGCATGATACCCTTAACACAATGAAATTCATCAATGACTCGTTTTAGGAATTCTGCACTTTATCCTCCCATAAACTCAGATCTTAAATATAAAAATGGATTGTAATTATTTAAATGTCCAAAAACTCTGCAATCGAAATCATTTTGAGAGTACGTCCTCACAAAAACACCTTTAAAGGATTCAGTACACTTACATTAATCTAGCCATCAACAAAGAGTAAAATCGTGCTGAATTTTTCATACCTAAAGACGAAGAGGAAGGATACATTAATAACAAAGAATAAAAACGGTCGTTCCAGTTCAATCAGATATTTGATATGGACACCAAACAATAAAAAGTTTTCGATAAAGTAGCCAAAGACGTCGTAGACTCTGCTTTAGAAGGATTTAATGGCACTGTCTTTGCATACGGTCAAACAGGTTCTGGAAAAACTTTTACAATGACTGGAGGCTCTGGAAGTTATTAAGATCGTGGACTTATTCCAAGAACATTAAGTTACATTTTCAATGAGTGCAAAGCTAGAAGTTAAAATATAAAGGTAAATATTAGTTACTTGCAAATTTATCAAAGTGTTGGTTATGACCTTCTTGCAGTTTAAAATTTAACTAAAAAACTTTTCGATTTGCCTAAAGTTGAACCTCGTTAAGGAGCTAATGGTGAGTTACAACTTAACAATTTACAAAGTTTCCACTGCAATAACTAGTAAGATGCTCTCAACTATCTTTTTATAGGAGACACTAATCGTGTTGTAAGCAAAACACCCAAAAACGACTAGTCTACCCGTTCTCATTGTATTTTTATTATCAATATTTAATCTTCTAAACCTGGCAGCGATATTAAAACAGTTGCATCAGTACATTTGGTCGATCTCTCAGGTTCCTAAAGAATCCAACAAACTGGTGTTTAAGGTTTATTACAAAGAGAAGCTATCGATATCAACTTAGGATTACATTATCTCTAGAGAGTTATTATCCAGCTAAATCAAAAAGCAAGAGGATAAAATTTACATATTTCTTATAGGGATTCTTTGATGACTATGGTATTGCGAGACTCCTTGGGTGGTAATTGTAAAACACGAATGATAGCAACTATGAGTTCCAAGCCATAGGATATAATGTAAAGTGTGGCTACTTGTAAATTTGCTCAAAGAGTAGCCTTGATTAAAAACGATTTATTGAGAAACTAAACTGTTGATCCTGGAGTCATAATTGCTCGCTTGAAAAAAGAAAATGCTCAATTAAAAGCTGAAATTGCTTTGCTCAAAGGGTAAGATGCGAAATAAGAACTTGATAAATATGAAATTTAAGATTGCCATAAAATAGTAGATGAGTATATTGAAAGTAACGATCCTTCAGCCGCACTAATCCTTAATGACAGATTGAAAATAAACTAATGTTTCTATTATTTCAAAAATATTATCAAAAAAGGTGGAGGAAGACAAGCTCTATAATAAAAAAGCAATTTGATACAAAACGAGAGTAAAAGAATGGAACGATCTTTCGTTCCAAACTAAAATGAAGATGGAGGAAGAGCTGCTGAATAGATAAAAAGGCTCAAACTTCTTATTCAGCAAAGAGATAATTAGCTTGCATTACTTGTAAGTCTAATCAAAAAGAGAAGCGGATAAGGTAATGAAGTTGTAATTCCTGTAAGAAGAGCAAACGAAGAAGAGAATTTATTGAAATCAGTGGTTAAAGAAAAACCTATTCATTTTCCCAACGAGTAATAAACAAAAATTTAATCATCAAAAATGCAATCTAAATTTTAAGAATCCAAATTTTAAAATTCCAAATTTCCTCAAAAATCATTAGTATAGGCAGACACCTAGTAAATTTAGAAAATGTTAGTCAAACCTGTTAATCTAACTTCTGAACAGATGTTAGACTAAGCTCAAGCTTTTTAACAATTCAGACGCAGTTACAGAAGACATTAGGCTATGTAGAAAAACATGGGACTTTTACAAGAAAAGATGTCCAAGGGCAAAGAACTAGGAAAAGTTATGAATTAGATAAGATCCAAAATACAATATGCGAAAGAAAAACTCTAAAATCTAAAAAGATAAAATGCTGTTAATGCCCTAGTTTAAGGTCGTTAAAAGGAAGACCCTTAGCAATAAAGACTTTAAAATGAGATCATAGCTCTAAAGTAAAAAAGCAAGCCGTTAGCTAACTAACTTAAAACTCTTAAAAATGATATTTAGAGCATTCAAGTACTCCAGAAAAAGCAAATGGAGCAGTTGAAGAAAGATTTTACAAAATGGTATATGCTAAAACAAAAATAAAGAAGTACACTAACCCAAGAAATTGATTCGTCGTTATTGGCTTCAAATATAAAAGACAAATAAGTTATGAGTCATTTACAGTCATTTTTAGCGGCTCGAGATTAGATCCGTAAACGTTGATTATAATATGTGCTTGTTTATTTAAAATTATCCTTATCAACTCTTAATATCTAAACAGCTCATTTACAGTAAGTAATAGACTTGAGTTTATATAATATTTTCTAACAATACAAGGTATTTAAACAGTTATGCAGAAATGCGCCGTAATCAATTCGAAGAGCAGTTTTAAGACTCAGAAGCTAACTTTAGCGAAGCTGCTCAAGAAAGGGCTGACGAAAGATCCGATGGAAAACCAATACAACTTCTCAAAATACAAACAAACGGTCAAGTAGAGCTAAACTAAGAAGCACTAAATATTATCGCTTCTTGCGGGACTGAAGTTGGATTCGTAAGTGTTGTAGGAAAAATGCGTACTGGAAAAAGCTGTCTACTGAATAGAATGCTGGGTCTTGCAGGAAAAGGAGTAATTTTGATAATACGTAGTTTAGAGTCGATTCTGCAGTCAGCAGTTGTACAAAAGGAATTTGGATGTGGTCTGAGCCTGTCTTCAATCCTAATCTCAACTGTTTTGTATTCTTTTTAGACACAGAAGGATCTGACAGTTTATAAAAGGACGCAGAAACAGATGCCAAAATATTTACACTATCTCTCCTCATTTCAACTTACTTCATATACAACTCTGTAGGGTGTATCGACTAACGCTCAATCAGTGATCTAGAAATGATAACTGCTCTTTCTCAACATGTAAGAGCAGATTAGAAACTAAGCGAAAGATAAAATCAATAGTAACTTTATCGTTACATGCCTAAATTTGTCTGGGTACTCAGAGACGTCACTCTTAAAATTGAGGATCAGTACGGTCGTAAAATAAGCCCTTCTCAATATTTATAGAACTGCTTGACTTAACAACAACCTGGTGCAGTCAACTAGAGCTCAAGGAAAATTAAAAAATCATTACTAAACTATTTCAAAGATAGGGAATGTGTTACAATGGTTAGACCTGTAGGAGATTAGAATTAACTACAAAGACTAAACTCAATTCCTGATCATGCCCTCAGAAGAGAGTTTATAGAGGCTATTAGTAATCTGAGAGACAAGTTGATCAAAGGTTGTGGTCCTAAACAATTCGGAGGAGAACCAGTTATTGGCCCAATAATGGCATAGCTCATTGAATCATTTGTTGAAGCCTTCAATAACAACAAAGTCCCATCAATCAAATCTGCTTGGCAACAAGTTGCTTAAGACGAAGGTGGAGCTGCATTTAATGCTGCAGTTGTAAAATACTAATAAATTTTCCGTTAGTAATTTCCAGATGACAATCCCAAAAGCGAAGAATAGCTGAGGAGAGTCCTGATTCGATTACGAGAATAAAGTACCAAGTAGTTTGAGGCGAACTGCTATGGCCAAAAACACGATGATTACAAAAACAAATTAAAAACACTCATTGAAGAAAAGTAGGCCAATATTGTAGAAATCAATAAAAATGTATCGTAAAGCAAAAACAATTAAATTCTTAAAGGGCTTTTCCAAAAAATGAAGTCTAAATTCTAAAGCAACGCTTACGTTGGCAAAAAGCAGGAAATCCAAGCAGATCTAGATTAAATCATAGCAAAATACAATAGAGATGCCATAGGACCTAAAAAGGCATAGATACTCGCCGAATTTATTAGAAATATCAATCCCTTGATGTTTGCAGTAGAGGAGGATAAAGCCAAACAAGATTAATAGTTGAAAAAGGCCAAAAGAAAACAAGAGGAGTTAGAAAAAACTAACAAATTGAAAGAACAAGAAATTTAAAGTCTCAGACAACAGCTACTCGCAAAATAAAACCGACCAGTTGCCCAAGTTGGCTCAAAACCAGGGAAAGCGGGAGATAAGCCTCGAAAATAACAGAGATAGACTCAAGGATGCTGTTCTGGTGATAAGTGCGAGATAATGTGATATCAATAAATTTCCTAGTTATTCATTAATCAAGATAAATGAGCTTGCTAATTAAGTATTTATAGGATAAGAATGCATTAGATTACAATTAGATATCAATTTATGTAAAATTAGACGGATTTTTATTTATTTAGTTAAATTTATGTGGGGAAACAACCAGCCAGGACAAGGATTTCAAAATCAAGGAGGATTTGGACAGCAAGGCCAAGGATTCAACCAAGGAAATCAAGGCCAAGGATTCAACCAAGGAAATCAAGGCCAAGGATTCAACCAAGGACAAGGTTTCAATCAGGGAAATCAAGGTTTTAACCAAGGACAGCAAGGCCAGGGATGGAATAAAAATCAAGGAACTGGATTTAACCAAGGAAATCAAGGTTTTAACCAAGGGCAAGGTTGGACTAATAACTACGGAAGTAGTCAAGGGGGTCAAGGACAGTGGGGAAATGCGGGAAATCAAGGGTTTAGTCAGGGAACTGGTAATCAAGGTTGGGGTGGTCAAGGCAGCCAAGGTTTTAATCAAGGAACTGGTAATCAAGGTTGGGGCGGGCAAGGCAGCCAAGGCTTTAACCAGAGTCAAGGAAATCAAGGATGGGCAACCCAAGGCCAGGGATGGAATAATCAAGGTCAAAGATTTAACCAAGGACAAGGATTCAATCAAGGACAAGGATTTAACCAAGGATGGAACAATCAAAATCAAGGTTTTAACAAAGGCGGCAGACAACACTGGAATAACAACCCATGGTTTAAACAAAATCAGAGCTGGGGATCAGGAGGATACGTTCCTATGCCTAGCTGGCAAAATAAATACAATTGCTTCATACCTCCAATCCAATTTACCATGGGTTGCAAAAAATGTGGAGGATCAGGTACATGGGTCAGACACGGTATGCCGATGCCTTGCCGTGTATGCTATAAAAGACAAGGAATATGCCCGAAATGCTACGGAGGAGGTATTAATTTCAATAATGGCAAGCCCTGCAAGAAATGTCATGGAGGAAAGTGGCAAAAACGTCATGGGCGCAGATGTTCGAGCAGTAGTTCAAGCGATAGCCATTGATTCTAGCCTAGACGTTATGTCATTTCATACAAAATTTGTTTGGCAAAAATTAAATACGGCAAACAGTATAAATAGTAAAATTGAAATATACTTTTTATCTTGATGATAAACTTTATCACAATCTCTTTCTATAACTCTAGACAGATCAAGCAGCGTAATCCTAAGCTAAATGCAGGATAAAGTGAGAAAACGATATTTCCAAGCTTAGTTCGCTCTAAACTATGGGATAATTATATCCTCAACCACATCGGATTTGATTAGTATTTATAGTATCAAAGCAATCAAATGTGGGGACAAAATCAAACAGGACAGGGATATCAAGGGCAGGGACAAGGATATCAGGGTCAAGTATATCAAGGACAAGGTTATCAAGGACAGGGAGGATATCAAGGACAGGGAGGATACCAAGGGCAGGGATAAGGGCATTTTGGATATCAGGGTCAGGGCTATAGTGGTCAAGGATACCAAGGACAACAAGGCTACTTGCTACAAAAGGCAAGGAATATGTTCTCAATGTTATGGATAAGGCATTAACTACCAAACTGGTAAACAGTGTAACAGATGTCAAGGAGGAAGATGGCAAAGACGTGGTAATCGCAGGTCTTCGAGCAGCTCCAGCTCAAGTAATTGATCTAAAGCAAATTGTGTAAACTACTTATATTGTAAGATTTTTGAGAGCTTGTTTAAGAAATATAGTTTAGATAATCAAAATTATCATCATCTCGTCACCCTATTTTTTCATTCAATTTCATTTTTATACTATCTATTAAACTTTAATAAACTTTAATAGTGCGGTCTTTCTCCTCGATTTGTCTTTCGAGTGTTATCCTTAAATCTTAGATCGTGGCTGAAATTTTCATCTCTTTTTTGCTCATCATTATTCCCTTACTTTTCTCGTAAACTTCATTTTATAAATTTTTTATTACTGCTTCGGATTTGGTCATCTCTTTCAAAAGTTTGTTGTAATCTCCTTAAAATCTGCTCATCTTCTGTTAGACTGCTTCTGACATCTGTAGCCACTGGTTCTTTTGGTTCTAGAGCTAATTTTCGATGCGCTCCAACTCCTATTGGTACTCCTCCTGCATCACTCTAAACGAGTTGACTAGTTCTTCTATAACTTTTAGTGTTTATTCGATGGTATTATTTTGATCGTTGGCATTGTTCTGCGCCCTTTCCTTGATCCTCTCGCTGCGCTAGAATTCTAAATGTTGTTCAAGTTCGATGATACGGTGTGCTAGTTGTTATATTTCTTGTTGATTGATGTGTGGGAAGTTTTACGAATGCGAGTTATTGAATTATTCGATGGATTATGTGAGTTCAGTGTTGATGTTGATAAGCTATTCGAGTGATTTTTTGAGAGTTATATTCTAGTCGTAAAGCATCCGGTTCTGATAACGCAGGTCATCAATATCTGCAGATAGGTCCTGTTCTTTATGACGGAAGACCGAGGAAGACATCGACATCGCGATTTGATTAAATATAAATTGGCTATCAATTTCTTATCATCAATACAGTTATCCAGCACACTCACAAGATTAAAACCAATAAAACTAGCCAAAATACAGCCCAACTAAGTGTAAGGATAAAAAAAGTAAAGATTATTTATATCATGCGTAATTAAACTGAATTCCGAATTTTGGATTACCAGAGTACTTGGTAAAGTGTACGTGCACCTTCTCAGCCAATATCGGAGATGGGAACACTAATCCGTCATTTGACAGAACAATACTTGTGCAGTTGTTCCAACAAACAAAGTTTAGAGCATCTGTTGAGTATTCAATTTTTACTTCTGTCACTTTGTCAGTGTTGTTACCATTGTAGAGCAGAGAAAATCCTTTAATATTTCTTGGTTGGCAGCTCTCTATACCAGCCCAACAAAGACTTGATTTATCACACTTGTTAATTCCTCCATTTTCCACACCATCAATAATAGCCACAACTGTTCGTGAAATAAAAGTAGTATTATCGTAGCTGATAGAAGATGCAGAGGCAAGTTTTTATGCTGAGCTATAATAAAACTCGACACGAATATTCGGTGTTCCTTTCTTAACAACAAGTCTTATAAATTTAGCGTAAACTGGTTTGAAGTAGAAAGTTATAATGCTGTCGATTGCTGAATCTTTCATAGAGAACTCTCCGATTTGGATGTAGCTCTGACCGTCCATCGAGTATTCAAGAATAAAACTCTCAAGTGTACTTCCAGTCAAAGGTTTTATATCGCAAGCATAGAAAGTTTACAAATTTTTCGCCTAGAATCCGACAAATTAACCAAGAGGATTTCGGCCTGAAGGTGACCATCCATTGTTTCCAACACTTTTCAATAAAACAATAGCATCATTTAAGACCGAACTACTAAAGAAAAGTCTGCCTTTACCTGTGCCAAAAGCAGCAATTAAATTGAGAGTTGAAGTTACTCCAACTGTGAATACAGATTGGGCTTTGGAATTAGGCAATTTAGAAGATTGATCATCTTCATCGAAATCCATATTCACAGAGTTCCAGTTTAGTCTAGTGATAGTTCCAACACAGTTTCCTTTTGAAAGTTGATATCCATCGTCACAAGTTAAGCATTTGCCGTATGATTGTTGAATCTTACAGCCAATGAAATTCGGCATACAGAATCCATCCTTCGGGAAGTAGTAAGATTTGCAGGAGGAACAATAACCATTCGTATAAATCAAACATTGAGGATCTCTGAGTTGACACTTTCCGAAATAGTTTAAGAAGTAAAGTCTGTCGCAGTTCATACAAATACCATAATCGAATGATGTACAATATTCATCAGCATATTGGCATCTACCTCTACTATCCAAACGATATCCTTTGATACAAGTAAGACAAGTTGTGCGTAGAATATTATACTATTTACAGTTTTGATCTTGAATTTAGCAGATGAATTCTTTTGAAAGAGCATAGCCTGCCACACAGGAGGAACAGTGACCATCAGTAGCATAAGACAGACAATTTGCGATTTAACAGCTTTTTGTTTTTGTCAAAGAGAAGGGATATTCGCATTCATAGCAGCCATCTTTATTGAAGTTGAGACATCCTTTAATAACGCATCTTCCAGGCTAATAAGTGAAAGGAGCTTCACAAGAAATGCATTTGTCTTGATTGTCATAATTGCATCCTGGAGACTTCTTGACACATTTGAGCAGTTTCTGTGAGTAATAATAGCTTTCCATACACTTAATGCAAGTTCCATTGATGTCCATTTTATCACAATATTCATCTTTGCTCACACAAGTGCCATCTGATCTGAAAGTTTAGTCAGGATCACACTGTATACATTTACCTTTCTTCGAAATAAGACATTTTGGTAGTTTGCAGCTATTATAAAGCAAAGTATATTCATTTTCACATTTTTCACAACCTCCTACAAAGTAGCTGAGACATCCATCGATTTCACAGCTTTCACTGGTAGGGATGTAAATGAAAGGAGCGCGACAAGAAGTACATCTTCCATCGATATAGTTGCATCCTACTTTAACAGAAAAGCATTTACCATCTTGACCAATCTGGAAGCCTTCTTTACACTTTAGACAGATGTTGAGGTTATTTCTTGTGAGACAGTTCGGATCAACTACGATACATTTTCCAGATTGATCAAGTGCATAACCTGCGTTGCATTGTCTGCATTTAAATTCAACTGAGAACTGTTGGCAATTAGGTAAACCACAGGCGTTTGCTATCAAATTCAGTCTTGAGTCACAAGAGATACAGCCATCTTTGTAGTATTGGACACATCCAAGAATTGCGCAAGTGCTGTTGACAAATGTAAATGGAGAACTGCAAGAAGCACAGACTCCTTTGTTGTAAATACATCCAGGAACTATAGGTTGACAGCCAAATGCGGCATCAAGGAAAAATCCCTCACAACAGACAGTGCAAACACCAGATTTATATTGAACGCAATGTACATCTCTCTTGTAACATTTACTGTTAGCACCAAGATATTCATCAGATTTGCAAATCAGGCACACAGGAGGAGAAGGTCTAGTGCATCCTGAAGGCCCAACTACGAGCCCACTTGCACAGATCAAACAGCCCCCTCTGTTGAAATAGGTACAATTAGGAATTTGACATAGATTGTTGAAGAGTTGGAATCCAAGAGTTGAGTCACAAGAATTGCAAACTCCTTTAATAAAGTTGAGGCAACCAACAACTCTGCAAGTACCATCAACAAGTTCGAAAGAAGGAGCATCACATCTCAAACATTCTCCAATCGGATTGTACAATAAGCAGCCGTTGATTCCAAGTTGGCAGTTTTCTTGACTATCTACTCTGTAGCCTGAATTGCATTCAGCACATCCGTACTCGTTTTGTAACTTGCAGTTCGAGAATAAGGGGAGCTGCATATTAGGAACGCAGAACCCTGAGACAAGTGTAGAGATGTTATTACATATGGTACAACGATTTTGTACATCATATGAGATACATCTTTGGATTGAGGGTACACATCTTCCTGCTACTAGGTCGAAATCTACATAGGTCAATATTTACTGTAAGCACAAATACTACATCCTCGTATATTCTTCTGCAGGCAGCCGATGATTTTAATATCTTAGCAATTATTATTAATTGGATTCAATTGAAGTCCGCCCGCACATTCAGTGCATTTGCTGTTGCTGTCGAATGCCAAGCAGCAAGGTTGGTTGTTTTTAGCATTGTAAAAGCAGAGCCCGTTTTGAAGCTGGTAGTCTAAATGAAGATTGAATTACTGTATTCGCATTGGACACACTTGCTGTCAACAGCATAGGCTAGACATCCTTCGATATATTCTGGATAATGGCACTTATTTTGATCACATATAAGTCCTCCTTTGTTGCAGGTGGGTGTCTGGGCTGTTATGAGGAGTAGCAGCGTAAGAAAAACGATGTTTTTCATGTATATTCTAAAAGAAAAATGTTATGGAATATTTCATTTTCGAATCGATATATATATACAACAAAATCTTCGAAGAGGGCCATACCATTACAGACTATAGAATTAACATTCTATTCGTGAGATAGATGTTTCATGATATCAGAATATCATAAATCGCACCTAACTACATTCGCGCGCTATTTTTCTGAGTGGCTATGGGCATAAAACATGGTTAAATTAAAAAGAACAATTATATTTAGTAATAGAAATGTGATATAAAAATCTAAAAGCTCAAAAACATTCCTCTACTCCTGTCCTCGAGTACGAAGAGTACTACTAAGACTTATCGGGGTAGTTTTTTATTGTAAAAAAGATAAGCTGTTAAATAAAAGTCAGCTGTTGTTTAAGCTGGAAGCTTTAGAGTAGTTTATTGGTTGTGAATCTCAAGTAAAGGAAAAGATGATAGATAGTTTATGAATTAAAATACTTATTAAATCTAAACTTTGAAAATAGTGTTTTGTTATAGTTTTACTGTCTTCAAAGATGTTTTTAATTTATTTATTTTACTTTGGCTTTTCCTTTTTATTTTTACGATAAATAAATGACTTGAAGTTGACCAACATTTTAATTGAATCTTATGTTCTTGCTTTTCTCCCAACTACTTCTTTCGCAAACATCCCATGAGCTGTAAAAAGTTTATATCAAAAAAAAAATGACAACTATTAACAAAAAAGGGGAATACGCTGAAATTTATGCTGACTCAACTCAAAAAAAAATACGATATCACTCTTTACCATTTAATTGTGTTTGTTTAATGATAGTAAGCAGAATAAATCCTTAAAATTATTAGTCTTGGTGGCTGCTAACTAAGGTCTGCGGGGATGTATTAACATATAAATCACATTATAAGAAGCATTTAACAATCAGCAAAGCTACTTCATCTCACTGACCTGTAACCCGCTGAGTATCTTCCTTAGCCTGTTTAAACAACTGTCTCCCCTTCTTTAATGAAATCTTTGATATGGAGATATATATTAACTCCTTTTAAAATACGTTATCTATAATTTAAACATTAAATGTGCAGCAACGAACCAACCACTTTCTCACCCAAAAACATTGCTAGAGTAGTTAAAGTCAATCCTGAAATCATGTGCAGGCTAATATCTCAACGAAGAGTGGGTTCCCTGACACCCGCAGTCCTGTTTCAAAATGACATGGGGCAAAAGATCATCAGACCTCTCTTGTCTTAAACGACATACTGATATTGGATTATAGTTTTATAATTTTTGCAACTCTTTCACTATGGAAACTCTCTGATGATTTCACTTTTTACAGTTGAAATTGAGTCGGATGATTTTACAATGCATTCAGTTAGGGCAGTTATTTGAATTTAATAAGGCCCGAATCCTCACACAACTCTTACATCTTTAAACATATGCCATAGATACAACTGATTTTGAGAGCTCAAAAAATATGATATTTTTTTTCTGCTGGGAAAATATTATAGTCTACTGTTTCTTGGCAATTATAAAAGCATGCCATTAATTCATAAACATTTTAATGATATATAAAGATTCAGAATCAGGCAAATATCTTCTAATTAGCCTAAAAATGGAGCAAGTAAAAAGGAATGTGACTGATCTGTATCTTAAGAAAATAAAGCCATATGAAGTTGAAAGACTCAATGTGAGACATATCTAAACTCACTTTTTCGCAGCCTTTTAAGTAGAATCATAACGCAATCGAAACAATTACTTCTTATTCGCTATAGATGATACATAAAAAGAACATCAAAACTAATGAAAAGTTTCCGAATTCAAGGGACTGTATGAGTCGGGAAAATTAAGAAAAAAAGTGGTAAATATCCGACTGACCAAAAAAAAACATACTGATTTGGACCTAAGCTATATTTGATTTTTAATTCTAGACTAATATTTAATTTAGTTCTGTTTTAGACCCTTTTGAACCTTATTAGCAAATATGATTTGGTGGATATGTAATCAATAAGTAGCTTCGTTGCCTCTTCCTTCTCCTTCAATCTGCTCGACTTTGTATTTAGCGTTGGTTCCACTGCTAAGAGCATAGTAGTCTTCAGTTTCCTTTCCACAGTTGGTATCATACCAGGCGTTAGTGGCGACAGAGTTCCAAAGAGCATAAGTCTTAGCTCCAGTTACCTGGGTTTTAACGACATAACAAGCACCAAAGTTAGGCTTAAAAGTTCCAGCATTAAAAGTGATGAAAGCGAAATCGGCAGTAGGATAGTAACGTTCAAGATAAAGACATTTTAAATCACAATAGTTCCACGCAAGATCTGAGAGAGGAGCTCCTGTTTTGACGATGGACTTTTGAGCGGTATACCAATAATCATGGGTTCTAAGAAAATCAGCTGAAGCAAAAGCTAAAAGTGCAAACAAAACAATAAGGACCTTGTTCATTGTTATTTATTATTAATTCAAATTTATAAATCTGCATTTAAATCTAACATCTAATCAAGCTTTATCCTCTATTTAGTCAAAACATTGTATTTTCTAAAAATAACTCTTGTGTTTCATAACATTCTCATGATAAGATGATTTCTTAAAGAAAAAAGGATTTTTTAATCGTTCTCTACTTTTATGATCATTGGGGTAGACTAAGAGTTTACACATGCTCTAACTTAAAAAAAAATCATTGAAAGAGACGAGAGGTTGTGGTCAAGTATTGGATATTTGGTTCGAATAATGCAGAATAAGGTTTTATATATTTTCATTGAATTTTTATAAGCGTCGATAATTTAAACGTATGGATATGGAAAAATATTCGAAGATCATCATAGTCACCCTATTCTTATTCTTAGCTGTATCGAACGCTCTTCCTTTTACTTTTTCCTCAGCTCACACACTCTAAGCCTTCCAGTTCAGATTGTAAGTAGAACCTCAGACATAATTTTATCTCTTCTCCAAAAAATTTGTCGAGAGTAAAGATCATTGGACCAGAATTAGAACTTTCGGTGATGACATCACAGTATAACCAAGCTTCAATCGTGAAAATGTACTCTATAACTAAAAGTACTAAGGTAGATACCATTTGGCATACCATGATGAGACTTAATATCACTAAGGAAGAAGAAATTCAAGACATCTACATTATATCAACACTAAATATGAAAACCAAGAGGTTGGCATCCTTCTACCATCTTTTTCTCATTAAGTCAGATATATGAGGACTGATAGACTTTACAGATGCTCCAACACCTTACTAGCAGTAGAGTGGGTTGGAAACGATGCCTACATAGTTGCAATGAGTTTGCACGAACGCTGGAGACTACTGTAAAATATTGATAATGGATTTATGAATGAGGAAAGAGGTGTACAATATGGTTCAGCTGTTGATTACGGACATAAACACCCAGTGAAAATTGAAGTTGGCCATAATGGCGATTACTGCAAGATCGGAAAAGACACAAAACCAGCCCAGATAAATTATCATTGGAACGAAGAGAATTACAGTATTGATAAGATTTTGGAGCTAGTTGGATAGAGTTTACCCAAACTTAATAAGCGACAAACCTACAACGATGAGTTGTGATTAATCTAAATTGTTGATTCTATTTGCAAGAATTATAGGTGTTGAAAAATCAAGAATTATTAACAAAACAAGGATATGTTATTATCTCTACGTCTCATTTCAGCTTTTCTTTTTCTAGCATTAGTAGCAAGTCAAAGCCAGCCTTTTACAATTTCTAGTTTGCAGTATCCTGATTCTTTTCACTACTTTATTTAAATGGATCGAGACCTTTCTCTGTAAATTTACTCCTCTGATTTTTCACCTAACTTACTCAAATTGGAAACAAAAGATAACAATTAATAAATCCTCATCTTACCACCCATACATCCTCTTAATCTGCTTTACAATTCCAAATCTTCAGACAGAAATAGTTTGGGTTATATAGTACATCTAAACAAAAATGAAGCAACTGCCAATAAAACCCATTTCCGATACGCAAAAGTCAACTTAAATGATACTTGGATCGAGTATCTTATGCCAACTTTATATTAAGAAATGAGAGCTATAAGAGTAGACCAGCTTTATAAATGCTCTAATATATTAATTTCAGTGAATTGGGTAGGCAATAATGCCGAAGTTTGAAAATTTAGCTAAAGTGTCTAATGGTTCCATATTGACGATCTCCAAGGAGGCAATGTTTATAGTGATAATGATGTTCTATATGGCTATGCTGTTGATTAAAACTAAGAACAGCCTATCAAAATTAGAGTCAAATATGATGACTTTTGCTTGCTGGACCGGAACACTTAGCCTCTAAAAATGGACTTTAATTGGGCCAATAAACAATAGTATAGTGTGTCATAGCTGCTTGAGTTAATGTAGGAGAATGTCAAACTCCAGAATAAATAAATGATTTCTCAATAGTTATGACTTGATGCAATATTCGACTAGGTTTTCTTCTAAATATAAAATTTGCCTCTGCTCCCAATACCTATCAAAATTATTAAATTTTAAGGTTAATTGGTGTTGCTAATTATTGATAGTAAGCATAAATTAGAACCATCACTCACTTTTTCTTATTTTTACTTACTGGGTTCATCTGGAATCCAAGATTACTTCTCTGGGCTTACACTCCCATTGGAACTTTCTGAGGCAAACTAGCTAAAGGGCTTACTGGAGGTTGTATCGCTTGAATATTTGGAGGTGGAACGAGCTGGGGTGGTGCCATTGTGTTAGGATTACTCATCAAATTGAGAGGATGTCCTAACATGCTGAACTGATTGAACTCAAATCCATTATACCCCATATTGAACTGACTATAGTAAGCTGTAACTTCATACATCTTCCTTATATACTATCTCTATCTCTCATCCATATAAGCGAAGTCAGTGAAGATATTTCTTTTAGCTTTCTTCTTACTGAAGATACTTAACATTTTAAGAGTAGTTTGGGAATCGAGAGTGTCACAGTCTTTGCTTTTGATTACCTATTCACCTTCATTATTTGTTAACCCTGCGAAGTATTTATTATTAACGTCTTTGATGTAAACCCACTCAATCTCAAAATATCCCTTGAACTTGAGTGTATGGTTTTACCACCAGAAAGGGAAAGTCTATTCGTGATAACCAGATTTTAACCTGGCTACTCCTTCAAACATTCCGCTCTTGACTGCACTAAACATTAGATAAGTATTTGTGCCGTTATTGACTTTCCTTTGCCATAACTGGTCAATTTTGCTTTTGTTTTTAGGCGTGGTGGTCCATATTCCAAATTTGATTGCCTCAGTTATGCAAAGATTACTTTGTGTACATTATCGTCGTTGGCACTTCTGATCACAATTCCATTAACGATGTTACTGTTCTCAATGGATTCTTCAGAGTTGATGTTTTTGAGGTGAGGGAATGCCTGTAAAACAGATTCCCAATCGTTATAATTTTTAGCCTCAATGTAAGGCCACTTGCTGTTTATTTGTTGAGTGTATTAAGTAGATTGCTGATAATAACCGTTCATGTGTTTGTTGATAATTGATCTATTATAAATTTAATAGTCATTAAAATAAAATCATATTTAGGATAAACCCCTCAATAGATATTAAAAATAAATTCAAAAAAGATCAATGTATCTCATTGGAACACTCGAACCTACATCTAGCAACCCCACTCTTAATGTATTCAAAGGTGGAATTAAGACTTCAAGAATAATCAAATATAAAAACACTCAAAATATAGTTTTTAGGGTTTATTTCTTTTTATTTTTGTCTAATATTTAGTTGTTTATATATGAATAAAAATATCTCTTCAATCAAAAATATATTTATTTGTTTGCTGAGTATGGATTGGTACTGGGATTGATATCTAGATAAAAAGTTAAGAAAAAACTAATGTTGTAGGGGATTGCCTTAGAACTGAGTGTACCTTCCCTCATTTTATTGCATCATTAGCTTAATAATATTATATAATATTATTAAATGAGAGCAGGATTTGTGGAAATAAGTGAAGGCAGCAAGGCCTCCCAGATTTAGGTTATTTGTAATTCTATCGACCCTATTTATGTTGAGGCTCGCCTGGCCACCAAAAAATACAAAAAAGTTAGCAAGCAGGCCAAGTTCAGATTACTTAAGTGCATCGAAAATGGCTGGAGCATCATTAATGTAACTCTATCTTCATGTTAGGTTTCGAAAAAGTTTGGAATTAACTACTCCACAGCCAAGTCGATTGTGCAGAGCTAAAAGAAAAAGCGTGGAAACATCGACTTCAAGACTTGCTCTACAGAATAGCTCAACAGCCTAGATCTCTAGATGGAGATTTGATGTTTTAATTTATTTTTGTCTTCCCTTATACTTAAAAAACTCCATTTTCTTGAGTTGATTTTTCCCAAAAATTTAATTCAAATTTTAAAAAATAAATCAAAGCTATAGTACTGCGATTTTATCCTTCAATCCGATATATTTCGATTCTTGTCGATTTGGTAGTAATCAAAGTATAAGAATGGGAAATATTTAGAGGCTAACTTTAATATTAAACTTAATTATATTGACGTTAAAATGAGTTCGCAGCAAAGTAGTCTTTTTATAGAACATCAAGCCCCCATCTCCTTCAGTTTTGATAATATGACTCATCAGGAAGCTCCCAAAAAATCTATAGCTCAATTTCTTAGATTAAGGACCAACTAGTCAATTGAAGATCGTCCTCTCTGTAGCATCTAGTTGAAAAAAGAACACAAAAAAAGTCTAAAGACTGAATAATCGCAAGTAGACGATTAACATTGTCTTAGGTTGGTACAATAGTAGTATGACCTTAGAATGTAGTCTTTGATAAAACAGTACGAGTTAAAAATCAGCAAACAATAGGAGTTTTATAAACTCAGGTAATGGAAACTCAAATAAGAATTGTAAACTTTAGAAAAGCAAAATAGTTCATTACTTTAGTAGATGAGGAAAGTCAAAATTTCAGCGAAAGTGTCTCAAGATCATTGTCCACTTTGTAGCGATGGGCAAATAGTAAGTCAGCTTACAAAATTGTTATCCTAAAATGAGGAAAATCATAAAAATTGTCTCTAATAGAAAAAATAGTATAATCGTAAATAGAATTAAATGAGGGCTAGATTCTAAGTTTTGGAGTAAGAAAATGAAAAACTTAACATGCAACTTCGAAATCTAAGTAAACAAAACAGAGTATATCAATCCAAGTTTAGGGAAACTTAAGATTAATGTATCACTTTAAGACAAAAGTTAAAATAAAATGAAAATATTTTGAGAGAAAATCTTTATAATTTTGAAGTCTAGTCCAAAAAGCTACAAAGATAGCTCAACCAAAAAAGTGTAGAGCTAAATCAAAGCAAAGCGACAGTGAAATCAGTATTAACTACAACTCAGCAAAGTATGAAGTCCTCATACCTTCAAACAAAAGATTCAAGATAAAAAAAGTAAAATGAATACTGTAGAGGAAGAAAATCTCTCAATAAAATGATTTTTATTGAGGATTAGAACTGTAAGTAAGCTTAAAATAGGACTTGCTTGAGAAAAATCAATGAAAATTTACCTCGAAATTCAATTAATCAAAAATATGAAGCCTTAGGCTGGAAATATTTTTGAAAGTTTAATGATAATGTTGATTTTAATTTAACCAAGTTTAGGTATATATTTTCGTGTATCATCATTCTTTTGCTGGGGGCTGAGGAAGAGGAGGTGGTGGCAAGACTGTTGTTGGTTTGTAAGGAGGGAATTGAGGTGCAAATTGGCCAGTTGGGGGAGGGATCATTTTACCACCAATTAATCCAGGTGTAGGTAGAGTTCCAGGAATTGTAGGGATTGGAGGAGCTCCTGGAGGTAAATAGCTAGGAGGTTTGTAAGCATATGTAGTTGGAGGTATGTTTGTTCCAACAAATTGTTGGGGAGGATTGAAGCTTGGAGCTTGTGGAGGTCTAGCTGATTGGAATTGAGGAGCCAGATTAGGAACACCAATAGCTCCAGGATGTCCTCCTATTGGGGCAGGTCTAGCAAATCCAGGTGGGCCAAAGTTAGGAGCAAGTTTAGGAGCTCCACTCTTCAATGGGAGTGATCCCATAGTGAAATCAATAGGCTTTGGAAGTCGAGGTCTATTAGGATTGTTTGGATTGTTGGTTCTTGGGGGCTTATCTCCTCTCAAGTTTTGTTTAACTTTCTTCTTGCCTTTAATTTCAGTGTGCTTAATGTAAACACCATCTTTGTTAACGTGTCCTTTTTGATGGTTTGATCTGAGTTGTTTCTTGCTATCACCTTTCATAAAAATGGTTTAATATCCAGGAGTAACAGTAATATCATTGTTGAGTTCTTTGATTTCCTCATCACTGAATTAATGGAAGAAATGGATAATAAGTCTTCTTGGGACTTCATTAATTTCAATCCAAGATGGTTGGATAGTGTTTGATTCATCTTCTGTAACACTTTTGGTATTGTCTCCATCGATCTTAAAGAACTTTTTAGATTAAATAATGTTGAAACTGAAATAGTCATATTTTCTTGTGTTTTATTCTCCTAAAGGATTTTTTTTAACTGATTTAGCAGCCAATTCATTCAAGAATTTCTCAATATCTTTTTCATTAACATCTTTTCTGACGACTGAAATAACGACAGTTCTTGCGTCCTTGACGTTACGTAAGCTACCATACACAGTATTGTCTCTGAATTTAGGCCTTGTGGTTTTCAACTGCTCATAAGCTTGAATAGTTTATTCATAAGTTGAAAAAGTAAGATTAGCCCAAGCTCCACGACTTTGATATGGAGAAGCATAAACATTCAGTATGTTCCACTGAGGTCCTTGCTTTTGCATGAACTCTTTGATTTCTTCAGCAAGGGCAGCAGGATCTTCATTTGGATTGTGTTTGATTCCCTTAAGATGAAGAACATTAGATTGGTTCTTCTTGGTATATTCGTAGATTTAACTTCTGGCATATTTGCTAAAAGTTTCATCACTGTTGATCTTTTCTGAGATGCAACTAAGGATCTTTTCGTATTAGTTTTTTTCTGGATCACTAATGATTTTCTAAGCTACTGTCTTAGCTTATTTGACATCACTAACATAGAAAAAGACACGGGCATATCTCAAAGGCTTTTTGTCAGCTTTGGAGTGAGGAATAGTGATTTTATTAACTTAAACATTAGTTCCGAAGATAGGCTTGATGATTCTTTCAACTTATTTTTCAAGGTTTTCATCATTAAAATATTTGGCTTCATTTTCTTGTATTTCTTTTTCAGAAAAGCCGTGAGTTTTTAATTTGAACATCATTTTCGAAAGGTTTTCAGAAATAACAGTTCTTGTAATTCTAATTTTATCTTTCAGGATAGCAGTTCTGTCAAGAGTTTTCTTGACGTAAAGAGCATCATCTTCAGATCCATAGTAAATGAATGCAAAACCTTTTGATTCCTTGAATTTAGTCATAGGATGTTTTAATCCATGAATGGGCTTAATGCTGAAGTGATGTTGGATCATTGCAGTAGTAACGCATTTTTCAAAGCCACTGACAAACACTCCACGTGAAAATTCTTTCTTCTTTTAATCCTGTTCATTTGGATAAGCAGATACAGGAGGGCGAATTGAGCCGAAATTTGAGCCTGCGAAGGATACAGGTGCAAGCAGAGGTGTATTGGAAGGATTTCCAAGTCCGGGAGGGAATGTAGGTGGCATGGTTCTGAGTGGGAATGTAGGGTTCAACTGTTCCATATTCTTTTGTTGTTGAAACAAATTATAATATCTCTATTTTTTATGCGCGATTTATCAAACAAATATTTTTTTGAGCTCAAAATCATACAAATAACACGAATCAAGCACTATTTCTGATACATTTTTATAGTAGAACTTTTTCTTAGAATCTAGCTTACTAAATCTTACGTAGTTGCTTCATAAACTACTATAAAGACATTTGTTAATTACAAAATCTTGTCTAAAGTAATCCTATACATTCTTATCTTGCTTTTAAACTTGAAACCAACTCTAAAATTTGTTCAGATCTTTCGTTGCTAGGAGATACGATAGAAGTTAGGTCAGGAGAAGAGTTTTGTTCGTTGGACTTAAGGAAATTGCCCATGTCAAAATTTTATTTTCTAAGATACGATTCTTCTGATTCCAGGGACTGTTTCGTAGTATCTAACACTTGATTTTTCTAGAGAACTTTCAGATATTGGTTTTGAATCAAGGTTAATGTCTGTTTCTGCTTTCCTACATACTTCTGCGCAGTTGCAATAGTATTTACAGGGTTGGAACCTATGATTCCACCCATACCTCCAATGCCACCTTGCCATTGATTGTTATTATTATTCCAGTTATTGTTGTTTCCCCAACCCATATTGTTATTATGACCCCAGGCATTGTTGTTGCCCCAAGCATTATTGGTAGCACTATTTCCGAAGCTATTACCCCAGTTACTATTGTTCCCCCAGTTACTATTGTTCCCCCAGTTACTATTGTTCCCCCAGTTATTGTTAGCGGTATTAGGATTCACGAATCCATAGCTTGAATTGTTGTTATTATTATTGTAGGACGTACCCCAGGCATTATTTCCACCATAACTGTTTTCCATAGTAGTTTTTGAAAAAGGAAATCTTATTTTGAGCATGTCGTAGCATTCGATGATAACATTGACCTACATGAGATATCTGTTACCAGACTACTTGAAGGTTGCCAGTTTTTCCAAGAGTTTAGTTTTTAATTTAAAATATACGAGGACTTATCTGTTTTTGATTGGAGCGATTGATAAAAGGGATCGACTCGATAGTCAGGATTGCGATTAACGATACGAACAAAGGGAGGACTTCGAGGGTATTCTTTAGGTAACATCATATTGAAGTCAACTTTACAGGTTTTGCCTTTGATCTAAATTTCCAAAATTCCTTTGAGCTCAATGTATCTACAGGGGTAGCCGTTCTCGCCTATATATTATTAGTGTTACTGAACATGAGAATATCAACGTTGAAGAAGGGATAGACGTGAAATACTTGTTTGACTGCTTTTTCAATCATGTATTTAGTTCTGGATTAGAGTGGAAATACTAATCGGCGTAGGTGCAGCTTTCCAAATTCTTGCGTAATGCGATTTATTTTTAATTTCCGACGTTCCAATTATTGTTCATGAGGTTCATTACTCCTCGGGCTAGGTCGCCTCCATTTGCGAAAAAGTTCATGAATATATTATGATAGTTTGATAATTAAATCCATTGTGAAAATCGATACGACTGAGTTATAATAGCAATACTGAGTGAAATTTAAATAGTTATTTATTCATATGAGGAACAATTATCATAACCCCACCCAGTCCGAAGATTCAGTCACCAAGATATCACGCAGCAAGTCTCGCAACCAGATGGCCATGGCCAGCAAAATCAAAGAAAAAGTAACGCATATCTCATACAGGAAAGCGGCTGGAACGAACGCTTCCATCTCGAACATATACCAGAGTATAATTACCAAAATGAGCCTCACTCACAGTGTACACTTACAATTATCCAGATCTCAAAAATAAATTGCGCATTCCTGGCAAAAAGTTTGCATCGTTATATTTAGGAATGACAGAAACGATCTCAGCAAAGCTAAACGCATTCACTAACCATCTCTAGATAAGAGTATTGTTTATAAAATGTAGACAAAGTTAGTAATAAACCTAATTTTCGCAAAAATTAGGAAAGACAGAAGGAAGCAATTAATAAAGCTTTTGCAGATTTGAAAGAACTTTGGTATGACAAAGGCATTCCAGAGTGCCATATGTAGATTATGACCAAAATCTTCAACCGGTAAAACTATCCCATGAAAATACTTTAAGACATAAAGCACTAGTTCTCCGAAATAACAAAACAGACTTCACTCGTCCAGAAAGTTATGAGTTCGATAGATTCGCGTGAATCCTGCTTAGAAAAGATAATTTAGATTGTAAAACAATGGTAGAAAGAAGAAATCAATGTTGCAAAGCTAAATAAAATGTTTTAATAACGTATCAATCATCTTAGAATTTTGTCTGTACACTGTATCGAGTGTATTTATCAGTGGAAGCAATCCATTTAGCCTCTCCTACCACGCAATACTAAATTACGCTACTTGGTTAATGGCAAAAGCTATATGCCAAAACTGATTGAAGATTACAAAACTATAACTTCAACTCGTATTTCTGAGATTTATGGATTTGAGCAGAAAAAGCCTGATGTTTTCTTTTTGAATTATACTTTTTAAGGCAAAAAAATGAGTATAGTTTCAAAGAACATCATTAAAAGAATTAGATATTGTTAAATGCTATTGAATGAATAAGAAGGTCAGGAAATAGAAGAATCATAATCCAAAAGAACCCCACTTATTCAGAAAAGTGATAAGCTACCACCGAGCAGTAGGCAAGATAAATCAGTACCTCCTAAAGGAATTACTTCAGCTCTTGTAAGCAACTGGAAAAAATTATAAATTTAATATGGAGAGTTTCAATAATATTTCGTAAACTCTATTTCTAAAAGTACTTTTTCTCAATCTTTTTACACTGTGGTTGAAATGTCAAAGTACGAAGAGCTTACAGTGTTTCAAAACTCTTAAAATGGAGAAGAAATTGTTTTGGCAATTGATAAAAACGCAAGCCAAAGAAAAATAATTATATTGTCAGTAAAATCAACTTTATAAACTGTATAAGTAACATTAAAAAGCCTCTGTTAATACATTTGGGAACATGACAATTGCACATAGATTAGAGTTTCATTGGTACATTTTCAAAATGGAGAAGGGATTAGCGTTGATCCTGAGCTCTAAAGAAAGCTAAAAACTGTAGGTTTTAGATGGGTAAGTGTCAATCATAGTAAAGAAGTCAGAATGACTATATATCAAATAAAAAGGCCGTTGAATACAATCGCTCACAAAACAGCTCGAAGAAAGCAAGCTTATCCAGTAGTTATATAGCATCTCTCAATACTCACTTTGACTTAAACTCTTGAGAGAAAAGTTCCTTCGAGGTGTTTAGCAGCCGGAATAGCTATTTTGGATTTATTAAAATAAATGAAGAAAGAATAATTCTAATAAACTTGCAGAAGAGATGAGTTTTCTCATCTATATGAATGCATAAAAAGAATATAATAATTTTTGATAGAATAAGCTAAAAAATCCGGAATTTCAGAAGGTTTCGATAAAAATTTCACCTACTCTGGACTTAAGGCATTTGAAGTAGATAACTAAGAAACTGCTAATAAAATATTTAGGAATGTTTAAATTTCTTAAAAACTACTTCCAAAATACTATCCGCATCATATTTCCCTAGTGAACAGTTCATTTAAATTCAGGCACCCAACTCTTATCCACTAGAAATTTGTTAAATTTTTACCGAGTAAAGATTGTGAGATTCTAATCTGTGAGAGCAATTATCCCATTTATCTTCTGCAGTCTGATGAAGAAATGATCAATTTTTTCATTATAGAAGTGTAATAAACATTTTCGATGGAATCTATTGACACCATTTTTCATGTATTTTTATGATAATATAGTCAATGGGGGAGGAAAGCTCTTTTTTGGATGATTTCTGGCTACCTGTATTTAATAAAAGTCAAGAATATACTGATTAAACTGGATTTAGAAACTCTGAAATTGTTTCGACAGATTATTGGTCGTGCTTGGGTTCATTGAAAAGAAAGGGGAACAAGAAAAGAACTAAAATAATTAAACCTCCTTTCGTCTTTGGTAAAATCTGAATTATTTAGGTATGATTCATAAAAAGCTACTCGAAATGCTGTAGATTCCATTTTACTGTACGTTGGTTCGGAAATAAGATCTTATTTGAAGACTATTGTTTTATATTCATTTTATAAAAAATAACTAACTTATAAAGAACTCTCAATAATGTCTTATTTTTGTTAAGTTTATCTAATTAAGAGAATATTAAAGCCTCTTTAAATTCAATATAAGAAGTGAACAATTTATTTAGATATTTTTCTCAATTTTAATTTTTTAATTTTGATATTAAAATGTAAAGTTATAATAAGAAAAGGATTTTATAAGGTGAAAAAGATTAAATCAAATTCTTAAGAATCAAATACTAAGTACCCTAAAGATATCAGCCCAGCTCACAAAATACTAGACGAACTTTTTATAGTTTTTCTAGTCGAAAATTTTCAAAAACTGAGATTGTTATTCACTAATTTTTTTGTTTTAAAAGGTCTTATGAAAATTCTTCCAGTTATCATAACCTTGCTATCCTTTTGAACGATTTTGCTAGATTGAATAGTACTATGAAACATATTCTCCTAAAATCATGTAAAACTCTTTGAAAGCAGGTGCTTTGCATATCCTTCCAATCCAGAGTAAAAAGATCGAGAAATGAGGTGTTTCAAGTTATATCTTACGTTTCGGATAGTTTTGTATCAGTTTTTTTATGTCCATAAGACTAAATTAATCCATAACTTCTTATTAAGGAGCCATTGGATCTCTTAATTACCTATGTAAATAAAAAAATACCAAATCTCTCTTTCTTATTCGATTTTGTTTTCCAAAATTTAAAGTTATTTCTGTAATTTCAATAAGAAATCTTTGTGCTTGCTTTTTTATATTTCGGCCAAAGGTATGGCACTTGAACATTTAATTGGCTATTCATAGGGTGTACGGATAACCTTATTGACTGCATAGTTAGTTTGACCTGTTAATTTTTGCTAGTTTGCAAAATTTATAATATCAGCACGATTAGAAACAGGTTAGATGTTTTTCTCTCCAAGTTCTCCCAAAAATGTGTATATATTATCTTATAGTTAGTTCCTTTGTATTTCGAGCATTCTGCTGCGAATGGGCATATTTTTCGATGCTTTCTTTGAATTGTTTTGACTTTATCCTCTTTCTTATTCTTATTCACTTTCTTATTCTGATGCTTCCTCTGCTTAAGGCTCTTTTTTCTAAACCTCTTCATGCTTCATTTTGATGTGAGTTTAATAGGCCTTCTAATTGGTGAAGAATTTGGTGCATTTTTAACAGCTTTTTAGGTAAGGTTATTCTTCCTCTTTTTTTGTCTTGTTTTCTTGATGCTAGCTCATATTTTAAATATTACAAAGAAAGATATAATGCTATAAAAGTTATTCATCATTTTCCGCCTAATGCCAACTTCCTTAGCTCAGTTATGGCTTCTTCAGATACTTCCTGCTCAACAATGAATTCGTAAACTTGTTGTCTTGAGATGAAATGGCGCAACTTTTATAAAGTCTTCTTGCCTTCAGCATTCAAAAATGCTAAGGGATCCAAATGATCCTGTTCAGCTTTTACGTAAGGTTTATAGTTGAAGGTTTTCACTTCTTTAGGTTGTACTGCGATAAAACTGATCAAAGATTTCATTTATTTTGCGATATTGTAGGAGTATGAACAAACATGACGTTTACCCAAACGATTTAAATAACCATTGAGCTCATTCGAAAAATTTTTTAGCGCTGCTTCATTTTCAACGATTGTAACCTTGAACAGACAGCCACTAATTTCTTTCTTGACGTTTTTCGAGGCAATGAACACCACGGAATCTGAAATGAGTGATATTTTTTGGCATTTCTTGCCAACAAATTACAATTCAAATTCCCAATTATGCAGACGGACAGTTTTAACTTAATGAGATATGAATTACATGTTTTGTCAGTGTAAATCTCACGGAAAGCACTCAAAAAGCTCTCCTCAACATTGAATTGATGTTTTTCTTTGTCGAAGAGTTTGAGTCCATTTTTGTATTCGACGCGAAGATAGAGGGGCTGAGAAGGGCTTGGTTCTTTGCGTGCAACTGAGCGAAGGAAGTTTTCCATCTCTGTGTGAACATTGTGAATTTCTGTCTCGTAGTCAGTCATTCCCGCTTAAATTTTAATTAGAAAGTGATTTTACTCCTTTAAAATTAGATCCTCGCCTTTATATATGAACCAATCAAATTAAGAGTAAAATATTGATAAAAATCACAGCCTTCATATATGTTATAACATCGAGCTAACCTGTATCTAGCGTCGATCTGCTTGGCTGCACACTTAGCGCACAGTGCTGCCTTCTCCTAAAGCGCTAGTTTCCCATTTTGTCTCGGATTGGCCTTTCGCCTCAGAAGATCCCATTTTTTAGGAGTTGTAATTGATTTGAGGTTGTTTTTGTTTGATTTTTTTTTCGTTTATCAATTAGCGGAAATGAGCACTCTAAAGAAACTATATAGCTCCAAATATGGTACTCAACATGTAACTTCCTAAACCTAAAGAGTAGTAAACTTTTTCTCCATATAAGATTCTCAAAAAAATAAGATGAGTATGTATTTAATCAATTTTGCTGGCTATTTTGCATAGAATGTAGGCGACAATACCCAAAATATTATCAGAATCAATTTAGTAAACTTATCCCAATTAAACTAGTCTATGATAATTATCAATGTCCGTACATACTCTCTTTTTAACAGTTTATAGCTGGGACAGAATTTGCTAAGGACGATACTTGCCGCAAACTTCGGACATTTCATAGATTGAGTCGAAAAAGTGACCTTAAATTTGTAGCTTTGGATCTATGCTGAAAAGAGAGGGAGTTAATAAAGCAGCCGACTCCTGTAACTCCTTGATAACCACTTAAATAGGGTTTTTACATCTTTGTATGACCGTAGTCAACATAAGAAAGAGATATCCATTATTTACAGCCCATATTTCTTGTAAGAGTAAATTGCGTATCCAACCAGCATATTTAGCTTCTTATAACTAAGTGTAAGCCATAATCCATTTCTTATAAGGTGCCATACAAGTATTTTCTAGATAAGCACACCATTAAAGTATTAGTTTTTGGACTGCTTTTTCATAAATCTCTTATTTTTTTGTTTTGGGAGCAAAATCTTGGGAATTGGCCTCAATATACTCAGCAAATGCTTTGTTAAGTTTTCCAAAAGGATGAATCATCCTATTAAGTTATTTTTTCATGACCTGATTGATAGTTTTCAGCCTTTACTTACGTTAAACTTCGATATCTTAGGATTTTGAGCAACTATGGCTCGATTTGCTAGACTTGGAGCGATCTGTCCGAGGACCAGGCTTTGTATTGATTTGTGTGATTGAATCCAACTACTACGGGGATGGGTCCTGAAAATTACGCAAGATTTTTTTAATGAAATTTTATCCAAAGTTGATTTTTACATACTTTGACTCTGGCTTATCTTTGGCAGAACTGGTCGAACCTCAATTATTAGCCTTTTACGAGCAATGCTGGCTTCAAATTCATTATTTCTCAACGCATTAATGCAGGTAACTGTCTCAATCAGCTCTACTTCGCTTACTTTTTCTGAAAGCGTCACAAAAATCAAAGCCTTGAGGGTTTCGGGGAGTTTAGAGCTTTCCAAAGACTATTTCATCAATGCGAGATATTTCTGAGTAGGTTAAGAAGTACCTTCTCAGGGTTGATGTTTACCCGACGCGATTGGTCTTTACGCATTTCAGCTATCATTTTGTTAAAATCATCACCTCTAGTGTGCTCCTTGTTGCCCATTAAGATTGACTAATAATCAGAAATCTATATAGATTAAAATGCAAAAAATATAAAGTAGATGGATGATTGTTAGTTGATTATATCAGATATAAGATTTCAGCTGGAGCATATTTATATTTGTTTGCAACATGCTG
>Ga0194117_10000845_pt1 | contig 38044 bp, 42 predicted proteins | sample TA2MahsurfametaG_FD_160579 | JGI IMG/M metagenome (GOLD analysis project Ga0194117, IMG submission 160579) | Freshwater microbial communities from Lake Tanganyika, Tanzania - TA2015009 Mahale N1 surface | ecosystem: Environmental > Aquatic > Freshwater > Lake | place: Tanzania: Lake Tanganyika... | reverse complement strand
ACATCATTTGTTGGACCTCTAACAGGTAATGCAACAGGTCTTTCAGGCACACCAAATATTAATGTTGGGTCAATTATTGCCTCCAGTGCGACAATCTCGGGCAATGTTTCTATAGGAGGAACTCTTATCTATGAAGATGTAACAAATGTAGACTCCATTGGAATTGTAACAGCTAGATCTGGTATTGAAATTGGAGCAGGTAGTGCTATTTCGTTGGTTTCTTTGGAAGCTGCATCATCATCAACAACTACAACATCATCTACAAGTATTGATACTTTTGATATTACTAAATATCGCTCTGCTCAATATCAAATTCAAATAACAAGAGGATCACTTTATCATTTAACCACGTTAAATGTTTTACATGATGGAACAGATGTTTATATTAATGAATTTGGAACAATTAGAACTTCAGAGTCTTTAGCGTCTTTTGATGCTGATATTAATTCTGGGAATGTAAGAATTTTGGTTATTCCAACATCAAACACTTCAACAACTTTTAAAATGTCTAAAGTACTTACAAAAATCTAATGAAAACCTTTAAACAATTTCAAGAAGACTGGACGAATAAATATAAAAAGAGTATTGATTGCTCTAATCCGAAAGGATTTTCTCAGAAAGCTCATTGTGCGGGAAAAAAGAAGTCTATGTCTGAAATGAATAATCCTCGCATTCCAAAAAAACCAGGACAACCAGATAAGTCTGATAAACACTCTGATCTTTACACAGACGAAGATCCAAAAGGAACAATTCACGGATTGGGATTTAAGGATGTTGCTACTGCCAAAGAGAGTGTTTCTAAGATTAAAAATTCTGGTAGATCACATGCTCACAAAATTCAAGCAGCAATTGCCATGGAACAAAGAGCAAAGGTAATGGGTAAAAGTTCAGAGTCTGCAATTTTTAGGAGTTTTATTAATTCAATGAAAGAAAAAACAAAAAAAATAAACGAAGAATCTAAATCCAAAAAGTGTAAACCTGGATATTATTACTGTAATACCAACAAAGAGTGTAAACCTCTTCCAAGTGGATTTAATACTCCTGGACAAACAATAAAACCAACAGAGGTGGGCATCGGTGTGCCGGTAGAGGTCTCTTGCAATCATACAAAAAAAGGGAAAATGTGTCCTAAGCATGGTATGAAAGATTGTACGCTCATAGGAGAAACATTAAATAGTGTAACAGAAGAAGGACTTCGTGATTGGTTTGGCAAATCCAAATCAAAAGAAGGAAAATCTGGGTGGGTTAATGTAGTTACTGGTGGAACTTGTGCAAGTGATGAACCTGGAGAAGGAACGCCGAAGTGCGTCTCTTCTGCAAAGAGAGCAAGTATGACAAAGGCAGAAAGACTATCTGCCGCAAGAAGAAAGAAGGCAGCAGATCCTGGACAACAGGCAAAAACTGGTGCTGCAAAACCAACTTATGTTTCAACCGATGTCAAAGAGGGTTGGAGTGATAAATATAAGAAGTCAATTAATTGTGATAATCCAAAAGGGTTTTCTCAAAGAGCACACTGCCAAGGAAGGAAAAAGAAAATGGATGAACAAAGTTTTCAGATTAATACTTCGGCACATAACTCTGCACAGAAGCAACAGAAGATTAGAAATCTTGCTACTGGAACAAACAATCCCAATGAAAAATCTGCTGCTATGAGAAAACTCTCTGGTCCTTCTTTACCTCTGGTAGATGAATACATTAATGAGGTAAAAGATAAAAAAGGTAAAGGCAGTGGAACTAAAGATGCCTGTTATCATAAAGTCAAGTCTCGTTATGACGTTTGGCCAAGTGCTTATGCTTCTGGTGCCCTCGTAAAGTGTCGCAAAGTAGGTGCTGCTAACTGGGGAACAAAATCAGAGGAAACAGTGGTTGATGAAGCACAGAAGTGTTGGCCAGGTTATAAAAAGAAAGGAACCAAAAAGATGTTTGGTAAAACTTATAATAATTGCGTAAAAGAATCAGAAGAGGTGAGATACTGCCCATTATGTAAGAAAAATGAGTCAAAGACAGATTGTAGTTTTGGACCTGCTCTGTGGGAAAAGTATTCTATTGCAAAAGTTCATCCTGCAAATGAAGAAATGAGCATGAATGAGGCACTTCGTTCCAGAGAAGAAAGAATGGCACGAATGGCAACACCTAAAACAAAAAAAGAGCAGGAGAAAAAAAGAGTATTAAGAAGCAAAGCAGAAGAAATTTTATCCGACATTCAGGCATTGAAAAAAGGTAAAACTAAATCTTCAACGAAATCACAAAAATTTACCACACCAGAAGCAGAAATTAGAAAATTAAAACCAGGACAAAGAAAAGATACTCTTGCATTAAAGGCATCAAAAGCAATGCATGAAGAATCTAATCTTATGAGATATAATGAATATGGACAAACTTATGTGATTAGATTCACTTGGAGAGGTTTGATGTATAAAGTTCAAATTTTTATTCCATCTCTCAAAAGACCCAGTGCTCAAGAAATTAAAACACAGTTAAATAAAATTTATCCAGGTGCTCAATTACTTCTTTTTCAACCAAAAGAAAATGATCCCGTAGATCCTACAATTGTTTTTGCAAAAGAAGATCGTGATTTAGATGAAGGTAAAGCAGATAAAAAACTTCCTGAGCATGAAAGATCTGCAGCAAGACTTAAGAGATACTCAAATCCAAGTGGTGCTTTAGCATTGGGTGGTGGTCAACAAAGAGCACGTAGAGCAGAGCATGAGGCACGTAGAGGTAAATCAAAACGTTGGTGGGATGACGATGGAGATGGAATTGGTTATGAAAAAGGTGAGGTGTCTGGAAAATTCAAGGAAGATTTAGACATCAATGAAGTTGCAGCATGGCAACGTAGAGAAGGAAAAAATAGGAGCGGAGGCCTTAATGAGAAGGGCAGGAAGTCCTATGAAAGGGATAATCCAGGGTCAGATCTCAAAGCACCTTCAAAGAAGGTTGGAAACCCACGCAGAGCATCATTCTGTGCCAGAATGAGTGGTATGAAAAGAAAACTTACTTCTGCAAAAACTGCAAATGATCCCAATAGCAGAATTAATAAAAGTCTGAGAGCTTGGAATTGTTGATTATGAATCCTTCCGAAATTCAATTGGAAAACATTAGCAAAATGTTTGAGTATGAAAAAATGGTAAGAACTATAGACGAATTATCAGAAACTCAGGCAAAGGATTTTGCAAAAGTATATCTTAAATTATATCTAAAACAGCAAGAAGTTCTTTCAACTATTGCTACCAACTTTTAATGATTTATGAATGAAATTATAATAGATTTTCAACTCAAACATACTGAGGCATATCTTTCCAATCCTAATTTAAAAAAAGCAAACGTATCTGTAGAATTTACTCAGGAGCAAATTCAGGAATTTATTACATGTAAAAATGATCCCGTTTACTTTGCTAATAATTATGTAAAGATTGTTTCTCTCGATGAAGGTCTTGTTCCTTTTGACATGTATCCATTTCAAGAAAAAATGATTGAACGATTTCATAAAAATCGTTTTAACATTTGTAAAATGCCTCGTCAGACTGGTAAATCCACTACTGTGGTATCTTACCTTCTTCACTATGCTGTTTTTAATGATAATGTAAATATTGCTATTTTGGCAAACAAAGCAAGCACTGCAAGAGATCTTCTTGGTAGATTGCAACTTGCCTATGAGAATCTACCAAAGTGGATGCAGCAAGGTGTTATAAACTGGAATAAACTTTCTTTGGAACTTGAAAATGGTTCTAAAGTGTCAGCAAACTCAACATCCAGTTCGGCAGTTAGGGGTGGATCTTATAATGTTATCTTTTTGGATGAATTTGCATTTATTCCAAACAACATCGCTGATCAGTTTTTTGCATCAGTTTATCCTACTATTTCTTCAGGTAAAAAAACAAAAGTTATTATAGTTTCTACTCCACATGGTATGAATCATTTCTACCGAATGTGGCATGATGCAGAACGTGGACAAAATGAATATGTACCAACTGATGTTCATTGGTCAGAAGTTCCTGGTAGAGATGAAGATTGGAAGAGGCAAACAATTGCCAACACAAGTGAGCAGCAGTTTAAGGTAGAATTTGAAACAGAATTTCTAGGGTCAGTTGATACTCTGATTGCTCCGAGTAAACTTAGAAATATGGTTTATGATGCTCCAAAGTCAAATGGTGAAGGAATGGATGTTTATGAAGAACCAGAAGATGATCACGATTACTTAATAACTGTAGATGTTGCTCGTGGAGTTGGTATTGATTATTCTGCTTTTCTTGTAATCGACATTACATCATTTCCACATAAAGTAGTTGCAAAATATAGAAATAATGAAATAAAACCAATGCTATTTCCAAGTATTATTTGTGATATGGCAAAAGCTTATAATGGTGCTTACATTTTATGTGAGGTTAATGATATTGGAGATCAAGTAGCATCAATTTTAAATTATGATTTGGAATATCCAAATGTTCTCATGTGTTCTATGAGAGGTAGAGCTGGACAAATTGTTGGACAAGGATTTTCGGGAAAGAAAACACAATTGGGTGTAAAGATGTCCAAAACTGTTAAAAAAGTTGGATGTTCTAACTTAAAAACACTAGTAGAGGAGGATAAAGTTACATTTAAAGATTATCAGATTATTAGTGAACTTACAACGTTTATTCAAAAAAATAATTCATTTGAAGCAGAAGAAGGTTGTAATGACGACTTAGCAATGTGTATGGTTATCTATGCTTGGTTAGTTGCACAAGACTATTTTAAAGAACTTACTGACCAAGATGTTAGAAAGAGATTATATGAAGAACAAAAAAATCAACTAGAACAAGACATGGCACCTTTTGGTTTTGTGGTCGATGGAACAGAGGAAACATTTTTTGTTGATAATCAAGGAGATCGTTGGTATACCGATGAGTATGGTGACATGAGTTACATGTGGGAATATAGTTAAAAAAATATTTTTTTATAAATAATCTTAGAAACATGAGATTACCGCAAGGAGAATTAAATGGCAAACTTAGGATTGGTATCTCCAGGAGTATTGGTCAGAGAAGTTGATCTGACTCGGGGTGGCATTACTGCAGAAATTGATAATATTGGTATTATGGGAATGCCCTCCGAAAAGGGTCCAATTGAACAAATTTTTGAAGTAAGAAACGAAAATGATCTGATTAAATATTTTGGTCAGCCAAGATCATCTTTTGATGAATATGAATATTGGTTCACCGCATCAAGTTTTCTTTCTTACGGTGGAAGATTAAAAATTATTAGATGCGATGATAAAGATTTAAGAAATGCTAATGTAGTTGGATTAGGAACAACTAATTTAACAACATTAAAAATTAAAAATGATCGTGATTATGAGGATAATTTTAGCACCAATACGACATTTTCATACGCTGCCAAAAACCCTGGGTCATGGGCTAATAATTTAAAAGTTTGTGTAATTGATAATGCTGCGGATCAAATTTTAACAGTTGGTGCTGCTGCTACGGGAGCAATTGCAGTAGGATATGCTGTAACCCAAGCTTTTCCATCTGGTGCAGTAATTGCTGGAGTTGGAACAACATCTGTTCTTAATGGTTATCTGCAAGGTATTGTTACAGGAATTGGTTTTAGTACAATTGATGTTAAAATTACCAACAGAGTTTCAGCTGCTGGAACCATTTTCCCAGTATATTATAATCCTGCGTTAGATTCACATTTTAATTTTAGAGTTGGAACAGCAAGCAATGTTGGATTTGGAACTACTGCTATTCCAGGAACAGGGATTGCAGTTCTTAGTTCAACTTCAACAAATACAAACCCATCTGCAGGTTTAGTTACTGCATTTTCAATTGCACAAAATCAAATTCAAGATTGGTACTCAGAACAACAATTGAATCTGGTTAATATTGACGTTAACTGGAAAACAATCGCACCAAAACCAGGTACATCAAGATTCTCTTCACAAAGAAGTTCTGAAAATGATGTAATGCATGTTGTTATTGTTGATGATAACGGTAGAGTTACTGGAACTCCTGGAACGATTCTTGAGAAGTTTTTAGATCTAAGTAAAGCATCCGATCCTGGAGTTTCTTTTTACAAGAGAGTATTAAACAATAGATCAAATTATCTTTTTGTTGGTGGATCTCCAGAAGGAGATTCTTCAAACTTCCAAGGAACTTTAAAAACTACTTTAATAGATTCTCCAGAATTCGATGAAATTGCGGGATTACAATTTACTCCAACTGATACATCAAGCAATGTTGCTCAACAATTAACTCAAGATGTAACATTTAACGTTTTTGGAAATACAAATTACACACTGAAGGGTGGTGCTGACTACGGAGAACAAGTAGATCTTGGTGGAATTATACAAGCATATCAAATCATCTCAGATAATAATGATGAATCGGTTGATTTTATTTTAGGTGGTCCTGGTTTAGGAAGTTCTATCAAATCAGCAGCAAAAGCAAATTTCTTAATTTCACTTGCAGAACAAAGAAAAGATTGCATTGTAACAATTTCTCCAACAAAACAAGCAGTTATTGATACTGTAGACTCAAATAAACAAACTGAAAATGTTGTTGGGTTCTTTGATACAATTTCTGCATCATCTTATGCAGTATTTGATAGTGGTTGGAAGTACATGTATGACAGATTTAATGACACTTTCCGTTGGGTTCCTTGCAATGGAGACATTGCTGGAATCATGGTAAGATCTGCTGATCAATCGTATCCTTGGTTTTCTCCTGCAGGTTCTCAAAGAGGTCAACTTTTAAATCTAGTAAAACTTGCATACAATCCAAATCAATCTCAAAGAGATGATCTTTATACAAACCGAATTAATCCAATTATCTTTAGTTCTGGTCAAGGAACAATTTTATTTGGTGATAAGACAGCTCTTAACTATGTAAGTGCTTTTGATAGAATTAACGTCAGAAGATTGTTCTTATTTATTGAGTCTCAAATTGAAAAATTTGCTAGAACGATTCTTTTCGAATTTAACGATGAAATTACAAGAGCAAACTTTAGAAATGTTACCGAACCATTCCTTCGTGATGTTCAAGCGAAGAGAGGTATTATTGATTTTGTAGTAGTTTGCGACGATACAAACAATACTCCAGAAGTAATAGATGCTAATGAATTTAGAGCTGACATCTTCATCAAACCTGCACGTAGCATTAACTTCATTGGTCTTACCTTTGTTGCTACAAGAACCGGAGTTTCGTTTGAAGAAATTTTAGGTACTGTTTGATCTATTCAATTACAAAAACTAAGGAGTAAAGAACAATGGCAATCACGAAACCTACAATTCAATATTCAACCAGAACGATTGATTCCTTTAAGGGTCAGTTAACTGGAGGTGGAGCTAGATCAAACCTATTTGAAGTTGAACTTCCATTAATTAATGGCACCGCTGCTGATGGAAATACTGAAACTTCAATTGAAGCATTGATGAGATTTATGATTAAAGCAACTAATCTTCCAGCATCAACAGTAGCTGCAATTCCAGTTCCCTTTAGAGGAAGACAACTTCAAGTTGCTGGTGATAGAACATTTGACGATTGGAATGTTACTGTTATTAATGATTCAGACTTTACTATTCGTGCTGCAATGGAGAGATGGATGAATCAACTCAATCGTCATTCCAATACTACTGGTTTGATTAACCCAACATCGTATCAAAAAGATGCAACAGTTCATCAACTTGGAAGAGGTGCATTTGATGCCACACAAGTTCCTGTTCTGAGGAGTTACAAATTTTATGGTATTTGGCCAACAGCTGTTGATGCAATTGCACTTGATTATGGGTCAGATAATCAAATTGAAGAGTTTAATGTTACGTTTAAGGTGCATTGGTGGGAAGCAGCAGGTAATGGTGGAAATGTGGTCTAAATAGAACATAGTCTTCTATTTTTTAATAATGGCATCACTTTTTGGTTTTTCTATTGATGATTCATATAAATCTAAAGCAAAAGGAGTAGTCTCTCCAGTCCCCGAAAATAATGAGGACGGAGCAGACTACTTTTTGTCTAGTGGTTTTTATGGACAGTATCTTGACATTGAAGGTGTTTTTAAGACTGAATACGATCTCATTCGTAGATACAGAGAAATGGCATTGCACCCAGAAGTGGATGGTGCGATCGAAGACATTATTAGTGAAGCCATTGTATCAGATTTAAATGATTCTCCAGTTCAAGTTGAACTTTCAAATTTAAATGCAAGTGATAAAGTAAAAGAAATTATTCGAAGTGAATTTCAATATATCAAAGATATGATGGACTTTGATAAGAAAGCGCACGAAATTTTCAGAAATTGGTATGTAGATGGACGAATTCATTATCATAAAGTCATTGATTTGGATAATCCCCAGGAAGGAATTAAAGAACTTCGTTACATTGATGCACTTAAAATTAAATTTGTGAGAGAGCAAAAAAAGGAAAGCAATAATGTTGCTCAATTCTCAGCATCCGTTCTTTCAACAAATTCAAAGTCTTATCAATTTTCAGGTTTAGAAGAATATTTTGTTTTTAATCAAAATGCTACAAATATCTCAAAAAATCTTGGGGGAATTCAATTTGGTCTTCAACAAAAAGATAGTGTAAAAATTGCCAAGGATGCAATTGCATACTGTACTTCTGGATTAGTAGATAGAAATAAATATACTGTTTTATCATACTTACACAAATCAATTAAAGCACTTAATCAACTTCGTATGATTGAGGATGCTCTGGTTATCTATCGTCTGTCTCGTGCTCCAGAGCGTCGTATTTTTTATATTGATGTGGGCAATCTTCCTAAAGTAAAGGCAGAGCAATACCTCAGAGAAGTAATGTCACGATATCGTAATAAGTTGAGTTATGATGCAGGAACTGGTGAGATACGTGATGATAAAAAGTACATGAGTATGCTTGAGGATTTCTGGCTACCACGCAGAGAGGGTGGTAGAGGTACAGAAATTACAACTTTACCCGGTGGTCAAAATCTTGGAGAATTGACGGATGTTGAGTATTTTCAAAAGAAACTTTATCGTGCTCTTGGAGTTCCTGAATCAAGACTGAACTCAAATGATGGATTTAATCTTGGTCGTTCTTCTGACATCTTAAGAGATGAACTTAAGTTCAGCAAATTTGTTGGAAGAATGAGAAAAAGATTTAGTAATCTTTTTCACGATATTCTCAGATCTCAACTGATTCTAAAAAATGTAGTTACTCCAGAAGAATGGGATCAAATGAGTGATCACATTCAATATAATTATCTGTATGACAATCATTTTGCAGAACTTAAAAATGTTGAGATTATGCAGGAGCGTATGGGTGTTCTTGCTGCAGTGGATCCTTATGTTGGAAAGTATTTCTCACTGAAGTATGTCAGACAAAATGTTCTCAGACAAACTGATAGTGAAATGTTAGAGATTGATTCTGACATTGATGTAGAAAGACAGGCAGGATTAATTCCTCCAACTGAAGCAGAAATGATGCAGATGCAAATGGATCAGCAAGCAGCAGCAGAAAGTGGTGGAGCAATGGGGCAAATTCCTCAAGATCCTGGAATTTCTGATGCAAAGACAGGAACAGAAGCACCATCAATTCCAAAGGGTGGAGAAATTTAATAAATAGTATAGTTAATTAAATAATACTTATGGACGAATTAATGGATTTTATTGTTGGTGGTGAGTCTGCTGAAGCAAGTGATAAAATTAAAGAAATTCTTTTTGCAAAATCCGCAGAAAGAATTGATGCAGCTAGACCAATTGTTGCAAATGTAATGTTCGATAACGGAAGTTATGAAGATTATGATGAATATTTTAATTCTTATGTAGAATCCGAAGAGGAATGATAGGTGTCTGATTTATCAGATTTTTTTCAAACAATCAGTATAGCAAAAAAACAACAAAAGGAAGAACTCAATCAAAGGTGAGTGAAGTATATACACTTGCAGTAAGAGTTGTTGACGGAACCACAACAGATTTCATAGGATCTACACAATTTTTTGACTTAACATAGGTAAATAATAAATAACATATAAAGAGTTTTAATAGCAATGTCAGTTTTAAAAATTGTTCAAAGTGTGAATACATTAGCTGTTACTGGAACAGCTGCAACAACTAATGGAATTACACTTCAAAGTGGTATCTTAAGAGTTTCTGCTGCCTCTACTGGTTGCCACATAGTAATTGATGGAAATCCAATTGCGACAACAAATAATTTTTATGTAAGCCCTAATCAACCAGAAATGATTAAGGAAAGAGTTGCAAGACAAAGAATTGGTGCTGCAACTACTGGAACATCAACTTTAATTACTTTTCAAGAAAATGCTGGTAATCCTTTTGTAGTTGGTGATTATGTAACAATTGAAAATACCAGTGCAGCAGGATTTAATACATCACATAATCAAGTAACTGCTACTACAGATAGTTCAATTACTATTGCATTTAATAGTGCAGCAATTACTGGTATTGGTATTACCAATGCAACAGTAGCAAAAAGTGTAAGAATTTCTGCTATTGCTGCAGGCACCGCAACGAATCTTCATGTTTCTGAAGTTCAAATTGCAGGTGGATAATTGCATAAATAAAACTATGTTGAGCTGGCGGAAAGAGCAATTAAATTAATCACAGAAGAAATTGAAAATGTAGAAGTTATCGTTGAAAACCGTAACGGTAAAAGATCTTTGTACATTGAAGGTGTTTTTCTTCAAGGAAACATTTGCAACCGTAATGGTAGAATGTATCCAATAAACATCCTTTCTCGTGAGGTTGGTCGTTACAACGAAAACTTCATTCAAAAAGGACGTGCTTTAGGAGAACTCGGTCATCCAGATGGTCCAACCGTCAATCTTGACCGTGTTTCTCATAAGATTGTTTCTCTTCGTCAAGAAGGAAACAATTATATTGGTAAAGCAAAGATTCTCGAATCCACCCCAATGGGTAAAATTGCATCTTCACTTTTAAGTGAGGGTGTAAAACTTGGTGTTTCTTCTCGTGGTGTTGGTTCTCTCAGACAAAGCAATGAAGGTTATAGTATGGTAGGAGAAGATTTTACTCTTGCCACCGCTGCTGACATTGTTGCTGATCCTTCTGCTCCTGACGCTTTTGTTTCAGGAATTATGGAAGGCAAAGATTGGGTTTGGGATAATGGAGTTTTACGTGAAAGAATGGCAGCAAAGACATATAAAAGAATAAATACATTGGTTGATCAAAAAAGGTTAGATGAACAGAAATTAAATCTGTTTGACGACTTTTTAGCAAATCTTTAAATTATAAATAAATATAGATTTTAATAGGAAAAATCGGAGAGTTCAAATGTCCCGTGGTAAAAATTTACAAGAGATGGAAATAGGCACTGTTCAATCCAAGTCCGCAGTGAATGCATCGGCAAGTGCGCCAGATCAAATGCAAACTATGGCTGGTGTTAGTTATGAGGACTTAGGTGGTCCTGATCCATCAAACTACAGACCAGATGACGATTCAGCAAAGTTGAGAGACGCTGGTGGCGGTCTCAAAAAGGTTTCTCTTGTCGCTGCTCAACAAGTAGCAAAAGAAGAGTATGAAGAGGTTGAAGAAGAGGATTTTGAAACCGAAGAAGAGTATGAGGAAGAAGTTTTTGAAGAAGAAGCACTTCCCGAAATCAACGACGATGTTGACATCGAAGATGATGTCAATGCTCTTCTTGTAGGTGAAGAACTCTCTGAAGGTTTTAAAGATAAAGCAAAAACTATTTTTGAAGCTGCTCTCAAATCAAAAGTTATTGAAGTGAGAGAAGCTTTTGAAGCACATTATGAAGCAAAACTTGTTGAGGAAGTAGAAGTCCTCAAAGAAGAATTAGTTGAGAGAGTAGATTCATATCTTGAGTATGTTGCAGATGAGTGGTTCGCTGAGAACACTCTTGCGATTGAAAAAGGTCTCAAGTCAGAACTCACAGAGTCATTCCTTGAGGGTCTCAAGGGACTTTTTGAAGAAAATTATGTATCAATCCCTGAAGATAAGTATGATGTTGTTGAGAATATGGCAGATAAACTTGACGAAATGGAGACAAAACTCAACGAGCAGATTGAGAAAAACATTTTCCTAAACAAACGTCTCGCAGAGTCGGTTGCAGATGGAATCCTTTTTGATGTTTCTGAGGGTCTTGCGATTACTCAGAAAGAGAAGCTTGCTTCACTTGCCGAAAGTGTTGAGTTTGAGAGTGAAGAATCTTATAGAGAGAAGCTTGAAGTATTGAGAGAATCATACTTCCAACAAGCTGCTCCATACAGAAGTGAATCTGAAACACTTAACGAATCAGCACAAACAGGCATAGATTACTCTGATGCTATGAGCGCATACGTTAACGTGCTTTCTAAATCAGTTCAGAAGTGATTTTAATATTATAAATTGTAAAACCAAAACACAACAAGAGGTAAACGCAAATGTTCAACGCAGAACATCTGCAGGAAAAGTGGGCACCACTCTTAGACCATAATGGTCTGGATCACATCAAAGATTCCCATCGTAGAGCCGTAACCGCTGTCCTGTTAGAGAACCAAGAAAGATTCCTCCGTGAGGAAAGATCATTCCTTTCGGAAGCTCCAACCGTCAATACAAATACTGGAGCAAATGCTGGTTTCAGTGCTAATGCAACTGCAACTGGTCCTGTAGCTGGTTTTGATCCAGTTCTGATCTCTCTGATCAGACGTTCAATGCCTAATCTGGTTGCTTATGATCTGGCTGGTGTTCAACCAATGAACGCACCTACTGGTCTGATCTTTGCAATGCGTTCACGCTATAATAATCAGTCTGGAACTGAATCATTCTTCAACGAAGTTGATACTGCATTCTCTGGTATTGGTACTACCAACGGAGCAATGGGTTCAACCACTCCTGGAATGGTTAATGCTGCGGTTGGTCTCGGTACTACTGGTCAAGGTGGAAGCAATCCTGGACTTCTGAATCCTTCAACAACTGCTACCCAAGCTGCTTACAGCGTTGGTGAAGGCATGAGAACGGATGATGCAGAGAATCTGGGTGCTCCTGGTGGTCAGGCATTCAACGAGATGGCATTCTCAATCGAGAAAGTCACCGTTACTGCAAAGTCAAGAGCTCTGAAAGCTGAATACTCGTTGGAACTCGCACAAGACCTGAAAGCAATTCATGGTCTGAATGCTGAGGCAGAACTGGCGAACATTCTCTCGACTGAGATTTTGGCTGAGATCAACCGTGAAGTTATCAGAACCATCTATAAGGTTGCTGAAACTGGTGCTCAAGTCAACACCCAAACCGCTGGTACTTTCAACCTTGACGTTGACTCCAACGGTCGTTGGTCGGTTGAGAAGTTCAAGGGTCTGCTCTTCCAAATTGAGCGTGATGCAAACGCAATTGCACAAAGAACTCGTAGAGGAAAGGGTAACATCATCCTGTGTTCTGCTGACGTTGCTTCAGCACTGACCATGGCTGGTGTTCTCGATTACACCCCTGCACTCAATGCTAACCTGAACGTTGATGATACTGGCAACACCTTTGCTGGTGTTATCAATGGTAAGTATAGAGTCTACATTGATCCTTATTCGGCAAACGTTGCTGCTACCCAGTACTACGTTATCGGTTATAAGGGCACCTCACCTTATGATGCAGGTCTATTCTATTGCCCATACGTTCCTCTCCAAATGGTTCGTGCCGTTGGTCAGGACACCTTCCAGCCCAAGATTGGCTTCAAGACCCGTTACGGAATGGTTGAGAATCCATTCTCGCAGGGTACTACACAAGGTTCGGGTACACTCACTGTTAATAGCAACCGCTACTACAGAAGAGTATCTGTCACCAACCTTATGTGATCTAAACTTACAAGATCATACAAAGACCCCTTTGAGGGGTCTTTTTTTATGTTCATAAATAATAATAGCAAGCTAATTTAGATTATGACTCAAGAACCTCCATTGTCATCACCTCTTTTTAAGCAGGTAACTAATAGAAATTTATTGTCTCCAATTGCATTTAAGTTTATTTTAACAAAGACTCCTAAAGTAGATTTTTATTGTCAAACAGCAGCAATTCCATCAATCACAATGGGAACTGCTCAACAAGGTTCTTGGTTAAAAGATATTCCAGTTCCAGGGGATAAAGCAGTTTTTGAAGACTTATCTCTTCGTTTTTTAATTGATGAAGAAATGGAAAATTATGTTCAGATTTATAATTGGTTGATTGGTCTTGCTTATCCAGAAAGCATGGAACAATTTGCAAATCTAAGAGAATTGGATCCAATTAAATATCCAAGAGATGACAGAAATAGATTTGCTGAATACTCAGATGGAACTTTGCAAATTTTAAATAGCAATTTAAACGTAGTCAGACAAATAAAGTTCAAAGATCTTTTTCCAATTTCACTTTCAACATTAGACTTTGATTGCACTGCTAGAGATTATACGTATTTTACAGCTAATGTAAGTTTTAAATATACAAATTATGAAATACAAGATAGTAAAGGGATTAGAATAGAAAATCGTCCATCAAGACCATAACTTATCTTAAATTATTATGAATTTAGAAATGATACAAAGTATGTGGGAAAAAGATTCTCACATAGATGTTGATGACATGCATCTTGAATCTTTAAATACACCAAAACTTCATGCAAAATATTATGACATTTTAAATAATTTGATTCTTTTAAGAGCAAAAGCAAAACAGCAAGAAAAAAACATTCGTCACGAAAGATATGAGTATTTTACTGGAAAAGCAGATCCTAATGTTTATGTGGAAAATCCATTCCCTAAAAAAATACGTGATAAAGAAACTCTTCAAAAATACTTAGATGCCGATGAAAAACTCTCAGAGGCATGTCTAAAATTAGAGTATTATGATGTAATGATTAATTACGTAGAGAGTATTATAAAACAAATCTTTAACAGAACTTATCAAATTAAAAATAGCATTGAATGGCATAGATTTCAGGCAGGAATGACTACATGACAAATTTGATTATCAAGAAGAAAAACGAAGTATTTTTAACAATTGAATCAGAACCTCATGTTTACTATGAACTTTCAGATTATTTTACATTTGATGTTCCTGGTGCAAAGTTTATGCCTCAATATAGAGGTAAATACTGGGATGGAAAAATACGTCTTTTTGATCTTCGATTAAATCAAATCTATGTTGGTTTATTGGATAAAGTTATTTCTTTTTGCAAAAACCACGACTATTCATACGAGTTTGAAAATAATAAATTTTATGGTCTTCCATTTGAAGTGAATGATAACATTTCGTTAGAAGGGATTAAAGATTATGTAAAATCTATTAGTACACATCTTCCAAGAGATTATCAAATTCAAGGTGTTTACGATGCATTAAAACATAATAGGAAACTTTTAATTTCACCAACGGCATCTGGTAAATCGTTAATGATTTATTCTATTGTAAGATATTTTGTTTCTCAGCAAAAAAAGATTTTAATTGTGGTTCCAACCACATCACTGGTGGAGCAAATGTATAAAGACTTTCAAGATTACGGATGGGATGCTGAAAATTATTGTCATAAAATTTATCAAGGAAAAGAAAAAAGTACGGAAAGTTTTGTAGTAATTACAACTTGGCAATCAATCTACAAACTAAGTAAATCATTTTTTGAAGATTTTGATGTAGTAATTGGAGACGAGGCTCATTTATTTAAATCAAAGTCACTAATCACAATTATGTCTCATTTGCATAATACAAAGTATCGTTTTGGATTTACTGGTACATTGGATGGAACTCAAACTCATAAATGGGTATTAGAAGGATTATTTGGTCCATCTTATAAAATAATTAGAACTGATGAGTTAATTGAAAAGGGTTATCTTTCAAAATTTAACATCAAAGTTTTAACTCTTAAACATCCTTTTAAAAGATTTGAATCTTATGAAGATGAAATCCAATATTTAATCAGTCATGAAAAAAGAAATAATTTTATTAAAAATTTAACTCTAAATCTTAAAGGAAACACTTTAGTTTTGTATAGCAGAGTCGAAAGTCATGGACAAATACTTTATGATTTAATAAATAAGGATAAGAATGAAAACAGAAAATGTTTTTTCATTCATGGTTCTGTAGATGTGAAAGAAAGAGAATTAGTTAGAGAAATTACTGAGAGAGAAACAGATGCAATCATTGTGGCTTCCTACGGTACTTTTTCCACTGGCATTAATATTCGAAATCTTCATAATGTTATTTTTGCTTCACCGAGTAAATCAAGAATTCGAAATCTCCAATCAATCGGAAGAGTGCTTAGAAAAGGAGAAGGTAAAATAAAAGCAACACTTTATGATATTGCCGATGATGTATCAAAAAATTCTCAACGAAATTATACACTCAATCATTTAATTGAAAGAATTAAAATCTACAACGAAGAAAATTTTAACTATGAGATTATAACAATCAACTTAAAACAATGAACGAAGACTTTCTAGCAATTTTAAAATTAGTATCTGGTGAAGAAGTTCTTTCAATAGTAAATTACATTGATGATGAGAAACTTCTCATCTTAGATTGTCCTGTTTTAATGAACTCTAATGATCATGAACAAATGGGAATAAATGTTGTTAGAGTAGAACCTTGGATAAAAACAGGAAATGAATCTTTATACATGATGTCAATGGATAAAATTATTACCATTAGTGAAGTTACAGACTCTAAAATTATGAAAATTTATAATAAATTTATAAGTTGTTATTTTTACAAAAAAAATACTGATTACATTGACAACTCCAAACTAACAAAAGATCAAGGGTACATCAGTACAGTTGAAGAAGCAAGAGCTACTCTAGAGAAACTCTATAATAGTTAGTATATATTATTCATCAACCTCCACAGAGTTATTATAACAAGAATTGATACTCTTGTCAAGTTTGTCAAAATCATTATTTTATGTTATCATTTTGATAACGAAATATAAGTAAAAATGTCAAAAGTATTTTTGCCGATGCCAAAGAAGAAAAAACCAGAGCATTATGTCAATAACAGCGACTTTCTTCAGGCAATTATTGTCTATAAAAGAGAAGTTGCTCAAGCAGAACAGTTAGGTCTTCCAAAACCTTTACTTACTAATTACATTGGTGAGTGTTTTTATAAGATGGCAAATCACCTTGCCTATAAACCAAATTTTGTAAATTACATGTTTAAAGACGACATGATTGGTGATGGAATTGAAAATTGCGTTCAATGTGTCACAAATTTTAATCCAGAGAAATCTACAAATCCTTTTGCTTATTTTACTCAAGTTATTTACTATGCGTTTCTTCGTAGAATACAAAAGGAGAAGAAGCAATTAGAAATTAAATCTAAAATTATAGAAAGATCGGGATATGATGAGGTTTTTTCTGTAGATGACTTGACATCTGGTATGGGTGGAGATTATAATACTATAAAGGATAATGTTCATAACAGACTAAACCGTTAATGAAAGTCGCAATTATTACCGACCAGCATTTTGGAGCAAGAAAAAATTCTAAAGTGTTTCATGATTATTTTTTACAGTTTTATAATGATGTCTTTTTCCCAACATTAGAAAAAGAAAATATTAATACAGTGATTGACATGGGAGATACCTTTGATAGTCGCAAAGGTATTGATTTCTCGGCACTTTCGTGGGCAAAAAATAATTATTACGATAGACTCCAAAAAATGGGAGTTAAAGTTCATACAATTGTTGGCAATCATACAGCGTATTATAAAAATACAAACGAAGTAAATGCGGTAGATTTATTACTTCGGGAATATAAAAATGTTACTGTGTATTCAGATCCTAAAGAAATTGAATTAGATAATCTTAAGGTTCTTTTAATACCGTGGATTAATGCGTCTAATGAACAAAAAACTTTTCGCAAAATTAAAAATACCACTGCTTTGGTTGCGATGGGTCATTTGGAACTAAACGGATTCTATGCTCATCGGGGACATGTCATGGATTGTGGAATGGAAACACAAATCTATGATAAATTTGAAAAAGTTTTTTCTGGTCATTATCACACACGATCAAGTAATGGTAAAATTTTTTATCTTGGAAATCCTTATGAAATTTATTGGAACGATTTAAATGATAAAAGAGGATTTCATCTCTTTGACACAGAAACGTTAGATCATCTTCCAATTAATAATCCTCACAGAATGTTTTATAGTCTTTATTATGAAGATACTCCGCATCAAACATTTAATAGTTCACCTTTTGAAGGCAAAATTGTAAAAATAGTTGTTAGAAAAAAAACCGATTCAAAACAATTTGAAAAATTTGTTGATAAACTTTTTGAATCTAACGTTCAAGATTTAAAAATTGTTGAAACAATGGAACTTCCATCGGATGATAAATTTGAAGCAGAAGAGTGTGAAGATACTCTTTCAATTTTAAATCGTTATGTAAATGAGTCAGAAACTCAAATGGATAAATCTAAAATTGTAAATCTTCTTCAAACTATATACAAAGAGGCTTGTGAAATGGTATAATGTTCATCTTAACAGTAAAAGGAATGGAAGATGATGGTGCCTATGCTTTAGAAGCACGAGATGGTGAAAAAATGTTACTTTTGTTTGAAGAGGAAGATGATGCTGAAAGGTATGCATTGTTGCTCGAAGAAGAAGATGAAGAGTATCCAGAAATGAGAGTTATTGAAGTAGACGATAAAATTGCAATTAAAACTTGCGAGATGTATAATTATGACTATAGTGTAATTACCCCAGAAGACATAATAATTCCACCCAGAAAAAGAATGTGAGGTAAATTTGTGATTTTGTTTAAAAAAATTCGTTGGAAAAATCTCCTAAGCACAGGAAACCAATGGACTGAAATTGATTTTCAAAAAAACAATAATACTTTGATCGTTGGTACAAATGGTGCTGGAAAATCAACGGTTCTTGATGCTCTAACATTTTCACTTTTTGGAAAACCTTTTCGTAAAATTAATAAACCTCAATTAGTCAATACCACAAACGAAAGAGAATGTGTTGTTGAAATTGAATTTTCTATTAGTTCAACCGAATGGAAAGTAATACGTGGAATTAGGCCAGCAGTTTTTGAAGTTCATAGAAATGGAGTTTTATTGGATCAATCTGCATCATCTATAGATCAACAAAAATGGTTTGAACAAACTGTTTTAAAAATGAATTATAGATCTTTCACTCAGATTGTAATTTTAGGATCTAGTACTTTTGTACCTTTCATGCAACTTTCTGCTGCAAATCGTAGAGAAGTTATTGAAGATTTACTGGACATTAAAATTTTCTCTTCGATGAGTATTCTTATTAAAGATAAAATTCGTTCGTTGAAAGAAGAAATTAGAACTTTAGAGTTAAAAAAAGATTCTCTAAAGGATAAAATGAAAATGCAAAAAAACTTTATTGAGGAACTTGAAAATCGTGGAAATGCCAACATAAATGCCAACCAAGATAAGATTGCCAAGTTAATGGACGAAGTTGGTGTTTATATGCTTGAAAATTCTAAAACCGAAGAAGATATTTTCCGATACACCAAAGATCAGGAAGAGGTTACTGGTGCCGCCGAAAAGTTAGGGAAACTTAACAATCTTAAGGGTAAAATCTCTCAGAAAGTATCCAGCACTACCAAAGAGCATAAGTTCTTTACGGAAAATACGGTATGTCCGACTTGCACTCAAACGATTGAAGAAGAGTTTAGGTTAAATAGAATTGATGATGCTCAAAATAAAATAAAGGAACTTCAAAAAGGTTTTCAAGAACTTGAAAATACCATAAAGTTTGAACAAGAAAGAGAGCGTCAGTTCACAGTTCTATCTAAGGAGATTACTAAATTCAATCATGAGATTTCTCAAAACAACACTCGCATTTCTCTTAATCAAAGACAAATACGAGATCTTGAATCTGAAATTCAAACTCTTACCGAACAACTTGAAAACAGAAATTCTGAACATGAGAAATTAGAACAATTCAGAGAAAATCTCCAAAAAACATTTGAAGAACTTTCTGACAAAAAAGATGAAATCGTTTATTATGACTTTTCATACTCTTTACTTAAAGATGACGGTGTTAAGACCAAGATTATCAAAAAGTATCTACCATTGATCAATCAACAAGTCAATCGTTATCTTCAAATGATGGACTTCTACATCAATTTTAAACTCGATGAAGAGTTTAATGAAACAGTCCAGTCTCCAATTCACGAAGACTTTTCTTATTCTTCTTTTAGTGAAGGTGAAAAACAAAGAATCGACTTGGCACTTCTTTTTACTTGGAGAGAAGTTGCTAGATATAAAAATTCAACAAACACAAATCTTTTAATTCTTGATGAGGTATTTGATAGTTCTCTTGATGGATTTGGAACAGATGATTTTTTAAAAATCATTCGTTATGTAATCAAGGATGCTAACATTTTTGTGATTTCTCATAAAACTGGACTTGAGGACAGATTTGAAAGTGTCCTAAAGTTTTCTAAGGTAAAGGGTTTTAGTCGTATGGTGGTCTGAACCACTCAAGAACAATGCAAGTCCCAAACTGGAAGCACAATTCTGGGAAACCTCAGAAACGAAAACTTAAACCGCAAGCACTGAGGCAAGCAAAAGCACGACTTGCCCAGTTCAAGAAGTGTCACATGGGTCGTCCAAAAGGCGACCTTTCGTTTTATAATGGGTTCATACGAAAGGAAATCAATGCCTGTCTCTCACGAAATCAAATCTCAACTTGCCAAACTGCTTGCTACTGAAGATCTGGTGGTTGAGCACAAGAAAGTTTCTACTGCTTGCTTTAATGTTCATACTCGTGTTCTTACGCTTCCTCTGTGGGAGAAGGCAAGTAATCTTGTGTATGACCTTCTCGTGGGTCATGAAGTGGGTCATGCTCTCTTCACTCCCGATGAGGATTGGTTGGAGACTGTAAAAGTTCCTCAGCAGTTTGTGAATGTGGTCGAAGACGCACGTATTGAGAAACTGATGAAACGCAAGTACATGGGTCTTGCCAAAACGTTTTTCAACGGTTATAAAGAACTGAATGAAGAGGACTTCTTTCAACTTGCGGATGAAAACATTTCAAAATTTAATCTTGCAGATCGTGCTAATCTTTACTTCAAGGTTGGAAACTTTGTAACTCTTGATTTCAATCCAGAAGAGAAAGAAATCATTGATCTAATCGCTGCAACTGAAACCTTTGCAGATGTTCTGGTTGCTGCCGAAGAACTGTATAAGTATTGTAAGAAAGAAAAAGAACAGCAACAGAAAGTTTTTGACTTTGATTCTCATCAACAACAAGGTGACTCTAATTCTTCTGCGAATGAGATGTCGGAAGAACAACCAAATGATGAGCAAGAAGATCAATCTGATTCTTCACAACCAGAACAATCTGACGAAACTGGATCTTCTTCTGGAGATCAAACGCAAGATAATTCTCAAGTTCCTGATAAGGATCCAGAGATTCGTACTGCTGAATCTCTTCAGGATAAAATTCGTGATCTTGTCGGTATGAACGATCAAGAGAATGTTTATGTGGAAATTCCTCAAGTAAATCTTGATACTGTGATTGCAAGTAATTCTGAAGTTCATGAAGAAATTGATAATTCTTTTAAGATGCAGCAAAAAAATAATAATGAAATTGCAACTGAACGTAACATTTCTTCCTGCAATCTATTTGCGAAACCAGACTCGGAGTATCGCAAGTTTAAAGTTGCTGCACAGAAGGAAGTCAATTATCTGGTGAAGGAGTTTGAGTGTCGTAAGGCAGCAGATGCTTATTCCCGTGCTTCTACTGCTCGCACTGGAGTTCTTGATACCGCTCGTCTTCATTCGTACAAGTATAATGAAGATCTCTTTAAGAAAGTTACTGTAATTCCTGATGGAAAGAATCATGGACTAGTTTTTATTCTGGACTGGTCTGGATCTATGCAAAATGTTCTTCTCGATACTTGCAAACAACTTTTTAATTTGATTTGGTTCTGCAAAAAAGTTGCGATTCCGTTTGAGGTTTATGCCTTTACAAATGAATGGAGTCGTTGTCGGTATGATTATGATGAGCAACGTTATGTTCCTGCAGATTTTGATTGTCATTATCAAAAAAAGGAAGGTTTGCTTTGTGTAGAAGATCAATTTTCACTCATGAATCTTTTTACCAGTAAGGTTTCTGGTAGAGAACTGGAGCATCAGATGATGAACATTTGGAGGCTTGCTATGTGTTTTATCAACACTTATACTTGCGAATACACTTACCCATCCCGTTTGTGTCTGTCTGGCACTCCTTTGAATGAAGCACTGATTTGTCTTCATCAGATTCTTCCCAAGTTTCAACGTGAGAATAAACTTCAAAAGGTTCAATGTATTGTTTTGACTGATGGTGAAGCATCTTACATTCCTTATCATCAAGAAGTTAAACGTGCTTGGGAAAAAGAATCTCATCTTGGAACTCGTCACGTAAATCCCAATAGTGCGTTTCTTCGTGATCGCAAACTTGGAACCACTTATAAGTTTGGTTATGGGTATCATGAATTTACCGATATTCTTCTTCGTAACCTAAAAGATAAGTTTCCTACCACTAATTTTATTGGTATTCGTGTTCTTTCTGGTCGTGATGTAAATCGTTTTATTGGTCTTTATCATTCTCTTTCTGATAAGGACTACAAACAATACATTAAAATTCAAGAAGATTGGAAAAAACTGAAGAGTTTTACCATCACCAAATCTGGTTATCATGCATACTTCGGTCTCTCTTCATCGGCACTTTCGCAGGATGCTGACTTTGAAGTTGCTGAATGTGCAACCAAGGCACAGATCAAATCTGCATTTGTTAAATCACTTAAAGTCAAAAAGTTTAACAAAAAAGTTCTTGGTGAGTTCATTTCTCTTGTTGCCTAAATACCTAAAAAAGTTCATACAAATGAAGACCTTTAAGGAATTTATCTCTGAAGCAAGAGACTTAAATGAAACCTCACTTACTCGTGTAATGAGTAAATCAAAAAAGGGTGGCATGGCAATTATGTCAGCTCAACGTGGTGACAAATCCAAAGCAGAAAACAAAGCACGTTCACGGCAACTTGAACGTGATATTAGAGGTGCTGGACTTCCTGGTCCTACAAAAGTCTCTGGTAGATATACAGAGAATCCAGGCACCTCACAGGAGAGAAAAGTGGGTGAAAAATCTCATATTGTCACTCCAGGAAAAATGGGTAAAAGAAAGTTTAAAAGAGTAATTGAAAAATTAGGAAAAAAATATGATCAGGATTCTGTTCTGATTCAACGCAAACCAGGTGGAAGTGCTACACTTAAAGGAACTTCAGACACCTCCTTCCCAGGAAGAGGAAAGAATGTTAAAATAGGAAGCATGAAACCTGGTAGAACTGGTGAGTTTGATACCAAAGTCAAAAAGAAAACATTTACCGTTGAGGATTAAAATGAAATCTAAATTTCCGTTAGAGCATGTAGTCAAATACGACACCAAAGAAGTATGGGTCATTTGTGACAGTGCAATTACTGCAATGGGTGTTTCTGCAATAGTGGAGAAGTTTTACCCTGGATATAAAGGAAAAATTGCGAGCAGAGAATTATTTGAGAATCTAAAAAACCAATTAGTAAACTGACCACTGGGGGTTCCACGACCCCCTTTTTTGTTTTATAATGACTTCAGTTGAAAAAACCCTCACATTATGTCCCGCATTCAAATGACCGACGATCAAATTCTTACCGATCTCAAGAACACTTTTGGCGGCAACATCACTGCTGCTGATGTTCGTGGTTATTGTGCATCTAAAAATCTTTCCTATCCTACTGTAACCAAACGACTTGAATCCTTTAAAGTTAGTCGTGGTAAGTGGAATCTGGAAGTAACTCAAGAAAAAGTTCAGGAGATCGAACGTACCTTTAATTCCGTTTCTGTTCTTCCTGAAGTTCATCAAAATCTTATTCCTCAAAAAGATGATACCTTCGTCAAGTTTGGCAATTTTAATGACGTTAAGAAAATTATTCAGTCCCGTCTTTTTTATCCTACGTTCATTACGGGTCTTTCGGGTAATGGTAAAACGTTCAGTGTGGAGCAAGCGTGTTCTCAACTGGGTCGTGAATTGATCCGTGTAAACATTACGATTGAAACTGATGAAGATGATCTTATTGGTGGTTTTCGTCTTGTTAATGGTGAAACTGCTTGGCACAACGGACCAGTCATCGAAGCACTTGAACGAGGTGCTGTGCTACTCCTGGACGAAATCGACCTCGCCAGCAACAAAATCCTTTGTCTGCAATCCGTACTTGAGGGAAAGGGGGTCTTTCTGAAGAAGATTGGTCGGTTCGTCAAACCTGCTGCTGGTTTTAATGTGATTGCAACTGCCAACACTAAGGGTAAGGGTTCTGACGACGGTCGTTTCATCGGCACCAACGTACTCAACGAAGCATTCCTGGAACGGTTTCCTGTGACCTTTGAGCAGTCCTATCCTGCTCCTGCTACCGAACAGAAGATTCTGGAAGGTATTGCTCTGGATCTTGGTGTGGAAGACCGTGACTTCTGCAAGAGGTTGGTTGATTGGGGTGACATTATTCGTAAAACCTTCTATGATGGTGGTATTGAAGAAATCATCAGCACTCGTCGTCTGGTTCACATCATTCGTGCTTACAGCATCTTTCAAAACAAGGCAAAGGCAATTCAAGTTTGTGTAAATCGTTTTGACGATGAGACCAAACAAGCATTTCTGGAACTTTATGATAAGGTTGATGCTGATTTTCAAATGCCTCAACTAACCATTGAAACCATTGACAAATATCAAACAATCTGATAAGATTGGGGAAGGTAAAAATGTGCTTTCCCCTTCACTATGAATAAATTTACTCTCACTATGAATGAACATAGTGGAATGATTGACATTACAAAAACTCCTGTTGTTATGACTGAAAAAACAAATCATCTCTGGAAATACAATGAAGATAAAATCCTTAAGGACATTGAGGATTATGTGACCAGCACTTATGGAAGTCACTACTGCGGTCACAATCAAGAGTATAGTGAAATTCAAACGATTGATCTGATGGCAGCAAAAGATCTGGCAGCACATTTTTGTCAGGCAAACATTCTGAAGTATGGCAGTCGTTATGGGGATAAGGATGGTCGCAACAAACGTGATTTGATGAAAGTCATTCACTATGCTATGCTACTGCTTCACTTTGATGGGCACTATTCTCGTCAAGATAATGGACTTACTGAATTTCGTTGATGATTATGAAACTGAAAGACAAAACTATGAAACTGTCAAAAACTACGATTGAGATTCTAAGAAATTTTTCTTCAATCAATCAGTCAATTTTGTTTAAAACAGGAAATAAATTGCGAACAATTTCTATTGCAAAAAACATTTTAGCAGAAGCAGTAATTGATGAAGAATTTCCAAAAGACTTTGGCATCTATGATTTGAATCAATTTCTCAATGGAATTTCTTTGTATGATCAAGCAGAACTTGATTTTCAAAATGAAAGTTATGTCTTCTTAAAGGAAGGCAAATCTAGAACAAAATACTTTTTTGCAGATCCATCTGTAATTGTTAGTCCCCCAGAAAAAGATTTAGTTCTTCCATCTCAAGATGTTTGGTTTACCTTGAACACTTCTCAAATGAAACAGTTGCAAAAAGCAGCTGCTATTTACGATTTGGATGATTTTTCTGCTATTGGTGAAAACGGTGTTGTGCGATTGGTTGTAAGAGATAAAGAAAATAGTACTTCCAATGATTTTTCTATCGTTGTTGGTGAAACTGCAAATAATTTTACGTTCAATTTTAAAGTAGAAAATATTAAAGTTATTCCTGGAACTTACGATGTAATAATTTCAAAACATCTTCTTTCTAAATTTACAAATAAGGACTACAATCTAAATTATCACATTGCATTAGAACCAGATTCTGTATTTGAGTGATGAAATTTCTTTATTATCTTAACAAATACTGTTTCTAATGAATATCTTCGTAACATCTCCTTGGCCTGCTGAAAGTGCCATTTGCCTTCCTGATAAACACATTGTTAAGATGCCCCTAGAGTGCTGTCAGATGCTTTCCATCGTGGCATCGGAAAAGTGGGGTTATGGATACGGAACCCTTCCTAAGACCGATGGAACACCCTACAAGACAGATAAAGGAGCATTTAGGAATCATCCCTGTACCAAATGGGCATTAGAAAGTATTCATAATGCCTACTGGTTGATTAAACACGGTATGAACCTCTGTGACGAATACACACTTCGTTATGGTAAGGTTCATTCCTGCTACAAAACACTTGTAGATGCCTTTTATCTGTTTCCTCGTGGTAAAATAGACAAGGTAGAACACTTTGTTCGTGCGATGCCCGATGAGTTTAAACTGGACACAACTATTGACACTTTTACTGCTTACAAGATGTACATTAGCAGCAAACCTTGGGTTGCATCTAATTATCTTCGTATGCCAAAAAGAAAACCTGATTGGATTTAAATAAATTATGACAAGTGAATTCCTTTTTGTGGAGAAGTACCGTCCTCAAGTAATTGATGACTGTATTCTTCCTGATGAAACTAAAAAAACCTTTAAAGAGTTTGTGGCAAAGGGTGAGATCCCAAATCTCCTTCTTGCTGGACCTCCTGGTATTGGTAAAACTACAATCGCAAAAGCACTATGTAATGAACTGGGGGCAGATTTTTATGTCATCAACGGATCCGACGAAGGACGTTTCCTGGATACTGTACGGAACCAAGCAAAGAACTTTGCTTCGACTGTCTCACTTACGGGATCTTCTAAACATAAAGTCATCATCATTGACGAAGCAGACAATACGGGGAATGATGTTCAACTCCTTCTACGGGCAAATATTGAGACATTTTATAACAACTGCCGATTCATCTTCACCTGTAACTACAAGAACAAAATCATCGAACCCCTCCACTCCCGATGTGCCGTCATTGACTTCACAATCAAAGGGAAACAAAAAGCCCAGTTGGCAGGATCCTTCTTCAAGCGTCTACAAAACATCCTGGATGCGGAAAGGATCGAGTATGATCAAAAAGTCGTTGCAGAACTTGTATCCAAACATTTTCCCGATTTCAGACGAGTCCTCAACGAATGTCAAAGGTACTCTACGGGAGGGCAAATTGATGCAGGCATTCTTGCATCTTTCTCAGACATCTCAGTAAATGAACTCACAAAATATCTCAAAGATAAGAACTTCACGGAGGTTCGTAAGTGGGTTGTTTCTAACTTGGATAATGACTCTTCTGTTATTCTTCGAAGGGTTTATGATGCTCTCTATGATGCTCTCGTGCCTGCTTCTATTCCTGCTGCCGTTCTTGTTATTGCCAAGTATCAGTATCAAATTGCTTTTGTTGCAGACCAGGAAATAAATCTTCTTGCTGCCCTTACTGAACTAATGTGTGAGGTTGAGTTTAAATGAAAGTAAAAACTTTTCCGTTAAAAACTTGTCTTAGATATCCTGGTGGTAAATCAAAGGCAACGAAGACACTATCACCTTGGTATCCTGAAAATTTTAAAGAATATCGGGAACCTTTTATTGGAGGTGGTTCTGTTGCTTTTTATACAACACAAGCATATCCAGATGTTCCTATTTGGATCAATGATTTGTATGTTCCTCTTTACAATTTCTGGGTTCAACTTCGAGATCGTGGTGAAGAACTTTCAGAACGATTGAAAGAACTTAAAACTAAAGTCTCTGATTTTTCGACTCAGGATGAAAAAGATGCTGCCCATCAAGAATTGTTTAATCAAACAAAGATAGACATCAATTCTCAGAAAGGATTGGATCGTGCATCAAGTTTTTTTATTCTTAACAAATGTAGTTTTTCAGGTTTAACTGAAAACAGCACTTTTTCGGTGACTGCTTCTCGTTCTAATTTTTCTTTTGTTGGCATTGAAAAACTCAAAGATTATTCTAAATTGATGAAGAATTGGAAGATTACAAACATTGATTATTCTGAAGTAATGAATGCTCCTGGAAAAGATGTGTTTGTTTTTCTTGATCCACCTTATGACATTAAAGATTTTCTTTATGGAAAAAATCGTGAGATGCATAAATCATTTGATCATGATTTGTTTGCAGAAAATGTTTATAAGTGTCCGCACAAGTTTATGATTACTTATAACGTAAATGATAGATTGATCGAATTATATAAAGACTATTATCTTCGTGAATGGAAACTTCGTTATTCGATGGCTCACCGTGGTGAAAAAGGAACTGATGAAAACATAAAGACTGAATTGCTAGTTACCAGTTATCCTACAGAAAAAATTAACTCACTGGAGAGTATTCTTTATGCCTGAACTAAAAGATTGGTTGAACTCGATTAATTTTACTAAAGAGAATCTGATTGATGTAGACCCATCATTAGAAAAAGATTATTCTCCTTACATCATCAATCGGTGTTTATCTGGACATGTTGATTGTATTATGTTTGCAAATGCTGTAAATCAATATCACTTTCTTCCTAAAAAAATGCAGTATGATTTCTTTATAAATAGTCTGAGGAAAAAGAAGAGATTTTCTCCTTGGCTCCGAAAAGATAAAATTGATAATCTTGAACTTGTTAAAAAATATTATGGTTACAGTAATGAGAAAGCACATCAAGTACTTAAAATTTTATCAAAAGAACAACTTACATTTATTAAACAGCGACTTGAAACTGGAGGAAAAAAATGAGTCAAATTGTTGAACTTGAAGTAAAATGGTCTCCCGATGTGATGATTGAAGTGGTTCTCAATGAACCCGATGATTTTTTAAAAGTTCGTGAAACATTAACACGTATTGGAGTTGCCTCCAGAAAAGAAAAAAAATTATATCAATCTTGTCACATTCTTCACAAACAAGGTAGATATTACATTGTTCATTTTAAAGAGTTATTTGCTCTCGATGGGAAAAAAGCAAATCTAACCCAGAATGATGTTCAACGTCGTAATCGTATTGTGCAACTATTATCTGATTGGGGTTTGATTGAAGTCATGCATCCAGAAAAAATTACAGAAATTGCTCCTCTCAACCAAATCAAAGTTCTTTCTTACAAAGAAAAAAACGAGTGGATTTTAGAAACAAAATATTCTATTGGTAAGAAAAGAGAAGAGTCGAAATAACCGAATCTAAATTAGACGGGTTTCCTACCTGTCTTTTTTTATAAAGTGTTATAATTATAGTATGGATGCCGAAAGGGTCCACAAAATCAAACCTCGCTTTTTAAGGAGCTACTAAAATGACTAACCTTACAAGGTATACTGCTGCGGATCTTCCTGCACTGATGGAGAAGATTACTCGCAACTCTATTGGAATGGACGAATACTTTGACCGTCTTTTCCATCTTCACGAAACTACAACAAATTATCCACCTTATAACCTTATTCAAGTAAATAATGTTGAGTCGCATTTGGAAATTGCACTCGCAGGATTTAAGAGGGAAGAAGTCAATGTATTCACAGAGTATGGAAAACTTTTTGTCGAAGGGCAAAAATCCGATACTGAATCGGACGGGACGTTTATCCACAAGGGTTTGGCTCAAAGAAGTTTTAAACGAGCGTGGTCTTTATCAGACGATACAGAAGTCCGTGAAGTCATCTTTGAAGACGGATTACTTAGAGTTGTCTTAAGTAAAATTGTTCCAGAGCATCATGCAAGAAAAGATTATCTCTAAATAAAAACGAATATCGTCGCTAAAGGGGATAAGATGACAAAGACCATCTAATCCCCTATTTTTTTAAGCATGAAAACTTTTAATCAGTTTATTCGGGAAGTCAAAACTATTCCTTATCTGATGTCAAAAAAACATAAGATTTATGATAAAGGAAGAGTAACTAATGTTGGATCTGGAAGAGCAGTTCCAGACAGATCTCCTTCCAGTGCTGGTGGAGATGGAGATTGACAATTTGTATTAATTCACTTATACTGATAAAAACTGTTTTTGAAAATGAGCATTCGACTTGCGGTATTAAAATCTGGTGAAGATATTATTGCGGACATGAAAGAAATTCGCAGAGAAGATTCTGATGAAATAGTTGCATATCTTTTTGTGGATCCATTGGTATTAAAAACTTCATTCAAAAATGAACCAGTTGTCTTAACTGAAAATTCATTAGAGTCTGGTAACACGGCAACAATGAGCACTAAACTTGACATTAAGTTTTATCCATGGATTCCTCTTTCTGCAACAAATAGAATACCGTGTTCTGCAGATTGGGTCGTTACTGTTGTTGAACCAGTTGCAAATCTTAAAAATCTTTATTTGGAGAAGTTAAATGGAAGAGGAAGTGAAACAGGAAGTCAAAAAAACGAAATTAATCAAGAGTCTTTTGATTTCAACGAATGAAATTTTAATTTCTGAAATTGAAGAAGTTACATCTGAAATTGGTGAACCTGACTGCAAATTAATTAATCCATGTGTTATCAAAGATGACTTAGTTCCTTGGTTAAATGATGTTACAGATCAAACTCAATTTATGATTAGTTCTGATAAAATCATTACTTTGATGAATCCAAAATCATCACTTTTATTGAAGTACAAAAAACTTTTTTCTTGAATTATTTGTAATGTCTCAAAGATTTTATACTAATGTTCAACTTGTTGGAAATCAATTTCTTGTCCGTGGTTATGAAAATGGTAAAAGTTTTATAACAAGAGATGAGTGGAGACCAACTCTCTATGTTCCTTCAAAACAAAAAAGTAAATTTAAATCTTTGAGTGGAAAATATTTAGAACCAGTTGTTCCTGGTTATGTGCGAGATTGTAGAGAATTCTATAAAAAGTATGATGGAGTAGATGGATTTGAGATTTATGGTAACGATAGATACATCTATCAATACATTTCGGAAAATTATCCAGAAGAACGTATTGAATTTGATTTAACTAAGATTAAAGTAGCAACTCTTGACATTGAGGTTGCATCTGAAAATGGATTTCCAGATGTTGAAAGTTGCTCCGAAGAAATTCTTACTATAACAATACAGGATTACTCAACAAAAAAAATTATTACCTGGGGGATTTATCCATTTACAGTTAATCAGGATAATGTTAGGTATATTGAGTGTGGAACAGAGAAGCAGCTGCTATCAAATTTCATTGACTATTGGATGAACAATACTCCAGAAATTATTACTGGGTGGAATATTATGCTATATGATATTCCATACATTGTTGGTAGACTGAATCGCATTCTTGGTGAAAATTTGATGAAAAGAATGTCTCTTTGGGGACTTGTAAATTACAAAGAAATTTATATTCAAGGGAGAAAAAATACTTCTTATGACATTGGTGGTTTGACTCAACTTGATTATCTTGATCTCTATAAGAAATTCACCTATAAAGCACAGGAGTCTTATCGTCTGGATTACATTGCTGAGGTGGAACTTGGTCAGAAAAAACTTGATCACTCTGAGTACGAAACGTTCAAAGATTTTTATACTCAAAATTGGCAGAAATTCGTTGAGTATAACATCAAAGACGTAGAACTAGTAGATCAACTTGAAGATAAAATGAAGTTGATTGAATTGGCAGTGACTATGGCATACGATGCTAAGGTCAATTTTTCGGATGTGTATTCCCAGGTTCGTATGTGGGATACTATCATTTACAATTATCTCAAGAAAAAGAACATCATCATTCCACCTAAAGAGAACAAGAAAAAAAGTGAAAGGTATGCTGGTGCTTATGTGAAAGAACCAGTTCCTGGAAAGTATGATTGGGTCGTATCATTTGACCTCAACTCTCTATACCCACATTTGATCATGCAGTATAACATTTCACCAGAAACTCTTTTGGATGAGAAACATTCGTTAGCTTCTGTAGACCGTATTTTGAGTCAACAGATTAATTTTGAGATGTATAAAGACTATGCGGTGTGTGCGAATGGTGCAATGTTCCGTAAAGATGTTCGAGGATTTCTTCCAGAACTCATGGAGAAGATTTATAATGAACGTGTTATCTTCAAAGAAAAAATGCTTGCTGCTAAGCAGCAATATGAAAAAACTCCATCTAAAAAATTAGAGAAAGAGATTGCTCGTTGTAATAACATTCAGATGGCACGAAAGATTCAACTGAACTCTGCTTATGGCGCAATTGGTAATGAATATTTTCGTTATTATAAGTTAGAAAATGCGGAGGCAATTACTCTGTCTGGGCAAGTTGCAATTCGTTGGATCGAAAATAAAATGAATAGATACCTTAACAAATTGCTTAAAACTGAAAATGAAGATTATGTTATTGCTTCTGATACTGATTCCATCTATCTCAATTTGGGTCCTTTGGTTCAAACTGTATACAAGGGAAGAGAGAAAACTACTGAAGGTATTGTTTCGTTCCTTGATAAGGTCTGTAAAATGGAACTTGAAAAGTATATTGAGAGTTCTTACCAAGAGTTGGCAGAGTATGTGAACGCTTATGATCAAAAAATGTTCATGAAAAGAGAGAACATTGCTGATCGTGGAATTTGGATGGCAAAGAAAAGATACATTCTAAATGTTTGGGATAGTGAAGGTGTTCGTTATGATGAACCAAAACTTAAGATAATGGGAATTGAAGCAATCAAGTCTTCAACACCAGCACCTTGTCGTAAAATGATTAAAGATGCTCTTCAATTAATGATGACGGGTAGTGAGGATGATGTCATAGAATTTATTGATAGAAAGAAGAAACAATTTAAAACTTTGCCTGCAGAAACAATTTCATTTCCAAGGTCTGTCAATAATGTTGCAAAATATAAATCAAATTCTGCAAGTCAAATTTATATAAAAGCAACTCCGATTCAAGTTCGTGGTGCTTTATTGTTTAATCATTATATTAAAGAAAATAATTTGACTCACAAATATTCTTTAATTCAAAATGGAGAAAAAATTAAATTTTGCTATCTCAAAAAACCAAATCCAATTCATGAAAATGTAATTTCTTTCATTCAGGAATTTCCCAAGGAACTGAATCTTGACAAATACATAGACTATGAACTACAATTTGAGAAGAGTTTCTTAGAACCACTTAAATCAATTCTTGAGGCAATTGGTTGGAAAATAGAAAAAACTGTAAATCTTGAATCATTTTTTGCTTAATGGACTTCTTAAAAGATATTGTAAAAGAAATTGGTGGAGAATACACCCAACTTGCATCAGAGATTGATGAAACCGAAACTTTTGTGGATACAGGTTCGTACATTTTTAATGCTCTTGTATCTGGTAGTATATTTGGTGGTGTATCTGGGAATAAGATTACTGCAATCGCAGGTGAAAGTTCTACTGGCAAAACTTTTTTCTCTCTCGCCGTCGTTAAAAATTTCCTTGACAATAATCCTACTGGATATTGTTTGTATTTTGATACTGAAGCAGCAATCACAAAATCTCTTTTGGAAAGTAGGGGAATTGACACAACTCGTTTGGTGGTTGTCAATGTCGTAACCGTTGAGGAGTTTCGTGGAAAGGCACTCAAGGCACTTGATCTTTATATGAAAAAACCAGAAGGAGATCGTAATCCTTGTATGTTTGTGTTAGACTCTTTGGGAATGCTTTCTACAAGTAAAGAGATTAATGATGCTCTGAACGATAAAGAAGTTCGGGACATGACTAAATCTCAACTGATTAAAGGTGCATTCCGTATGCTTACCCTTAAGTTGGGTCAGGCAAAAATTCCTATGATTGTAACTAATCACACTTATGATGTTATTGGTTCTTATGTTCCAACAAAAGAAATGGGTGGTGGTAGTGGCCTTAAGTATGCTGCCTCTACTATCATTTACCTTTCGAAGAAAAAGGAAAAGGACGGGACAGAAATTATTGGAAATATTATTAAAGCAAAGACTCATAAATCACGTTTGAGTAAAGAAAATCAAAGTGTTGAAATTCGTTTGTATTACGATGATCGTGGTCTTGATCGTTATTATGGTCTTCTGGAACTTGGTGAGATTGGTGGACTCTGGAAGAATGCAGCAGGTCGCTATGAAATAAATGGTAAAAAGATTTATGCAAAAGAAATTTTGAAAAATCCCGAACAGTATTTTACTACAGAAGTGATGCAAGCACTTGATGAAATTGCCCAAAAGGAATTTTCCTATGGTTGATTTGTGTGATTTTATTTGCGTCTATGATGATGTATTAGATTCTGATACTTGCAAATTTTTAATAAACTTTTATGAGTCGCATAAAGATTTGCAAGAAAGAGTTGATAATGATAAAAAACCAAATTTTACTCAAATTAATCTCACACAGAATGCATCAATTTCGGATCAAATAAATCAAACTCATAATCTGTTAATTTCAAAAACTTTGGAGTATCGTAACCAATACTATGAAATTTTTGATAAAAGAGTCTTCCCAGAAAGTCATGCATTTGAGCAGTTTAGAATTAAAAAATATCACAATGACGGTAACGATTTGTTTGATACACATGTAGATGTTCAGGACTATTCTAGTGCTCGTAGATTTCTCACATTTATGTGGTATCTAAATGATGTTGATGAAGGAGGAAAAACAATTTTTTATAAGTTCAATGTTCAACCAAAAATTGGTAGACTGTTAGTTTTTCCACCTCTTTGGATGTTTCCACATAAAGGAGAACCTCCGATCAGTAATGAAAAATACATTCTTCATACTTACTTGCATTACAAATAATGGATCGAATTGAGACTACAATTTTACATAATCTAATTTCCAATGAAGAATTTTTGAGAAAGGTATTACCGTTTATTCAACCCGAATACTTTAATAATAGAGAAGAAAAAATTATCTTTGAGGAAATTGCTCAGTTTGCAGTAAAGTATAACAATACAATTCCTAAGGAAGCTTTATTGATTGAAATTGAAAATCGTAATGATTTAACGCAGCAAGAGGAAACAAAAATTAATTCAACTATTGAATTATTTGATGATTCCACTACAGATTTAAATTGGATGATTGATACGACTGAAAAGTGGTGTCGTGATCGTGCCATTTATCTTGCTTTAATGGAATCTATCAAGATTGCTGATGGACAGGATGATAATAAAAATCGTGACGCTATTCCATCAATTTTGTCAAAAGCATTATCGGTATCTTTTGATACTCACATCGGGCATGATTATCTGTTAGACTATGAATTGCGTTATGATTCTTATCACAGAAAGGAGGACAAAATTGAATTTGATCTCGAATATTTTAACAAAATTACAAAAGGTGGTTTACCTAATAAGACTCTCAATATCGCTCTTGCTGGTACGGGTGTCGGAAAAAGTCTCTTTATGTGCCATGTTGCTGCTTCCGTCTTATTGCAAGGCAGGAGCGTTCTCTACATCACTCTTGAAATGGCGGAGGAAAGAATTGCTGAACGAATTGATGCAAATCTTTTGAACGTAAACATTCAAGAGATTATTGATTTGCCCAAACAAACCTTTGAAAATAAAGTTACCAGTTTGTCAAAAAAGACTCAGGGAACTCTTATAATTAAAGAGTATCCAACAGCATCTGCTCACAGTGGACACTTTAAGGCATTGCTTAATGAGTTGGCACTTAAGAAATCATTTAGACCTGATATTATTTTCATTGATTACCTTAATATATGTGCTTCCTCAAGATACAAAGGAAATAGTAATATTAATTCATATACCTTTGTAAAAGCAATCGCAGAAGAACTTCGTGGTCTTGCCGTGGAGTTTAATGTGCCAATTGTCAGTGCTACACAAACTACAAGATCTGGTTTTGGTTCTTCTGATGTTGATATCACTGATACTTCTGAGTCCTTTGGTCTCCCTGCTACTGCTGATCTTATGTTTGCCCTTATTAGCACAGAAGAGTTGGAGCAGTTGGGACAGATTATGGTGAAACAACTGAAGAATCGCTATAATGATCCTACCATTTATAAGAGATTTGTGATTGGAATTGATCGTGCAAAAATGAGACTTTATGATTGTGAGCAGTCCGCACAAAATGATATTCTTGACAGTGGACAAGAAGATGATTATAATGATGAAGGAAGAAAACCTAAAAAATCATTTGAGGGATTTAAATTTTGAAATACAAGTCAGAAGATTATTTTTCTATTCTTAATAAAAGAACTGGTAAAAAAATCTGCGATTGCTCAGATGAAATTGATGCACTTATGATGGTATCATTTGATCCCACAAACAGAACTATTTCAAGAAATCAATTTCTTATGAGTGATGTTATTGATGTCGAAATTAAAAAACAACTACCGACCTCAAATGTTACAGTTTCTAATACTAAAGAAAACGGATGTTCTCCTAGAAAGGAGCAACTTGAAGATGTCACACCTTTAAAACTACCACAAAGTGATTTGCAACCATTAGACTTATGACTATTGATCTTAAAAAGTATGTTGAGTTCGTTGATACAACTACATCAAATCCCAGCAAACAACATAGTGAGTTTCTCAAACGTCTTCAGGATCTTGAGACACAAGGATTTCCTACCCAGCGATTGCTTACTGCTGCTGTAGGAATGTCTGCTGAAGCAGGTGAGTTTACTGAAGTCGTAAAAAAAATGATCTTTCAAGGCAAACCAGTTAGTGAAGAAAATCTGTTTCATCTGAAGCGTGAACTTGGAGACATTATGTGGTATGTTTCACAAGCATGTCTTGGACTGGGAGTCACTCTTGAACAAGTCATTCAAATGAACTTCGAAAAACTGAGTGCTCGTTATCCTGAGGGTGCTTTTACTATTGAACGTTCTGAAAATCGTGTTAAAGGAGATTTATGAGTAAAGAAAAACAAGTAACAATCAAAATGGATACTTATGCTGCAGCAGCAGTTCGTCAAGTATTGTTTGAGTCACAAAAATCTTATACTTATGATGATGTGAGTGTTCCACCTAGAATTACAAGTATTAGGTCTGTGATTCTAGATCTGGATCAAAAAATTGAAGAAAATGTAACTGAATAATCTAAACCCTTTCATAAATAAATGGAAGGGTTTTTTTAATACTAAAAAAGTATTTCAATAGATGGCTAAATTAAATGAGGGAGATGTTATAGAAGGAATCTTCTCCATCACTATTGCTCAACTTTTTGCTTATGGAACAGTTGATAAAGGAAAATTAAATGCATTGAGAGCAAGAATAGATCCATCAATGTTCTCTACTGGTAGATTTACTACCACAGTGAGAGAATATAGAGATGGAAAACCAGAGGATAAAATAAAAGTTATACTTACTGTTAGACTGAAACCATCTAGTGTATCGGAGGCTTTTGGACCTCAATATGAATTGCTTTATAAGGAATCACGTGACGTTGGAAACATCAATCAAAAAATAGACCAATTAATAACACAAACAAATACAAATTATAGAAGAAGAATAGAAACAATTAAAACAAATTTTCTTAAGAATAATCAAAGTGATGTTGTAGATATTGATATTATCGCAGACGGAATTGCAGGAGAATCTTCTGGTGGACTAATAAAAGGTGATATTGATGTTAAAGTAACAATAAATGGAAAAGAGTCAATGGATGATAGATTATCTTTTTCTTTAAAATCTGGTAGTAAAACTCTTGCAAATTTGAGTCCTTTCAATGGAATGATGGACGTTGTTTCTAGATTTGGAATTACTTTGAAAGACAGAAAAAAATATGAGGAACTTCTTGGAAAAACACTTGCCTCTGCAAAAACATCCGCAGAGAAAAGAATGAAAGTTGAACTAATTGAAGAACTTTATAGTGAAATTAAAAATGCTCTTAAAAGCAAAAGCGGAACTCCTCAGTTTAGTAACTCTGCTTATGAATTGTTTAAAGATAGTGCTTTTGGTAGTGATTTAGCAGAAGTTGTTGATATTAATAAAACAAAAATAAAAGAAATGAACGTTGATGCAATAAATCAACTTCAACAAAGTAAAGAAAAAGTTACCTGTACAATAAGTGGCAATAACATGAAATTCCTGGTAAAGAACAAAGAATTATTCCAAATGAGATTTAAAAAGAGAGCAGAGGAAATAGGATCGAATGATTATGCAATTAAAGAATTGAAATTCTATATTGAAGCAGGTCCAGCTGCATACAGCAAATAGATAAATAATTAGAAAGCAAATAAGTGCAATAAGACACATTAATGAAAAGTTTTTTACAGTTTCTATCTGAAGTAGTAACAGATGCATCTAAGCAAGCTCATGAAATGGGTTTGAAAGGTGATGGACATGGTGGATGGGTTGATGATAAGGGAACTTATGTTGCAAA
>Ga0194117_10000830_pt1 | contig 38366 bp, 20 predicted proteins | sample TA2MahsurfametaG_FD_160579 | JGI IMG/M metagenome (GOLD analysis project Ga0194117, IMG submission 160579) | Freshwater microbial communities from Lake Tanganyika, Tanzania - TA2015009 Mahale N1 surface | ecosystem: Environmental > Aquatic > Freshwater > Lake | place: Tanzania: Lake Tanganyika... | reverse complement strand
TTTCATAATGTTTATATTTAATTAAGATTTGTGTTGTTGTATTAATAGTCCTTATTTCTGGTCAATTTCTGGTCAACCCATTATAAATAACTGGATATCAGGATTAATATTTTAACTCAAACACTTTTGAAAATTTAAAGCTTTAAATTACCTGAAAAAGTATGCCTACTCTTCCATGATAATATTACAGAGGAGTAGAACTATGCTTTTGAAAATTAAAAAAAAGTGTGGTAAAAATGGTAAAAAATAATATTTTTATAGTTATCCTAAAAGAATGAGTTTATTTATTTTTAAGAGTCGATTAGTTGTGAACTATTGAAGAAAACTCTTGTAGAAACCTCGATACAAAGATGGGTTCCAAATTCTCTCCTTTGTTAAAAAAATAAAGATTTTCTAAATAATTGCAAATCATCTTTTTTGACAATTATGGTAAAAATCTCGGATTTTTTTTTTGAATTCTTGAAATTTTGAGTAAAATTAATTCATTTAGTTAACTGTATGGGTTGCTGCAGTTATTTTTCAAAAATAATAAAAAAAATAGGCAAATAAAGATTTAAGGGTAGATTCTCAAATAAAAAGATTATTGATTTCGAACCAGTTTAAAATTTCAAATACAATCAGCCTCCATAATTGTATTTGAATTGAGAGAAAAAGAGAATCAAAAAAAATAAAGTCAAAATCACAGAGATCTTATTGTTAAATCCAGATTTCAAGGATATTAAGCAATCAAGTGGAGTAAAAATGATGATAAATTTATACGATAAGAGCAAAAGCTACTATATAAAGATATTTATATGTTTTAATATATAAAAAAAAAAGGTAAACTTTAAACTATAAAAGTTAAAATTATCATTAAATAAACCTCAAATATTATATCTAATATTTACTCAGTTTTATATTTATATCTCATATCGATGAAACCAGGGAACAATACTATCGATGCAATGAGCAAGCTTAAACAGAATTGCAGAGACACCTAAAAGTTTGAAAAAAAGATTGTAGGAAAGTAGTTTTTGGTTGGTAAATACTTTGATGCCCAAAAGACAAGACCGATTAGTAAGAAGTAGAAAAAATACACAAGTACTTTTTGAACTATCAAGAATCGAAGATATAGAATTTGCTGCAAATACAATAAAAAATTGTTGGTAAGCACCATAATTACACGTTTTACTAACCTTTGAGAAAACTTTGGAACCAATATGTTTCGGACCTCTTAAAAAATGAGTAAGAAAATACTGAGTTAGTCATAATTAAGACTCCATTAACTTGAAGCTTCTCAGAGCTGATTTCCACGGAGCTTTGATCAAAGTAGTACATAGTAAAATCGTATCTTACATTGGGCTTGAAGGAGTGATTATCAACTAGAGCTTAAAAACTTTCAAAATCATTACACAGTAAGATAAAGTATTGACTCTGCTCAAAAACTAAATCATTTTTCAGGTGGAAGCAGCCAATAAATACTTTTTTGTTAATGGAAATAGTTTAATAATAAGATCATTTGACCGCACGAAGCAGAAGTTCAAAAATAAAAAAGCGTAAAAGATCAATTTAGAATTTATTTCTAAATTGACAGAAGAAGAGAGCACGTGAACGTATGATAATCTTCAATTTAAATTAAATATGAAAATCTTCTTCATAACACTCACCATTTTAGCACTATTGAGTACTACTAGAGCTCAAGGCCATCATCATCACCACCATGACCATGACCACGATCATGATCATGATCACGACCATGATCATCACGACCACGATCATTAGCACTAAAATTAAAAATATGCAAATCAAGAGTACGTACTTCAGTTAACTGACCAAAATACTCAATAAGCAATAGATTAGTTCCCTTTGATCCTTATAAAATTCTTTGCTCCCTGGTGTGGTCACTGCAAAAACATGGCTCCTGTTTATACACAGCTTGCTAGAAATCTCGCTCTTTCAGAGGACGGTGGAAGTAAACTATATCTTAGTTAGTTCAAATTGCTGAAGTTGATTGCACACTCCATAGATAAACTTGCTCCAAATTTGGTATTAGAGGATACCCAACATTGAAATATTTCATCGACGGAGAAGCACACCAGTACTCAGGTCCAAGAACATAAGAAGCTTTCCTTGAATTTCTTAGAAGTAAGCCCATTGAAGTTAGAGGAGTGAAAAATGAATCTGAACTTTGATTTAGAGGAAAATAAAAAAATATTTTTGTATACTATTATCAACTCTAAATAAAGATTCTGAACAAAATAAAAAATTTATGGTTATATTTAAAAACTGACTAGATTTTCAGCCTGAAGTAAATGTAATTTAACTATGAAATTAAATGGTTTGAAAATTGCGGTTTATAATTTGATTAACTCAAATAATGCCACCTAAGCTAATAAATTAGCGGCCTGAAAAGCTACAGAAAGAAAATGCTAGCTAATCCGATAACTTGAGAAATAAGAAAAAGCTTACAAATGCAGAAGAAGATACCTACTTAAAAGATGTAACATCTCTGCAGACCTACTTTGAAGAATAAAGAACTCCTTCACAGAGGAAGAAATCTTATCTTACAAATAAATATTAACAAAAGCGTGAGGATAAAACATAAATTTATGATACTTAACTACAAGTTTAATGCTTAGCTTGCCTCGAAGGCGATTTTTTAGAAGGAAAGTATATTCTTGATTGTAGTCATACTTACTGCAATGATTGCTTTAAATATTGGTCCAATATCTCAAACAAATGCCCAGCTTGTCATAAAATATCAAAAAGTGTTATGATGGTTCTGGATAGTAGTACTCGGGTTCAGGCAATATCTCCAAAATACATATCTCAAAACTGTGAGATTTGCAATAATAATTACAATGAGCACCAAATGTATTACTGTGATTCTTGCTAAGAAAAATGTGTACACACTTACTGTTAATCAGAATTGATGAATGAAAAAGTAGACTAGTTTTGGTTTTGTAAGGAATGTAAAAAATAAAAAAGAAAATTAAAAGGTAAAACTAGGAGCAACTTTAAGTATTGTGATGATTAGGAAAACTCTGAAAAAATATGTATGAGCTAATCTGCGTTTAGTAGAATGAAAAAAGAAGCAAATAGAGAAAGACCTTAATCTAAAGATTAAAGAAAAGACAAAAAGAGGAAAAATAAAGACAAAAAAAGTAAATGATATTTATTTACATACAACCTCAAATAATTTAATGTTTTTTATCAAAGGAATTTGAAGACAATAAAAAGAGTGAACTTCAAAAATTACTGACTAGAAATCTATTAAAAAGTATTAAAAATCTATTAGAAATCTATAAAGATGATGAATTATGTTTTTTGAAGTAATGTATTTGATATTATATTGATATAAAAGGTTGAAAACAATCTTAAAAGCGATTGGGACAGTAGCTCAGTTGGTAGAGCGCATGTTTCGCATATATGAGGCCAGGGGTTCAACTCCCCTCTGTTCCACTTTTTATCATCCAAAAATCTCTTATTGACTTGGCTGTTTATTACTTTTTAATAAGTTTGCTATTTTTACAAAAATTTAATAAACTAAAACACTTAAATTATTAGTTGCTTTGAGCTCATTTATATTTTATTTTAGTACAGTCTAAAAAAATCAATTTTTTCGAACTAAAAAATAACTAAATACTGTAAAAAAGGTGCTAAGAGGCCGTTCTTTCATCTCAAAAACTTTTTCCCAGTTTTGAATGACCTTCTCTTCATCGTCACCTCAACTATTATAAGGTTCATGCCAAAAATATCAATTAAAGGTATTTTTAAAGTTTGAAAACAGTGAGAAAACAGAAAATACCTGAGTCTACAAAAAAGAGAATAAAGAATGAGTTCCGAAAGAGATGAGAGGCAGCTTGTAATATACAAATGAATGGCGAGATAAGTGTTATTAATCAAATATTACTTATAATAATAGATGGCAACAAAAGATGGCAAGAGGGCTGAAGCTATGCCTTTGCGGAGCACGCGAAGATCAAAAAACCTTGAGCTCAAGGAGAACAATCATCTTGAGCATGAAAATCTAGCCAACTACGCAGAGTCCAAAGATGTTCATAATCACATCGAAGACCACAAAGAATAATAAAACAACCCTAAGAACGAAAAATAGAGTAATTCTCCAACCAATAATGAACAGCAGTCCGTCAACATCATCGATGATAATTCTCGTAGAGTCACTCGAAGTTCAATCCATAACTCCAAAAAGATATGCAGTGAAGTAGAAATGTAGAAAGAACCCTTGACTCCCGAAGATAATCAAATAAGCAGACTATCAGAGTAACCTACTACAAAGAAAGTAGTGAAAGCGCTTTCAGCACAGTCTCTGTAGTAAAATGCATGTACTGATCTGATTGCAACTGTTAAGAAACCTAATGTGAAAATAATGGAAACAATCACTTCACCTTACAATTAGGGTAGAAAGTCTTACAGAAGAATACACAAAAATGAGATAATATCTATCCCTTATCGTAAATGTCATGATGCTTTTGAAGGCAGGATTGTGTCAATTATCAATAAAATCTAGGCTGGTAAAAACTGTTTAAGAGACTTTTAAAGTTTAGTTGAAAAGATACAACGTATTTCAGGAAAAGATATGATGAATAAGTATATCATAGCTGGAATTTCTACAATAATCAAACTTTCCAAAGAAAAGGAGATCTACGACGTAACAACATTTCCTATGCAGAAAAAACTGATTTAACGTTTGGAATTTTAAGAGAAGAAGCTTAGAGAAAAGATAATTGAAGAGATGGATAGAATTGAGGCCTATGATGAGAATCTAGTTATACAAAACTAGGAATTCATTGAAAGCAAGGAGTACAAAAATCTATTGATTAAAAAGATTTACAAGATAATGAAGCATACGAAGAGAAATAAGCACAATCACTGCGCAATTTAGATGAGACAAAAAGCCATTCAAGATTGTGAAAAATTTTTTAGCTGTTAAGCTAATGTGGGAAGTTTAATCAAATTTGTTAAACTGAAGACAGACCTTCAATAATGAGACATTACTCATTTTATTATAACTATTATATTTACAATCTTTGGCTCGGTCATCATTATCTAAATTGAGAAGCATAAACAAATTCTACTAAAAGTACCAAACAGAAACAAAGAAGATGGTAAATTTCAAGTTTAAGATTTGTTTAACAGTTCACTTTAGCTAAGCTTTGATAAACGGCATTTTACTTGCATTTATAATAAATGATATTGAAATACAAGTTACTTATTTTTTCAGTCTTCTTTACAATAACCCATCAACAGGACACTGCTAATCTCACTTCAGACATAAACAATCTATATATTACTTACTTTCTATGTGCAACTTTACTAGCAGGAATTACCATTTTCATTATCTACGATCGCAGGTAAAATTTCTTTTATCTAAACCAGTTTAGGGACATAATTTTAAGAAAATGGAATGCCTTAATCTTGAAAGTGAAATCTTTGAAGAAACCTTAATAAAGTGCTGAAAAATTGGGAACATAGTAGCAAATATCTACTGATAAGGGGTCGATTGGCTTTATGTAGAGTTAGAAAACCTATATCGAAGCTGATATAGCTTCAATTCAATAAACGGCCAATACAAGTTCTTCATTGCCGGATGAGTTCAAATAGATGACTTTTGAGGATTAATTGCCGAAGAAAAGTTTAAAGTAAGTTTTCGACAAAAAATAGAAGAAGTAAGTTAAAAAATCGAGGTCGAAATTGAAAAACAAGGTGCAAATAAAGAAAAGTTAACTGCAATAAAGCGAAATTGAGTAGTCTAACTCAGAGAGAATTTAAGACTTGTAAAATAGTTTGGATAATAGTGAGGGTTGATTTGATTAATTCACTTAAAAAATTTCTTAAACATATCTTTGGATTTTTATTCCTGTCTTTTTTACAGAGATTTCATCTAATCGTTCAATTTTTGGATTTCTACTCTCATGGATGAATCTAAATCAACTACTTTTGATAGATCCTCTTTGGCCTTTTAGAATTCAGAAAGGCGCATCAAGCAAATGCCTCTTCTATAGTATAATTTAACATTAGTTTTTATTTTGCTTGCTTTAGTTAATCTAAATCTCGCTAAACATACATATCTAAGCCACGATCATATTTCTGCTAAAAAATGTATATTTGGGCCATATTCAAAGATATAGAAAACCTGAGTTAATTGACCTGCTCAGTTAGTTAAGAGGTTGCAACTTTCTTTGAATATGCAGACATAGCTGATCCGCTATCGATGATTCCTCCTAAATGCAAAAAAGCTTTGTGATAAGCTTTCAAAGCTTGTTTATACTCCTTCATTTCAAAATATTTATTACCCTCTTCTTTAAACTTTTTGGCTGCTTCGAAATTTTATTAATTTGACCACTCTTTCGACTCTGGCTATGCAATCATTCAGAATAATATTATTTATGTGAGAATATTCAAATCAAGGTTGGGTTGGCCTGTATTAAGGATATTTAATCATTGTATAGATTTACGATAATTTTGGTATGGTGACTCCCTTTTCGTCAAGTTCTGTTGACAGACTAAATGTCAGCAATATGTTACTTTTAGACTATTTCTTCATAGATGATGCGATTATTGACTAGTATGTTATATCTTTAGATGTATTCTTTTTCTAGTTCATTGATGTATTGTTTTATCTAAGGGCTCAAAGATTCTAGGTTGGGAACTTCGAAAGGAAACACATCTTAGACTGTTGATTTAGTAATGCCTTTAGGTTGTTTTAGTTTGGATGCTAGCTCTTGTCTTCTCTTTTTAATACCACCAATGCTATTCATTTTGGTTAAATATCAATTATAAAAAATCATCAAACTTAAGAACTAGAATCTAAGAAAGTAAAATGATTGCTTTTTATTTTACCACCACTCCACTTGCAAACGATTTTTTCACCAGCTTTAAATCTCAATTCGCCGAATCCTTTCACTTTTCCTTTTGAAAATTCACCACAGTAAGTATCCCACTCTTCAGCATGCTCAAGTTATACCTTGTAACGATGTTTGACTACCTTTACCAAGTTGTCTGAAGAAATTAGATAGGTAAATTCTTTGTGGTTTGTTAGCTTACCGTAACCATGAAAATAGCCAAAATAAAAATTACCTGAATACACTAAACTTTGATTATGGAAGAGCTATCCAAAGCCATGGAATAATCCGTTTGTATATTCCCCTTTATAAAGCCAACCATTCTAAAGACTCAGCACTCCATTTCCTGATGTAGTTTCGTTCTTGGTATCTTAAATTGACTACTAAATGTTGATATGACTAACTTCTTACTTATTTTTCGACTTTTTACATTATTTCTCTTTATTGGTTTGTTTCAAGGAGATCTCTTCTTTAATTAAGGCTATCTCTGCTCCTGCTAATGTTGAGTAATCAATGTATTCTTTCTTAACGGTATTGTATTTATTACAAAAGCTTTCATCCATTCTGAATTCCTTTATCTATTTGTCTTTGTTGAGATTTTTAACATTCATCTATACTCTTTCAAAATCTTTTTATTTAGGAGTTAGAGTTGTGTATTTTAATGATTGTTTATCCTTATGATCCCTCTCGTCTTCAACTGTTCTGAATGCTTGCACTTTCTGTCTTCGTATTTGTTTACTTTTCTGGAGTGGAGTTTTGATTTCTGAATCTTTTTTCATTTAGGATATTGCGGAATAATATCTTTATACGTTGTTTAGAGCTTATTTTAAATTCTGCTAGAACCTTTTATATTGTCGTTATTTTTTTATCATTTAACAATCATATTAATAAGTCTCTATTTCAGACTATTTCCAAATAGAATCATAGAGATTATGCTAGCTATTAAACAAATTTATTTAAAGAAAAGCAACAACTTTCTTATAGTTTTTTTCTTATTCATCAGAACTTATAATATTTGAGATTATATAATTAAAGCTTTTTATTATCAACAATGGAACCTGAGAAACTAATTGAAGCTCCAGAAAAAATCAACACCAATAATACCCAAAAAACTGAAAACTTTTAAATGCATTCTGTCATGATTCCTCCTAATCGTATGACTCCTCTTAAAAATAACTGGGAAAAGATATGCGAGACAGTAGTTAAAAACATGAAATTGCAAATAAGAATGAACAATAAAAAGAAAACTGTTGATGTGAGGTAATGTGCCGAAACATAAGATAGATCTGCTATCCAAAGGACATACGATTTCTTAAGAGCTTTCATGCTTGGCTTCAACATTTAAGATTCCATTGCTATGCTCAGATTGGATGATTTGTTTTTGGAGACTTTCCAAATTAAAGATGTCAAAAATTTACAAGGAGATCATTTGTCTAGATGTATTGCGCGTATTTCAGGAGAAAAAGGTAAGACTAAAAATGCTATTTAAAATGCAACCAAAACACGTATTATTTTGGCTGACAGTACTATCCATTTGATGGGTAGCTATGCCAATCTAAGAAGTGCACGTGACTCCTTGTGCAGTTTGATAATGGGAACTCCACCTGGAAAAGTTTATTCCCAATTGAAATATGTGTCAAGAAGACTGAACTAAAAATTTTGATTTAAATAGGTTCTAAACCATTGTCTTTAATACTTATTGTTAAGAATTTCTAGTTAATTACATTGAATTTGAAAAGATCATTGTCTTTTTTATCTTTTTAGCTTTTGGCTCAACTCTCTGATATGCGAACATTCGTTTGCCTTCACTGAATTACAGTTCAAAGACAATTAAAGTACTGCATCTCCTAAATCTTAAAGAGCGACATTATCTGCTTGCTTAAATTGCTTAAGTAAATCATGCAGTTTTGTATTTTGAGGGATCTACTTCAACATTGATTTACGATTTTTTAGAAGAGGGGATAGACTACATTCCATAAATCTATGGACCATTTTATCGGGATACTCCATTTTCTATGATCCCAATTGTAAATAAAGCCTGGGCGTAATGAATATCCATTGTGAGCGGATGCAAAGAGTATGTCTTAGGCTTCATGTTTTGTTGTTAAATATCTTTCTAAGAAAGGTGGATGACCACCGGATGAGATATAGATAACGGTTTTTGGAGTTTCCAATACATTGAGTAGAGAAGCTAATGTGTCTCTATTCATCTACTCATATGTTCCGGGCCCTCCTGGTTGTGTATTCTTAGTAACTGAAGTATCGAATAAAGTGCCAATCGTATCTACAATAATGTCTGCACTATTGATCTATTTTTTCAGCAGAGTTGGATCAAGAATACTTCCTTTGAGCCATGTGATTTGTTTGTTTTCAGGATAGTCGTACTTTGTTGCAGATCTTTGTAAAGATTGGGTTACCTACTTAAGGCCATTACTGTTGCTTGTTATCTAACAAATCTGGCTCCGAAGTAGTTTCCTAAATATCCATTGCCTCCTACTATAAGTACTCTTTTTCCGATTAAACTCATCAGATTTATTTATATATTAGTTAAGGCAAAGTGAAATAGTATAAGAAGAATCCCTCTTCAAATTAAAAACTTAATGATATATTTATTGAAAAAGACCGTAAAAATCGTCTTTAAAGAGTTTTAAGTATATGTACTTAGTCAGTTAGATTCATTTCTCTTGAGATTTTATTTTTTGATATTAATTTAAAAATTACTTGAACTTATCAAAATTGTAAAAATAAAAGAATACCATTGAAAAAGTTGGAAAAAAAATTTAAAAAGAAAAACAGACTAAAATTTAAGTAAATTGTTTGAGATAACATCGTAAATATTTAATAATTTAATGTCCTTTTATAAAAAAGTGTATGGATCTATTACGCCTCTGAAATTCCAAATAAAACTAAAACACAGCTCCTCTAATCATTATTATTAATCGTTATGATTATATTTTTTATATAATTCATTAAGTTGTCATCATTTTTCTTTAAAGATAGAAATTTTCAAAGATAGATTCTTTGATTTTATCGATTTTCGTGATAGTGTTGAACAGTGATTTAAGATAAAGTTTAATAATCAAAGTGGACGTTGTGACATGGTATTTCTTGATTAATTAAATTTGTATCCCACGCCTTGAGTTGTGCCTGTTAAGTATCTAACGCAAAGAGCTTCGAAATCTTATATGGTAACTTTGCGATTATGATCAACATCTAAGGTTTCGAAGAAAGAGTTGACATCTTCCTTCTGAAGATTATAGTTTGAATTAAAAACTCGGTATGCATTTGCAAGTATGGGCATAGTCTAAAATAAGTCAAGTTTTACCTTTACAGAATCAATGACTCCAGTCCTATCTTTATCATAGAAGCCAAACAAATTTTGGGCGATTTGTTTTGCGCCATCAATGTCAGTAAGTCCTGCATTGATGAGGTGTGCCTATCCATTTTTTTATACTTTCAGTACTGATCGAACAAGCCCTTGGATCATGGGCTTGTTATCAACAAAGCTCTTGTTCATTCTACTATTTTCAGTGGGCTGAGGACCTTGAAAACTGTTTTGAACGCGGGGATCGTTGAAAGAATAAGGAGGCTGACTCATTCAAATTATAATTTTATATAACTTTGAGATTTCTTAATCCGAAATTCATGATTAATACTAAACCTTAGAAAACTATTTTAATTAGGTTTTTTTCTCATTCATGTTTAGCTTGGAAGGTTTTTAATCAAATTCAAGAAATGTTTTTAGTGCAATTATACCCAAAAAATACATTAAGGTCAAAAGAATTTCTCCAAGTTCATTTGTTTTCTAGTTTTCTTCAATTAATCATCTTTCAAGGGAAAATATCTTTTATGCAGAATTCAATAAATATTAATTAACTTTAATTCGGGGTAGCCTACAAGCTAAATAAACTTCTTTTATAACAGAAATTTCAAAAAAACTACATTCTGAAACTTTTTGTCCAAGTTCTTTTTAAATCCTTTAAGATTATGGTGATATCATATTTTTTTATTTCAATGGACTAGTTTTCATTGGTGGGAGAGTGGGATAAGATTAGGTACATAGAACAATCAGAAAGTGCAAACATTTATGGAAACTTTGTTTAAGATTCTTCTTATCCTTACGCATCCTTAGGCTCTGAAAAAAGTGAAAATCAAACAATTTAACATTTGCTATCTATTAATGTTTTGAGCGGATATGAACTCGCCAATCAAATTTCAAACTAATAGCTCTTTAAAAAATAGAAATAAAGACTAAGTTAATCTTATCAATAAATCTCTGCTAATCTCTTTGCTTAAAGTATTATTGACACAGGAGGTGATCGATCCATAACTGATTTGAGTTGTAGTAACTCAGAAGAAAGTTACAAAAAATAAAAAAAGAGGAATAATCCATCATAAAATAAAAAGATCAGGAAGAGGAAGAGAATCAAGAAATAGGATAAAAATCAATATGATAAAAATATACCTGGTCACATAGTTTCGACTATAGTTAATCAAATTTTGAAGCCAGCTTACAAACAAGAATTATAGTTTTACTGTAAAAAGCTGTAAACACTTAGCCAAAATCAACATGTTACTTATTAAAATATCATTCTATTTGCAACAAATGTGAAGGAGAGATCAAAAAAGTTTGGAACTTCTTAACTTGGTCATTTTTTTGGTGATAAAAACGTAGAAAGTGACTTGCAGAAGGTATTTGGCCTGTTCATGGTCCGCTTTCTGAAGCAATAGTATATATTGCACATCTTAAGCGTAGGAAAGATGAGCAATAAGTAAAAATATTTTGAATGTGCAACTAATTTGATGTACATTCCAAAACTTCGCCAAGAAGAGTATTCTTTGATACATCAATTCTATAGAAAGGATGTATGATATCTATATGTTAATTTAAGATAAAATTTACATAGATTAATAAGGATTATTGCATTTTAGATACAATTGCTGAAAGTTATCTATGAGTTAAAATCAAAAAATAGCCTATAATATGTAATTTTCGAATGGTCTCGTTAAAAAGTCTCAGATCAGAAGAAAATTTATTTTTCATATTAGCTTTGGCTTGAATTACTTATAAAGTTAAAATCGATATAAATAAAAGATAAGACATCAGAATTATTTGTGATTTTATTTATAATTTCTGCATATGGCACATCCAAGCATTTTCTCTTAACCATTGCCATTATGATTACCTCCTATCGGGCAAATTCCTGGTCCAGAGCATTTCGGAAGTTGATCTTTCGTGTATTTACTCACATAATCTCCATTACACTGCCTCTTGTGACAAGGTTCACAGAAATGAGTGTTACCCCAACAAAACCACTGTGCAATACTACAGCAAAATTTACATTTAAACTAAATAAAGTCTTTACCATGTTTAGGGCAGTTTTAGACAGGAATGTCACAACATTTAGGACATATAAGCTATTATGGTTTAAAAGAACCTCCTGCATTTTGTGCTTCATTCATCGCTGCCATACAATCTTTTCTGCCTCCGAAGTAAGGTCCTTTGCACTTGAAACACATGAAGTATGCATAGATTATCATAGCGTAATCTTTAGGTTTTCCATAATAAATTGATTTTTTTTCTGTAAGTTTTGGATCAGATTTTTAAAGTTCTTCAAATTTAAGTCTATCTAAAGCCATAGTTTGGATTTTATCATAGAGATTTTGGTTTTAAACTGAGTATTTGTAGAGCTAACTATCTTATGTAACAGATACCCATTTTTTGCAGAGAGGACAAAGACAGAAATTGAAAAAGATTCTGGGAGTTAACCATTTAATCTAAAATCTCTTTTTTAAGCATTTTACATGGAAAATATGGCCACAACTGCTCCTAACACAAGGTGAAGCTGATAATGCCTCAACATAACATATTGCGCAATACTAGTCACCATTTACTCCATTCAATTAAGCACAATTCTAGGCACATTTTTAATTCAAGCAGGGAAGGCAAGTCTTCTCACCTCTGAAACCGTAGCACGAATGCCCACAAGGTAAAGTTTTATCACAAGCACCTTTAGCTAACTATTGACATTCTTTAGCATTACAAATATCTGATAGCGCTTTGCTGCTTGGCAAGGAAGCATTTTTCTCAGTGATAGGTTCATCACAGTAACGACATTTTCTTTATAAACTATTTTTTACTTTTGAAGTGCTCTATCTTTGAACTCTTTACATGTCATTCCTAGATGGTAAGGTGAAGCCTGACAACTACGACATTGCTATGTTTTGCATGAGCTATTTGGACAAATAAATCTGTTAATTGCATAATCCTTTGCATATTAAGGCTTGATATATTTGCCTGTCGCATCTTTTTTAGGAGCATCTCGAGGATTACCCTCTTGAAACTCAAATTAAACTTTGCATTTGAAGCAATCTATGAGATTACACATCTTCCTCAATGCTTTATTTTGTAAATTTTAAAATCTTTCGTTACCGACAAGTCCTCTGAGTTGATCCTCAATCATGAAGTGATTACACCCAGTTTTAAGGCATTTAAGATTTCCTCCTTGATTAATAAATTCGGAATCTATGTATTTATTGATACAGGGCATACAAAATACATGCCAGCAGTCGTAGACATAAAACAGAATGTCACGATCAAAATTTTAATAATATTTTCGCTCACAATTTCCGCATACAACTATTTTCGCTGAGTAGGCAGCGAAATCAGCTTTAGGTTCTTCCATGATGGTTGAATTTCTATTCTTTTTCGTATCAAATTTATCCAAAATAGATGCAAGTGAATGTTTTTCTTTTTGAGGAGAAGAAGATTTATCAAGCTGATTAAGTTTTTAAAGAGCCAACTACATTTCGTATTTAAGAAACTGCATAAACAAATCACTACCTTAATAACATTGAATGGTGTTTTCTTATCAAATCTTTGTACATCTCTCATAACAGTTCGGGGATATTTTTGGCAAGTTTCTATATGTTTGCGTATCCTTTCATCACTAACATTCTGTCCACATCCTGGGCAATCATTTTTATCGTCTTACTTATTATCCATCGCTATACTTAGAAATTATACAATTGATAAAGGATATAATTCTTGTAAGTACAAACTACTTTCTATAAACTTTATTTCATTAAAATTGAATTTTACACCTCAAAGAAATATCAAATACCTAAAAAAGAAGATAACTATCACACAGCTGGTGAAGTCTAAGCCTTAGTTTGATGCTTCTCATCCTTGGCTTCGATATTCTCTTTGTTACAGCTTTTTTATTACCATGCTTTTCTTGAAGCATAGTAGCCAAACTCGCTTGGAATTCTGTAGTTGCCTGGACCTGGTGTCTTCTTGTTTTCATACTCATTTTCTCCTCTATGTGAGGATCCAAAAATCCTAGCTAAACAATTTTGCGAGCTTGAAAGACAATATTTTCCTTTTGGAGATATATCCTGATAGGTTGATACATCATACGCGCCGGGTCCAGGCAATTTATTGGCTGCAGTTTGGCATCTACCTAGAACTCTTCCAAAATCACGAACACAGCTATTTTTGTATTTTGCATGAAAGTATTTTCCATCTTTATTAATAGAAAAAGGTGTAGGATACTTTCCGGGACCGGGTACATTGATTTGTTCTTTATTTTACACTTAGATTTTGCCTGAAAGTGAATAAGAAATCTTAGAACGATAGTTTGGCACCTCATAGTTACCTGGACCCGGATTTTTGTTTAAGATTGTATCAACTAGGGGACCTGTGATCATCATTTTTTACCGACTTTCTCCAAATGCAAAACCTTTTTTAGGACTTGTATGAAAACTGTCCGAAAAATGATAAGAGTTGGGAGGTGGGCTATGAGGAAGTTATCGAGTGAAATCAAACTTAGAACCGTAGCCAAACCCTGCTCCTCTGGTAGAAAGTGTGCTTTTGAGTTCATAAAATTTTTCACATCTAAATGAGGTATTGTGTACAACATAGTTTTGCGTTTAAGAAAACGCGACTGTTTTGGGAAAGTATAAAGCATTTTTGCTGTGGAGCTATTGGTAGGGGCGTTACATATTTCGTTACAGTTTGATATTGTGATTGACATATTCTGATTTCTATTTATAAATAAAGAAATTAATTTCAAAAGAATACCGATATTTTAATATTCTTTGATAATATGCAACAAAACTAATAACACGATTTGTTCTTCATCAGACATGGAGAATCTTAAAAAAATTAAGCTGCTCATAGATATCAAACCGAACGTAATCTTTAGTTTATCTGGGAGTAATTTGTGAAAGATCCTTACTTCATTTAGAATGTGACACATAATCCAAAGTACATTGATTGTCATCTCTCGAAAAAAGGAATCTAACAAGTAAATTTCTCACAATATAGTGTCTTTAAGCTCAGTAGATTGTAAAAGATTTTCATCCTGACGTTATTATTTGTTCTCCTTTGCAGAGAGCTCTTTAAACTTGTAGACTAGTTTATCCTGGAAGAACTTGCCCTCATATCGTTTAGCCGTTAATCAGCGAAACTTTTAAACATAGTTCCTAAATCTGTAGAAGCATTGAAAAAAAGAAGGCAGAATTTCCAGAGTTTGATTTTTCAAGGGTCTAAGCTGAAGGCTAATTTTGGTTTATCAAAAATGATTCAGTGGAAAATCAACAAAAATACTTTTAGTTTTTGAAGTAAATTGAAGGAGCTTAATATTACTAAAAAATAGAAAAGATAACGCAGTTCATGAGCCAGGAGAAAATGCATGAAACACCTTTAAATGTGCGTGAAAGGGCAAGAAAAGTTAAACAGTTTTTGGCTGAGTTGCGTAAAAAATACAATAAAATCGCAATTGTCTCACACTTTTACACGATCCGCTTCCTTTGCAGTAAAGAATTCGATTTAAATCACGAGCCAAAAGATAAGATTATAATGATGAACTGCAGCATGTTATCAAAAAGTTTGGCTGAGATAAGTCAGTATGATTGATACCAATATTTAAAATACATCATTGATAAGTTAATAAACATTTTTTACATGGTTCTCTGACTATTTTCTATATAAACACGGGCTTTTAAACTTCAACCACGCGTTAAATATACACTGGTTTCTAAATTTACTTTTATACAAGAATCGGTCTGTCCACCTCGATAGTTCGCTAGATAAATAAAGGTTTTTATATTTCAACTGTTCGCTATACGGTCACTAACTTCTATACTTCGACTATCTTTTAAATTTCTCTTATCTAACTGCATTTTTTGACATTTTAAACAGCATTGCTCAGGAGTGATTTCAACCACTTTTTGAGTAGCTATGTGTCCTAAGTATAAGATGGTTCAGGTAATTTTGAAGCATCGAAAATTTTTGCTAACTCTAGAGCATTTTGATGAAAAATTTCAAGAGTGGTTTTCAACTGGTTTACGATTGACTTTAGCATTTCAATCTGAAAGTGTTGTAATGAGACTATCTGTTCATAGTGCTATATTTATTTCTTTTTAGGTCGTAACTAAGTCAAGTTGTAGACTCTTTCGTTATTTTAGGCTGCTGGGTTATGCATTATTATAAGTTAACTTAAAATGATAGTTATAAAAGTTGAAAAAAAAAACAGTATCTTAAATTCTGCCCCTTTTTAGAAAGACAAAATCAAATTCTTTATTAGAATAGATAAAAGTCCTAAATAACAATTTTTATTTATATATTAGTCAAAAGCATCATTTTTTACCCTTACTTAAGCCTCTTTTAAGTAAAACCTTGCCTCCTAACGTAGGTTTAACAGCTGTTTCCACTCCTTTGGATGAGTTCAAAAGAGTTTTTGTTTCTTTCTATTTGCCTGATTATGATTTAAAAAGATTGATATTGGTTGAAGCTAACTCTTCTATTTTCGGTTTTTAAATTTTGCTACTGACTGACTCGAAATTAGTTGAATTAAAAGAAGTTTTACTGGGTAAATTGATTTTTCTTCGAGAATTAGGCCTTGCATTAATGTCAGGCAAGAAGCTTTAACCAGTTTTGATTAGTAGATCTGGGGATTTTATACTGGAATCAATATGTTTTTCGGAGACTTAAATTTTTTCCATATTTACCTTTTAAGCTCGTTGTTTTAATTTACTCAAATCGAATCCACCACCAGTCATTAATTCTTTTCTAACCCTTCTTTACTATTAAGCTCTTAATTTTAGTTCCTCCTGTTATCTCATGTACTTTTTGTACGACTACTCTGCTCTTCTTTGAGTTTATTTTCTTCTTTACTATTCTTCATGCTACCTTCTCAGTTTCTCTTAAAGCAGTCTTTGATGTTCTAACTCTGCTTTCCGACGTCTTTATTCTTCTCTTATTTATTTTTATCTTTTATTCTTTTCAGAGAGTTATTTTTCTCTTTAGGAAACACTTATATTTAATTATTGAGTATACACTATTTTATCTTCGACAACAACATAGAAATAAAATTTACCTGACTCCTCAGAAACTATCGTAAGTTTATGAATGGATGGATCCTCTTTATCACGCTCTAATCTAAAACTAGCTAATCTACTTTAAACGATTTAATTTATTAATACTCTCGTATCATCGCCTGAAAATTGATAGCTTTACAAAAATAATTTACTTTCTTTGAGGATATCATCAGCTTTAGCTGCATACGTAGATAAAAAGATTTGGCAATGAGGAGGTAATACAAAAGAAGGAGAACCAAAAGGGCCATTTCTGTCAAATAATTTCATCTAGAAGCAAATATCCTCATAAGAGTTTAATTTCTACGTCATTAGCTTTATTCTAGTAAGCTATGGAACAATTAAAGATCTTATTTTGAACACATTACCATGGTTGGCTACGATATTTCTTTGTGGGACTTTTTAATTTTCTCTCTCAATTTTAAATTTCACTGAAGAATCTACTTACCAGTGATAGAGCTACCCAGTAGAAGTCGTCAGATAATAGTTACCAATAGTTCCTGAAAGAGAAGTAATAAACTTAATATCTCCGGTAAACTCTCCTTGTCTTGGACGTTATATAGGTTATTTCTCACGTGATATTTTACCACAAAAGAAAAGCTATTCTTACTTGTTGATAATGAAAGTTGCATCTCCGAGACAAGTCGCTTTGCGGATAGATCCAATCCAAATATTATTCAGTTTTTTGAAAGTTTTTGCATGTAATTCTCCTTACAAACCGAGTTGTCCATGTTAATTACTGCCAAGCATGAAAATATCACCATAAACGTCAACAGCTGTGATATGACTATGTCCACAGGAAATACTGGCAATGTTTTGACAAGGTTGAGGAGAAGGCTGCGCTTGCTTGTATATGTTCGAGCTCTTGAAGAAGATGTTCCCCCAAGTAAAGACTAAATTATTTCATAAATACACTTTCCAGAAGCTGTAAGTGCTGCATAATGATGATAACCTTTTTAAAATTGAAGTATTTTCTAACCCAATTCATAAGTCACATCTATAGCTTCGTTACGTTGTTATTTGATGCCCCATTCATAAATCTTTCCTTTCTAATCCCATGCAGCTGAACTTTAACGGTTAGCAGCAAGTCCTTTGATATTCTTACCGCTTAATTAGACTAATAGAGTGGGTTATTTGAGAGCGTTAATACTAGGTTTTCCTAAGATTTGACCTACTGAGTTTTATCCTATACCGAATACTTCAGTGACAGGTGAATCAACTCCCAGAGGCCCAGATACAAGGAAAAGAGCATGGTAATCTCCAGCTGCCACTTGTGTGACTTGGCGATGCCTAAACTGAAGAAAATGAGGATGAACTAAATTTGTTGAGTTCTTGAATTTTGCCATTTTAATATTGTACTCCATTTCGGTATGGTCTATCTCTCTTGCTAGTGTGTCCATCTCGGAATCAGCGAATTCGTCATTTTAAGTGATTACTATTTAAGGCATAATTCTTTTTTGAGTTTCGATATGTGCTTTTGCTCTCAATAAATCCATATACCCGTCTAATATTTGATCAAGTTCTGCTCGGGATTTAGCAAGGTAATTTGATAATGAAGCAGCTACTAGGTGATCAAGGTTTTTTCGCGTTAGTAACTATTGTGCTTTTGTAAGACAATCTTGATAAGCTCCCAATCTGGCTACTTTTATATTTACCCAAAGAGAATTTTACATTTCATGATTCCAAATTTGTTTCGATCAACGTCGGAAAGTGTCTTTTTTTCCAGAATATGACTTAAAATGGCACTAGCTTGTTGTGGATCAGCTGAAGCCAAAGCCTTGTTGAGTGCTTTGAGAAGCTATTCTAAAGAGGCTGAAGCTCCTCCATCGAAATATCCAGCCTATGTATCTTACGTTGTACTTTTTGCTTAGATTTCGAAGATTCTTTTTCTCGGTTTGCATTGTTTACTTTCAGCTTTTTAAGCTCATTGTCTTTGATATCCACTGAATTATTATTGAATGACATCCGCGCTATTGCATCATTTTGAGTAATGATTATCCTTCACCCGTCAAATGATTGAAATCCGATCCGGAATTGGGTACTAGAACTTTTGCTGAAGGGATATGCTTGCTGAGTTGTAGATTGTCTTCCTCCTCGGAGTAATAGTCTTATTAGTCGAACATTTCTTCAATTTAAATATAAATGTAAATCCTATCCTCCCATAATTATAAATAGAGCCAGCCATTCTTTACAAATATGCAATAATATTTATGCAAGCTTATCCTTTTTATTGATATTATCGCTTTTAAATTGTTAACTTTTTATTTGCATTGGGAAGAGGGTTTCTTCAGAGATTTGAACCATAATAAAGGTCTATATAATTTAAAACTGTAGTCAAAATATAGCTGATCCGCAATAGTATAGTGGTCATTATCCCTGCCTGTCACGCAGGAGACCCGAGTTCAATTCTCGGTTGCGGAGGTTTTTATTTTTGCCTCAATCTCACTCTTACTCGAACAGGGTAACGATGGGGCGATCTATTGTTGCATAGTTCAGTTCTTACAACTATTCAGAGATGGTTTATTCATTTTTTATAACCCTTACATATTATTAGCTGTTAGATATTTAATTAGAGTCTAGCGATTATTTTAATATTAAAGTTATGTCCATGTAACCTCGAAGAACCTCAGAGATAGAATCAGAAATACAAAAACGCATCACTCCCGAAACATTGACTGCGAACGATCTAGATTTTTATGTAAGAAAAACAAGAAGACTTTAAAATGATAATTCTCAACTGATTGATTAGCTCAATAAACTCAGAGTCAGATTGAGAAAAGCCTAAGATTACTAAATCAAATACGAGAATGTCATAATTGAGCAATCAAATTTGAAAAAAGATATTGAAGCTAAAGACAAAGCTATAAGAGATCTGAAGACTCTCAACGAAAAATTGACTCAATCTGTAGAGTAACGATCAAATAAAAATGAGTAATGGGGTCAATAGAGACGTTCTTTGTTGTAAGAAATATAGATATGGACTTTAAAAGCAGAGTAGAGTGAGGTGAGAAGAGTAAAAGAACTAGCAGCTTAGAGGGCAAAGAGTGAAGAAACTATCAAAAGATAGACTAACTTCATCAGAAAGGACATAGAAGAAAGATAATAGCAATATAAGTTTGAGATCAGGCAATTGAAAAAAATAGTACACTAGAAATAGACTGTTTAAAATATAGTTACAAGTAGAGTTGAAAAAATTCGTAAAGAGAAAGACGAAGAAATAGCTAGATTAAGTGGAGTAATTAATGATGAAAAACTATAAAGAGCTAGGTCTATTTAATAAAAAAACTAGGAGATTAACAGATTAAAAGAAAAATTTGAGAAAATGATTAACTTCGAGCTCGAAAACATTAAAAAAAATTTAGAGGATCAAGGTTAAGTTTTTAGTATTTAACTCAATGGACTCAAGGAAATTATTGCAATTAAAAATGATTAAATTGCTAAACTTCTTTAAGAGATCAAAAGACAAGCTACTGATCATTAGAGAGATAGATAGGCTCTTTTGGCTGAAATAGCATCTCTAAAAGATCAAATTTATAAAATAGAGAGATAGGGTGAGCTAGAACTTTATAACCTAAGGCAAAAACTTACAGTGATCCAGGCAGCTGATCTACGTGATCTTTAAAAGAGATACGGAGAGCTTATTGAAATTTTACGAGGTGATAAAGCTGAATTGGAAGGATTTATAAAAGAGAAATAGAGATTAAGAGAATAATAGAAAAAAGACTACGAAAGAAACTTGAATTAGTTACAGGATAAAATTAAAGAACGTGAAATCCGTATTTCACAATTAATAGATAGAATTAAAGAATCAGGTGACTTAAATACTGGAGAATTGAAGAATCTTCATTAAAGCTTCCACAAAATTTAAGTATAAAAGTAGTCACTTACATCTTAGTATCAAGCTAACATTGCCTTTATGACTCAACAAATAGCAAAATTAACAACTGCAAATTAAGTCAAAAATACCTAGATTAAAAAGTTGCATGAGGAGTTGCATGAAGTTAGATTGAAATTCTAGGAAGAACTAATGGAATTAGATATCAAAATAAAAAATGAGAGAAAATAATCAGAGTAAGAAAAGGAAAGAGATCGTAAGTAAAGATAAAGACTAGTTGAAAGTATCGCAGCAAATGAAAGGGAATTTAAAAATACTTAAAGAAGATTAATGAGATAAAAAGAAAAAGAGTAAAGAGAAAAGAATAAACTAAAATTCATTGTTGAAGAACTAGAAAGAGATATAGAAAGATTGAACAGATATATCAAAAATTTGGATTAAAATCTGAAAAATGAGTACAAAAAGAGCCAGATGAACATTTTGGACGCAGATGGATCTAGAAGGGAGGGTGTGTCGAGATTGTAAAAGCAAAGAGTTTAACTTTAGACTTTGAAAAATATTGAGGTTGATCAAGTTAAAAGAAAATATTAGTTATAAACAACAAAAGTCATCCAAGAAAATTAAAGAATGAAAACTTAGTTACTCAATAAATCTATAGCTCTCGAAAAAGCAGAGGCAGAAGTAAAAAAACTTGATTATGAACAAAGAAAAATGGAAAAAATCAATAGATAAAAGCTGGTTGACTACGAGAAGAAAATGGCTACTCTTAATAATGAAATCAATCTCACTCAACAGCTCTATCAGGCCTTCATGGAAGCAAAAGCCCGTAAAAGAGCTCAATGATTAAATAATAGTTATTTTTTTATAACCTTAGCCGAAAAGATATGATAGATATATTTAATAATCCAAATATCTTTTAATTAAAAAATGCTCTAGTGGCTTTTTGGTAAGAAGGAATAGAAAAAAGAGAAACCATAATAAAAGAAAGAAGACCAACTTGGCAAAGACTAAAAGTGGATATACGATTATATCAAACAATACTTGACTTCACCAATTTGGCGCAATCCTTTATTAGATTTCATTGAAGAAAATTGTGTCGTCTTTGAGGATAGTGAGGAAAACAAGTTCGAATACACAAAAATATTCCAAGAATTTACAGGGCTCACTGCTCTTTTGCTTGAATCGATGATTGAAGAAGTCGGCATTTCTTAAAGAACATTGGAAAAATGTATTATTGCTGGCATGAAGTCTGAAAGAGACTCTAAAATTTTCAAGCAAATTTTACTTTGCGATAACTTTTTGGCTTTCAAAAAGATAATGGTTTCAAAAAATAAAGAACTTGAAGTTGAAGCTCTACAAAAGATTCACCAATAAAGCAAAGTATAAAGTAAATTTCTAATAATAAAGATAATGTTGCTCAATAAAAGCAAATATAGATTGACATAAAATAATTGGAAAGAATCTAAATTTAAAAGGCAATCGCTATTTCTATGGCTGTAGAGTAAAAGGTTCTTACTCAATAAGAAAAGTAGCTTGAATAGGCAATAAGACTCAGTCAACTTGAATATCAAAAGGAAGAAGAAAAAAGAGTGGAAACTGTCAAAAAGGAACAACCTAAATAAGAGAAAAAAAAGACCTCTTTAATTGGATCACTTCCACCTCTTATATCTGCAAAGCCACCTAAACCTATCTAATAATACAAGCAAGAGGAAAGCAAACTTAAATAAGAGATTGAAGTGTTGAGAAAAAAAGAAGAGTAGAGAAAAGCTAAAGATAAAGTGTAATTGGAAAACTCTGAATAAAGAAAAAAAAGATTATTAGAGCAACGTGAGCTCATTAGAAAACAGAAGCAAGAGGAGAGAAAGTAATAATTGAGTAATTTCGTTCAACATGTAGTATTATTGTTATTTAGAAGCCTACAAGTGAAGCCAAGTTGAGTGAGTAAGAATTGGAGAGAAGAAGAAATCTTATGAAACGTTTAAAATAACAACTCAAAGAATGATTAAATAGTATCTACATAAATCTTTATAACTTTTAATATTTGGGTCAATCATTTTTTCTTTTTAGGCTCTTATGTTTCTGGTCCTTTATTCTTCTTATCTCTTCTCAACTTTATGCCGGTAACTTAGTCGTTAAATTACCTGAACTTCTCATATTACTCGATATAGGTAGATGGCTGATTAGCTAATGGCCCGATAAATTCACTTATTTGAAGAGGTCTTTTAGACATTCCTTCGTTCATTTGTAATAGTCTTCTCTCAGTTACTACTTTATTGATAGCCTAACGGAACTAAATAAGATAATATGTACATTTCCACCAGTGTAACCTTCAGTTACATGTGCAATAGTTGTCACAGGGAAGTTATCAGGTAGTTTTGCTCCTTTCTTTTCCATGAAATTCTAAAAAAGAGCCTTTCTAGTTGCATAATTGGGGAATGGGAAATAAAATTTTTTCTGAGGAAATGGTTTAATAAACTTTTTATTCATCTACCAAGGTTTATTAGTGGAAGCAATAACTGCAACTCTATCTTATTTTTTGAGAACTTTCTTTTTGTATTTTGTCAGAGTTTTTCTAAGTTTTGTAAAATTAGGACCGGCAGCACCTCCAGCTCCTTTCTTTTTCTTTTTCTTGCCTTTGAAAATTTGCTATACTTAATCCATATAAATGATTGCGGGCGGGAATAATTTAGCAACATTAAATGCCATCGCTAACATTTTATACAACTATTTTTTATCATTGATTTTCGGCTACAAAGTTAAAGGACTGAGTTCCAAGACTAAAGCATCGCATTCAGAAGCCAAAGCACGCACAATCAGAGTTTTTCCTGAACCATGGGGACCAAAGAAGAGGAAATAGTGTAGTTTATCAATTCTTTCTTTGACAAATTGTGATCCTAAAGGTAATCCTATAAGTTAAACAACTGCCTGTCGAACATCAAAGTAACTTGGATCTGGCATAAGTTCAGTTGAAAGTTATTATTTGGTTCTAAGTAGATTAGGCTCACCAATAAGATCAGTTATTCTGGCTGGCATAAGTTTTTTAAGCACTCCAAAATCAACTAGATGGCCTATTTGATCAAGTGGTGCTATTTTAGCTATATCTTTCCAGCCTGGTACTTTTATTTTTTTAGCTTTTTTCTTTTTCTTTTTTTTCTTTTTCTTCTTTCCTTTTTTCTTTTTGAATTTGATTCTCAAGTTGGCGAGTTCCAGTTCAATCATATCGTCGACCATTTTTTGAACTTGGTCTTAAACTTATGGAAGAACAGTTTCTTTTATTTTTCGTGCTTATGGTTTATCTTCAGTGCTTGTTTGATCTTTCCATTCTTTTGTGTGTTTATCTATTTGTTGTTGCATGATCAAAACTGTTTCAGTTGGTCCGCAACGAGGATTTTCTTTTTCAAATTTATCTTTTTCTGTTAGTTTTTTCTTTTTCTTTCCTTTACCTTTCTATTTCTTTTTGGCCTCAGCGAGTTTCTGCATCATTTCTATTTATTAAGGTGTTGGAGGTATTTTGACTTTGTTTCTTTCATAAAAATCTTTCACTGTGTCTGGTATTTTCGCAAACTCATTTCTTTACATAAACTCACTTATCCAAAGCCTACGATCTCTTAGCATTTTTTATTTGAGAGGCTCTTACCATTTTTCATAAAGCTATTCCTTGAGATTGTTAACAGTTTGTTTATATTATTTTGCAGTTTGTGCTTGAATTTATCTTACTTTTTCTCTATTTTTATTCATTTTGTAAAGTGCAGTGCTGGGATCATTCGGATTTTGAGGTTTTTTGAGAATTCCAAGGAAGAGAAGCTCTTCTTATCTCATTCTATCAACAACTTTTCTTGCTAAAAATCCCTTTATTGTCTTTTGAATCATGATGACTTGCTATCTTTTGAGAGTTTCTGAATCATCAAGATCAAAATTTTAATTCCCTTGAGCTTATTTCTTTTTGGCTATTTTTTTAAGTTCTCTCTTCTGATAGTATGCAGCTTTCAATGCTCTAACAATACCCTGTCTACCTCTCTATATTTTTTGAATAATTCTTATTGCAGTTTCCATATTTGTATCGAGTGCAGATCTCTCCTAAATGATTTCTTCTTCAGGTAGGGTTGTCTATTTAAGTTCTATAAGGAATTTATCAACGAGCTGATTTCTTTTCATTTTATCTTCATTTGCATCGTTCAAAAAATAGCGAGGTATTCTCATCTAAATTTCGCTTGGCCTCATCCTCATCTCCAGTAAAAATTCATCAAGATTGACGTACTAGGAGCGAACTGAGTTTGTGTGAGTGTTGTAGCGAATAAGATTGAGTTTAAGCTATACAACTCTCAACATTGTGGATTCGAGCATATCCTTGAGTAGCATTCTTTTTTGGGGGTGAACCATTTGATCATAGCAATCTTCAAGTATTTTATAGCAGTTCACATATTTGACATAGAGGTGTGCGTAAAAGCGGAACCACTCTTAATCTTTTCTTTCGTAAGTGATCTAAGTGAGAGGAAAGGTACCTGATTTTTTGCTAGATTTTCGTCAAGAGGGTCAAACTACTCATGAATATTCTCAAGGAGGTCATTTATCGCCTCTTTCCAGAGGTTGTTATAGTAGGTGCTTGACATAATACAAGCCCCTCGAGATAAAATTATAACTTAAATCCAAACTAAAAACACATAACATAAATATCCACTCTCTAATAAAAACTTTTTGCTGATCTTTTAGCATCATTTTGTAACATTCCAGAAAATGACTTAAAAAACTCTATAATATAATTATAAATCAGAACGGATGCATTGGCGTCCTCCTCGTAAGATTAAAAGGTATGTTACAGATCCCGATGAGTTTGTCTCTGATCAGAAATCGAAATATAATAATCTAAAATTGCAAGAACTTAAGCTGCAACTTACCCCTATTGAAACTTTCAATTAGATCAATGTGCCTCCTATTTTGACTCAGCAGACGAATAATCAAAAATTGCCCACTCATTTAATGCCTTTACAGCCGAAGTTCCATCTGCTTAGAAATCCTTTAAGACGTTTAAACGATCTAAATGTTCAAACTCAAAGTAGTAATAACGGCTATGACATATCTAAAACAAATAATGCGCCGCAAATATTCAAAAGAAGCAATCCTCTTTTTGTAGTTAATACTTTGATTGGTAAATAATCCTTTATTTAGATATTCTTAAATAGGATAGTACTTAAACTCAAAGTGTTAACCATCCTAAAAAGATACTAAGAGATAAAAAGCAGATTGAGAGCAATTAGTTCACTGAATTTGAAGGAAAAAGTGTAAAAGTACAAAGAGCCCCACGCTTGGTTGAAGGTGAGCTGAGTCGTTTGACCCAGCAGTCTAATTTCTCACGTCGTAAAATCTATTCCTAGTAAAAATCACGTCAAAAAACCCAAGGAGATGTATAACTACTGACTTTTTATAAACCAAAGAAAGTTGGTATTATAGCCAATAATGATTTTTTGATATGATTATATATTACTTAGTCTATACTTATAATTCTACAATTCTTGGACATCTTTCAAATATTAAAGGAAAGCAAATGATCAATTTAATGACAACTATGATAAAGACTTTCCTATTTTTGTTACTTTATTGGCTCCTACATGTTCTCACATTCAAAACATTTGCATGCGGAACTACAGCGTTTCCCAGAACTATGGCATTAGCAGTATTTTTTAAGACAGTGGCTTTTTTGGCATTTACATTTTGTACCTTTTTGACTTCTGCTGATCAAGAACAATTGTTCCTTATTTCCGCAATTTATACACTAACAGTCATTAGTACAAGGTAAACCTTGTTTAAAGCATTCACAATAGTTTTTTTGACAGCGAGTTTTACTACAAAAACATCTCCTCACAGGCCCCTATGAGTCTGCACATGTCTATGTGGACCTGTTTGATGTTTTGAGCTAACTCGTATCCACGATTTCTATATCTTCTTGAGGGATTGAGGCAGGTTTGTAATCGTAGCAGATGGACCTTTATTTGATTAAGATAGGCTCGGCGACAAGTTGTTCGATTAAGTCCTGATCTTCTTCATTTTATTAGAGATCATCAATCATAATCATGATCTGTTCCTCTTGTTACATAGTTTCAACTCTTTACTCCTCCATAGACATGATATTAAAAAATAAATATTATACAATGTACTAGAAAATCCTCAGTTCTGACCAGCGACCATCCAAAAATTTCTTAACCTCTGGATTAGTTAAAAAACAATACTAATTGTTAAAGATTTGCAAATAAAAGAGGGAGTATTATTATCACTTTTGCTTAGCATTTAACCTGAAAATGTGAAACTTTGTAAGTTAAAGAGTGTTTCATTGAAAATAAGATCATAATTGAGATGCTGGGATTCTGATGAACATGTGTTCTCTTCATAAGGATTTAAAATCGTATTTGAAATTTGGACTTATTGAATGTGATAAGTAAATTTTATAAGGTATTTATCATATTTTAATTAAAGGATTTTTTAATTTGTGTATGCGGAAATCTTTAAGAATTCCAAAGATTCTTTTTTGATACAATTCGCAATTTTACTCCTTAACTATTTTTCTAAAACACACATAATAAATTTTTAGTTAAAGATCTATTGAGATATTCAGTTTGTCAAAGTTAATAAAGAATTAGCTAGTATTCTATGCCATTCATTAATAACTGTCTAGCAATATCCTTATTAAAGTTAAAAAAGTATAAAAGAATTAACTAGAGTTTAAAGTATAAAGAATTTCCATCGAATTCTGTGTGTTCTAGATGTAATTAGATGAACATAAGTGTGAAAATTTGATCAAATTTGTTCAAAAACTTTGAGAATAACTTTAATAACGATATTTTTCATCAATTGTTACTCAGCAATCTGATGAAGTCAAAAAAATCTAAAATTGTTTTAAAAACTAAACAGAAGCGTTAATTTTTTAATTTCGACATATTCATATGTTTGCAGGTACTAACTGCTTAAATTTTAGAATAGAATAATGAAAGTTGCTACTTTAAAGCTTCCGCCTCTACCTCGCAGGCTCTCATTTAAAAAACTAAGAATCAACTGTCAACAGGCACAATTCAATTATCGAGGATAATTGGTTAAAAATATTGAAAGTGCTTAGACTTCAGTAGAGGATATTCCATAGATAATCAAAGAAAACGAAACTAAAGTAACTTTGAAAAGACCACTGTCCAAAAAATCAGATTAATAAGCAAAATCTATCAGAATACGTGATGGATTGAATTCTACTAAAGCAAGCAAAAAAACAACTTCACTAGATAGTCATCAAAGTTTTTCTAATATCCCACCTAAAATTACAGCAAAGAGTTGGATTTTGTATTAAATGAGACACGGCCAAGTTTTATATGGTAAAAGAAGCAAAAAAACGAGATAAATAGCAAGTCTTACCAAAATGATGAACCTGATAACTATTTTGGAACTCATAGAACGTTTTGGATTATCAGAAAAAAAAAATATGATTAAAGCAACTAAATATTCATCTCAAATTGAAGGAACGACAGCAGAAATCAAATCAGGTTGGATTTATAGAATTTAAGATCTTTTCTATGGAATGATGCTGCCCAGTGGAAATGACGCTGCTTTTTTGCTTGCTTAGTTTGGAGGGTTTGTCATTGAAAGAGAAGGACTTAAAAATGAATAAGAACTTAAGAGTAACGTCTTAGAGAATAGAAATGGAGGTTTCGCGTATACTTTTATCAAATAAATGAATCTTTTGGCTAAAAGATTGGGAATGAGTAATAGTAACTTCTCTAATCCTCATGGACTGAATCAAACTCAAAACTTTTCATGTGCCCAAGATCTAGCTCTGCTTTGTAGATATGCTATGAAAAATAGTACATTTAGGAAAGTAGTTCAAACAAGAAGATATGAATACAAAAGGATCTTTTAATCTCTAAACAAAAAATTAGCATCCTAGAAAGAAATATAAAATTAATAAATTGTAGGGATTTGGTAAAACACAAACAAGATGCTAGGATAAGGTTGGTCAGGCATAAAAACCGGGATAACACCAAACGCTGGGCCTTGTTTGGCAGCTTCATTCTGTAAAAATTTAGGAGGACGGTAATACTAATTCTTGGTGATACTTTTAAATAGTGAGAGTATGTAGGCTCGATGGAAATAAGTAGCAAGTTTAGTAGATTGGGCAATAATGACCCGTCTTTATGTTTGATGTATATATAATTAAGGAAAAATATAATACACTTTCATTCTAGGCCGTTGAAGAATGAGGGTTAGCTTTATTCCTATTGTAATCCATGTGAAAAAGATAATTATTAACTTACTTAAACCTTAGAGTTGAATTATAGAAATTAAAGTAGTTTTAAACAGTGGTCTAAATAGTGAGTATCTTACTTATTCCCTAAATAGTTAGTATTTCTGTCAAGTAAGAGGCCAGTCTCATTTGACGTGATTTCGGGGATGTTTTGGAGCCAAAAGGTGAAAATTTAGGAGGTAGTGCTGGTAACATATCTAAATAGTCTGGATTATTTTTTGATATGAATTTGCGAATATGTTTGTCCAAAGTACAAAATTCACTATATCTTTTGCTGATTGTTGTTCCTCTAGCTACCATCTAGAAAGTACCCACACTATGCTTTCTTCTTGGTTTTATAGAAATCAAGTAGCATGTATGTATTTTTCCTTATCTGTCGGAGGCTATTTAATACCCGACTATTTCTACTGTTATTTTTTTGAAGCCGAAAGACCAAGGGTCAAAATAGTTGTAAACTTTGTTTTATAGTGTCAGATCAAGTCTAAACCATGCACTAAACGATCTCCATAGACTTTTTCTATTAACAACGATTTCAAAAAAAGAAACGATATCGTTCTCTTTAGGATTTTCAGGTAAAACATCAATAGTCAGTTTTTTTTACTCTTTCAGTTTATTGTGTAACTGTAAGATCTAGCTTACAGGTCTGTTGATGATAAATTATAAAAAATCTGGATTTTAGAGGATATATTTGCCTTTGTTGGCTGTAACTTTAAAAAATGGTTTTCTCATCTTTTAAAACTAGTCTGTTTGCATGGTATTTTGTTTGTTAATCAGCGTTTGTGTTTAAATGTAAACGAGCTTACTTCTTAGATGGTTAGGAATACACAGAAAATCTAGCAAACACGGTTTGATGAATTCCCCTGTTTTAGTAATCTACAGTAAGTAGTTTTAAAATATTTTCTGCCGTTATTAACCATACTTCATCAGATTTGGCTGTTTGGCGTTGTACTAGGGAGGAATTAATACTTCAGGTCGATTAGGAAACATTTTGACCATTTACTGCTAAAGTTTCAAAAATTATAAGTCTGTTTTGCTAACAATAGAGGCATTTTAATCTACATACACTGCAATTTTGAACTAACAGGTTATACCATCATTATGTGGAATCACTGAAAAGTCTTTATTGAATTAGATATATAATCTGTTAGGGGGAGAGATTCTTTCGCGATGCCTAACACTATCTTCTATAGATTTTCCTGTATTTAGTTAATTTAAAGCGCCTGTAATAAAAAATGAGTTACTGATGAGATCAGAAGAGAGAGTTTTGCGTTTTTCAAAAATAAGACTTATAAGTAACAATCCAAAATTAAGCATGCAAATGATAAGCTGCAGGATAGTACTGATTGTTGGCGAAGGAAGAAGCATCTAGGAATTAAAATAATCTTACTTCCACTGCAACTATTTAGATAATGTCAGCAATTACAACAATTCCCCAGAAAAATATGTTAGGTAAGTAGCGAGCTTGATTACCTTTGGTAATCTATTTCAAGATGATATATTCTTGCATCGTATAGTTTGCCACGTTCAGAAAAATAGTGAGTGAAAAATTGGCATATGAGTTGAGCCAGTAAGATGGAGAAGAGTAAGCTAAAATAAGATGCAAAACTAAAAGAAGCATGAGAACAAGAATTATGGTAAACTTGATCCAGACCACTTTTGGGATTTTGACTTCATGATCTTAGGCTAGTCTATCTAGTTTGAGTATTTTTCGTATAAAAAGTGCTCCGAAACCCACATTGAAGACGATGTTGAATGCAAGTTGTACATAAAGAAACTGAAGGAGATTATCAGCCATTATACAAAATTATATTGATCTACTTAATTAAAAATTATGAATTATCAGTTTAAAAAAAATTCTATTAATCTACTTGATTTAAACTTTTGCGCAAGACACATCATATCCATCACTTATCTCCATAAATCCTTGCTTGGATCAGCTGAATTAAAATATACGAAATTCACTGCACAATAGTATTTAAAGTTTAGGTTACAAATCACATTAAATTTTAAAGATTTCTTTCTATTTTAACCGAATTGTTGTCATTTTAAGCAACTGTTGAAAGTAATTACTTTGAAAGATAAATAAATATTTGAATTTTGCGTTTCGATAAAATTCGTTAAAACATTGATTTTCTTTAGAACTTCATACGCTTTATAATATTAAGTTTCACAAATGTTTAAGAATACATATCAATCAGGCTTTTTATCAATACTCTACTCGATTGGTAGTAAACCACTTCAAATCTGGGAGAAACAAAGTACCACTTTCTTTATCTAGTTCATAATGGGCACATTAAGCGACTAACTGACCAAGACATCCAATCTTCTGTCTTGTAAATCATGGGAACTAACGTCACCACAGCTTTCATTACTTCACCACAAAATTAGAATGAGACTCTCGGCATCAAACTGCCATTTTTAGTCATGATTATCAAAAATGTACAACTCATAGTATTCAGCTCAAAAAATATTTTACCTTCGAAGTGCAAGTGCTTGATGATAAAAACGTGAGGAGAAGATTTAGAGCATCGAATTATCAATCGACAACGCGAGTAAAGCCTTTTATCTGTACTATGCCCATGAGGTTGGACGAAGGATGGAATCAAATTCAGTTCAACTTGTCTGATTTCACTCGTAGAGCATACGGAAGCAATTATATCGAAACTTTAAGAGTCACAATCCACGCTAACTGCAGGATTAGAAGAATATATTTTTCAGATAGACTGTATTCTTAAGAAGAGCTTCCCCCAGAATTTAAATTGTTTTTGCCTATCCAAAAACAGCAGTGACTCATACAATACTGTTATATAACATAGTCAGAAGAATTTACAGCTTATCAAGTTAACGAAATCATTCATTTGTTTTAGGGTTTGGACTTCTTCCTTTACCAAAAGTCAGAAGCAAACTATTTAAGTTTTTCACTATCGAGAATTTTTTCTTATCTGTTGTCTTTTAGTTACTCAATTACGACTGGTGGTCCTTTTGTATAGCGTGTCACTTATTAACGAAATTCCATTTTTTGTAATTAAGGTTGAGTGAAGTTTTAGTCGATAAGAGACTCAATTTTAGCTAACTACTGAGTTAGATTGAATCTATTCATTTAAGTATCATTATTAAAAACTTTTAGTTCTTTTCCAGCAGAGCATATGAAATTTTAGAGACTCTCTATACTTTTTTTGCATTGCTCTTCAAACAAAGTTTTCAAATAGTTAGTTTTTTATTTTTAAGCTGTATTTCCTAATTATTCTGCATAGTTTTAGTTTATTTCTTTTTGATTATCAATACGTTACTTTAGAGAACTTATTGTATCATTAAGATCCTCGATTTATCGTCCTAGTTTTCCTATATATTCATAAATGAAATGATTTTGTTGCTCTTGTTTCAAGAATCTTTGCGATATTTCTTAGAGATCTCCAACTCCACTCTCTTCTTTTATTTACTCAAAACTCTTTCTAATAGCTTACATTGTCTTTTGATAGTTTTATATAATCTTTACTCTTTATTTGTTTTTGGTCAAAAGATGTCTCAGACGGTACCTGATTAATGGTTGAGTGTCAGTAGTTTCATTTTTTTGATCAACTTCACTTTTTCTCTTAAACTGGGAGTTTGAATTGCTTTCACATAGATTTTCTCTCACTACAGAAACTTACTATAGAAATTCTTTAGTTTCATTTTCATTTTGAATTCTTATTTTTAGAATCTAACCTTTATTTTGTTAAATGGACTCTTTTTTGTTGTTAATATTCTCTTTGGTCAGAGTGATTAACTTTTTATATTCTTCTATTTTTGAGGTTAATTTCTTCATGACATCTTTTTGGTTCAGTTTTTCTTTGCGCAACTCATCGATTTCTGTTTTTAGATTCTTATTTGATGCTAAAACATCATTATACGAATTGATCGTCTGGTCTAATTCTCTATCTAATATCTTAACCTCGCTTTTTAACTTGAAAGTTTCATTCTGAAACTGCTTACTCTTCAGAGACTCAAATTCTTTGTTCTTTTTTGTAAATTATTTGAACACTTGATTTCTATTTTCTTGTACTCTAAAAAATTTCCGTTTGTCTTGTTCAAGCAACCTAGTGTAGTTGTCAATATCTCTTTAGATGACCTGATTTGTGGTTTCAAGTAGAGCAGCTGAACTAATTGACTTATTTATGATTGAAGATTCTTCCAGTTTATTTCCCTTGTACATGGTCTTCTATATAATTCTTTGAGAAGATTAATAAATATATAAGTTTGTAGAAATTGAATAGAAAAGGTCAAAAAATGAGAACAACTGAAGAACTTATATTCATAAATGCATCAAATATCACTATTAGAGATTGTCTTCGCTTTATTAGTCCTCAGGTATTTTGGCAAGTACACTTTACATTTATATCTGTAACAACTCAAGTAAACGGCTTTCACTTTACTCATCTAGTTCATGTTTCATTGCGAATTCTCTTGCTACCTATTTTAAATGTTATTAGTCTCCACTGTAAAGTGTTAATCTTTCAACACGATTTCCTAGGTTGACATCAAGCAACAGGATGGGTGTTTCTTATACTTTTGATGTTTCTTTTTCATGGATTGATGATGATTTCATATCTTTGTTTGTAGCAGATGGCTACCCTCTTTGCATAAACTTTTGTTTAGACTCCCATTGTTACCTTCCTTTTTTCATCCGATAAAGCGCTTCTTACACTTATTTTGTATTGAAGTTTGAAGTATCAGGAGTAACTTTTTTCTTACTTAATTTTGGAGCAAACGTGCATTATTTCATAGTTGGATCTTCACATTGTCTGCTGACTCTTAAGGATTATTTTTTGCTTTGCAGTTCTCGATGATAATTATAAAGTTAGAATGATTTTTTCTGTCCAAGGTTTCCTTCAGCTGATGACCATTTTGAAGCACCCATAGTCTATGATTGATTGAGAGTCATAGGTTTGAATGTGCAATTTTACATCTACTGTTCATTCAATTCTGATTTTTTGGATTGTTTTCTTATTTCCCTTGCTTTATTGTACATCACTAATAAATCAGTAGGAGTAATTACTCCATCTTTGGGAACATTAAAATCAACCTAAGGATACAGTTCTAAAACTTAGTTTACTTCTTGAAGCATTTGTTATCTGTATTTTTAAGCCATTTATTCGCTTGATTTATTAATCTGAGGTTTAAAAGAATAGGAATTTCCTTCAGACACAGTTTGTCTTCTCAAATTTTATGAAAATAATCTATTTCTTTTGAACAAATCGAAATTTTTCTGAACTTTTCTACCCTAGGCTTCATCTAGTGCAAGCTCTTCTTATGAACATCTTTAATCATTTTATTCAAAGTTTACAGGATTTATATGAAAAACTCCTACTAAAGCAAGAAGAAAGACACATATATTTCTTGCATTGACTTTGAAATTTTATAAAAATTGATAGGCTTAGTGAATTAGAGTACGTTAATGGCTACTTTAGCTTTCCTCTTCTACTTGCACAAAACCCATTTCCTTTAATATTTCATTAAAAAGCATGTAATCGATCTTGGATGAAGAATTATGAGGTACTTAGAGCTTGTCTATGACACCGAAGTACTATTTTATGAACTTTTGCGCGACATATTTCTAATTGTTGATGTTTAAACCACGACTTCCGACAAGTTGGTTAGATTGGTGTTGAATTTCAACTTCTTTGGCTTTTTATTGCCTTCTTAAAGCATCTTTGTAAAGAAGTTCATCAATAGGTCCATTACGGGCTAACTTCTTGCCTTTTTATGTAATTTTAGGTTGAAAATCTTCATTAAGTCTAGAGTTATTTCCATCATCTTAATTTTATTTATCTTTTAGAGCGTAGAGCCTATCAAAAACAGTACCTTATCTCTTGCGCTATTGTGTTTTATTATTGGTTTTAGGCATAAAAGTATTTTTTTCTTCTTTCTTGAGTTCCAGATTCTGTTTAAGGGTCATTCTTTTTTGTTCTATTTTTTTGGTAAATTAAGTCTGCTGTTGTAAAAATTCTTCAAGAGAACGGTTGGATCCTTTCGTGCTAGTCTTTGGTTTGAAAGTACATTCATTGAATACTTTTTTCGTTTGCTATTACTCTAGCTGCCTGATCTTTCTATCTTTTGCAGCTAAACGCCTATTGATTTCTTAGCCAATTTTATTTTGTTTTTGTTTCAAAAGTTTGATTCTTTTCTCTTCCTTGATGCGTTCATCCTACATCATTTTTTATAAATCATAGAGCAAATCGTGCTGAGTAGGTCTTGCGCTGCTAAGTGGTTGTGGAGTTGTCATTAATGGGACTCGGATTGTAGAGACTCCTTCATCCATGTCATATTCATCGTAATCGTGCTCGTATCGCATTACAGTTATTACTAATTTAAATTATAACAATCAAAAAATCAAATTGTATAGCCTTTTTTGAGATCTCTAAAACTTTTTTTTTTAGAATGTTGGATTTGCAAAAATAAAGGAAGTTCAAAATGGTGAGCTTAATATTTGTAACGAAAAGGCTATGCTTATTGAGTTTAAAGAACAATCAACACCCCTTTTAATATTTAGAGATCAGTTCGTTTGGACTTATTTTTAAAAATACAAAAGTAGTAATACTAACGACAAATTAATAACATCCGCATGAATTTGAAATATAACAGATTTGATATGAAGAACGAGTCTAGGAAGGGTAAAGGTTCCATGAAACTCCGCAAAAGACCCACCCTTACCCAAAAACTTCCTCTTCACAAACCAAAAGCCTCTAAGCTGAAAAGATCACCTCCGACTCGGGAGTTCGGCACAGACCTTACGAATCGGCCCAAACATATTCCTATTCAAGTTCACACCCCATCCCCTTCAAAAACTCGCTCTCCTTCTGAGATAACTCCTTATCTTTCAAACATCATTCAACACCTTTCCTCAACTGATCAGCTTTTTACCGAAAGAGTATCAGCCCGATTGTTCTCCAAAACTTCTTAGGAGTAACTGAAAATCAGTCCTGAGATGAGAAGAGTTCTATTGAGATGGATGTTACAGGTTGGAAAAAAGTTTCAAATGAAAGCTGAAACAATGCATATTTGTGTACAATTAATAGACTTAATTCTTGTTTTCTAACCCAAGCTGATTACAAAACTTAATTTTCAGCTACTTGGAGTTGCTGCTCTTTTCGTAGCATCAAAATATAATGAAATACATACCTTCTAAGCTTAAAAATACATCTTCCTCTGTGATGGGCTTTATAATTTGCAACAACTTTTCTAAATGGAAAGTTTAATACTCACAGCTAGTCAGTTCAATCTTCAGTTACCAACACTCCATCAGTTCACTGAATTCGCACTGCAATAATATGGATAAGAAGTTGTAAAAACTGTAAGTGAGCTAAATAATTTGGCCATGTTCGACTTTGCCCTCTTTAACAGATTTCAAAAACAACACCTGGCTTCTGTAACTTTATTTTTGGGTATCAAAATCAACAATGGAAACACAGTAAGACCTAAGGAGATAATGGAGGGACTCCAAGTTCCTGAAGAGGTTTTTAGATAATGTTATAGTATCTTAGTAGGACTCTACAGAGGTCGCTAAGATATTCTATGACATTTACTATTTCAATCTTTATCTACTCTAAATTTTAAATCTTTCTTTAATCAAATTATAATTATAAATAAAGCCTACCCTAAGATTAAAAGATTAAACGAATTTTCTAGTCAAAATTAAATATAAACCTTCATTTATTTGTCATTGAAATAATAATATATACACATTATCAGACCCATGGCATCCGAACTGTAAATAAAAAAATACCGATCATCCAGTAGGCCATTGCCCAAAATCTTACTAAAAGAGTTTTGGTTCCAAGTTTGGCTAAAATGAAATAGAAGAAAGGATGGGCACAAAAAAATCTTGTACTTGGTTGAACATTTGCAAAAAATGTTGTGGTTATCCAAATGAGGAGAAAAGATAAATAGAGACCAGCTTGTCTAAGATTGAATTTTTTAGTATAAAAGAACAGACCTATTCCCCCTATAATTATAGCTGGCGCTCCTAAAATGATGAAAAGGATATTTTGTTTGGCATAGTGTTTTAAGAAGCCAACTCCCCAGTATTTCTACTGAACTGCTCCGTATATTCCAAAAATACTATTTGAACATAAATCTCCTTTAATTTATGGAGCTAAGCAGAGATTGTAGAAAGTAAGAAAGCTATGAATAAGATACGGCAGCAAGAGTAAAATCAGAATGATGAATCCTTTCAAACCATTAAGCACCCACTTTTTAAGCTATTTGATTGTAAAAAGACCTGAAACTATTTCAAGTCCAATCACTGCAGAAAGCAGTATGCCATTTGATTTGATACAGCAACCTAGCAGAAGTAGAAAAGTCGGCAGAAATAAAGGATAAGTTTGGAAGAAATAACCTATTACATTTACTTTTGAAAAAAATGAATGATTAGCAAATTGTTAGTTAGTGAGAAGATAATTGATTGCTTTAAAAGTTAGAAATGAAAATACTGCTTCTGTGTAGACAGAATTGAAGAAAATCCCAGCTGGATTATAAATAAAAAAGAGAAGTCCATAGTAAGAAATTTTTTATCTTTAACTTGTAATCTGCTATTTGTTATCTTTGCTTTAGTTCGTGGTAGCAGCCAGGTTTTAAAGAATAACATACAAATCTCCAGCTGCTGAGAGATATGCGAGCTTGTTTATTATCAACAGAAATGTCATCGCCCAAAAATTACCAAAACTACTACAGAGAAACTTCGATAGCTTTACTAAGTATGTGTATCCGAACATAAAAGCATGGTTGGGTTCATACTCATAGTTATTATGGAAATAGAGTATTTCATCGTATTTAAGTGCTATTTAAGGATATCGATACAAAGTTGTTCAGGTTAAAGCACATGTTAGTGACTGAAAAGAGGATAAATCCAGATAATCAAGGCAGGACCTACCAAATGCACGAGAGTTGATATGATGATGTGTTTGAGTACTTGATATTTTTTGAGATAATCCATTTATTCTGACCAAAATTTATATAAGTTATCAAAATATGATTCAAAGGTACACTCCCC
>Ga0194117_10000829_pt1 | contig 38380 bp, 37 predicted proteins | sample TA2MahsurfametaG_FD_160579 | JGI IMG/M metagenome (GOLD analysis project Ga0194117, IMG submission 160579) | Freshwater microbial communities from Lake Tanganyika, Tanzania - TA2015009 Mahale N1 surface | ecosystem: Environmental > Aquatic > Freshwater > Lake | place: Tanzania: Lake Tanganyika... | reverse complement strand
ATATTCAGGATATTCAACTTTATCCAAATCCAACAGAAGGTGATGTGCACATCCGATACAATGCGATGAAAAACGAAAAATTGACGGTTGTTATTACTGATATTACCGGAAAAACGGTGTCAACTTCACTGCTCACGTCAAAAGAAGGAAGTAATTTAATAATCCTTCCTACCGATGGGATGGCCTCCGGAACCTATTTCATTAAAATGGGTAATACTGGAAAGTCTCTAAAGTTTGTTATCAAATAATTGAATTGTTAAAACATAAAAAACACTTACATACCTTGACATTTGTCTATGAGAACTTTACAATTTAGAGAAGCACTTCGTGAGGCAATGAACGAGGAAATGAGAAGAGATGAATCTGTATTTCTACTCGGAGAAGAAGTTGCTGAATATAACGGAGCATACAAGGTTTCTCAGGGAATGCTTGATGAATTTGGCGAAAAACGAATAATCGATACGCCGATTGCTGAGCTTGGTTTTGCTGGAATTGCCGTTGGGGCGTCCATGAACGGCTTAAGACCTATTGTAGAATTCATGACATGGAATTTTGCCATTCTTGCTGCTGACCAAATCATCAACAGTGCTGCCAAAATGCTTCAAATGTCTGGGGGGCAGTATCATTGTCCAATTGTATTTCGAGGAGGAAATGGGACTGCAGGTCAGTTGGGAGCAACTCACTCACAAAGTTTTGAGGCTTTTTATGGCCATGTACCGGGATTAAAAGTTGTAACACCCTCTACTCCAGCGGATGCAAAAGGACTGCTAAAAGCAGCTATTCGAGACAATGACCCTGTGGTATTTCTAGAGTCTGAGAAAATGTATGGCGATAAGGGCGATGTACCTGATGGTGAGTATATTATTCCAATCGGAGTAGCAGATATTAAACGTAAAGGGTCTGATATTACTATCGTATCGTTTGGAAAAATAATAAAAGTTGTTCACGAAGCGGCAGAAATCCTTCAAAAAGAAGGAATTTCCGCAGAGATTATTGATTTAAGAACTGTTCGCCCAATTGATTATAAGACGGTGGTTGACTCAATAAAAAAGACAAATCGTTGTATCGTTGTTGAAGAATCATGGCCTTTGGCTTCGATATCATCTGAAATTGCATATCACTTACAACATTATGCCTTTGACTATTTAGATTCACCTGTTTATCGCGTTACGCAAACGGATACTCCCTTTGCTTTTTCACCCACTCTTATCGAAGCGGCTTTGCCAAACGTTGAAAGGATATTAGCGGCTGTAAAAGCAAGCTTATATCGATAAGTTCACCTTCTTTTATTCACTCTGATTGAATCTTTAATCTCCTTCATAAATTCAGAGGCATAAACAAAGCTTGAAACCTCCGTGTTATCAGTTGTCAGTATCGTATTTTTATTTCCTGACCACCAATTACATCCATTCTGAATAAATAATATGGAATCCCCAATTTCCATAACACTATTTAAATCGTGGGTTATTACAATGGTTGTGATTTCATATTCGTAGGTAAGTTCTTGAATCAAATTATCAATGAGTATTGCTGTTTTAGGATCAAGCCCTGAATTTGGTTCATCACAAAACAAATATTTTGGATTCATCGCAATAGCACGAGCGATGCCTATCCTTTTTTGCATTCCGCCACTACATTCCGCTGGGAATAAGTTATTTCGGCCAGATAGGTTTACCCTTTCCAGACAAAAATTAACTCGATTTACCATTTCTTTTTTTGTCATTTTCTGAAACATGGACAACGGAAACATTATATTTTCCTCTACAGTCATTGAATCAAAAAGAGCAGAACCTTGAAATAACATTCCAATTTCTTGGCGTATTAAGGTACGTTGCGCTCTATTCATTTTACAGAAATCAGATCCATTAAAAAGAATTTCGCCACTATCTATTTCGTGCAATCCTACGATACACTTTGCTAAAACTGTTTTACCCTGACCTGATTGGCCGATGATTAAATTAACCTTGCCCTTTTCAAAAGTGGAAGAAACATCACTGAGAATCTGAATTCCCCCAAAAGATTTATTGACATTCTTAACTTCAATCATGAAAGCAGAATCATTTGGGTTAATAAAAAATTTGCTATTAATATCGCAACGCTGCTGCTAACCACCGCTTGAGTACTTGCTTTTCCTACTTCTAATGAGCCCCCTTTGACATAATAACCATAGTATGAAGAAATGGTGATAATGATAAATCCAAAAACGATACATTTCGTTAACGCATACCAGATATTTCCCATTTCAAAATAATACCGAATTCCATATATGTAAGTTTCTGTTGATGATAAATTTGATAAAATAAGCGCCACCCAACCACCTGTTAGACTGAGACCCATAGAAAAAATTATAAGAATTGGAAAAAATAATATAGCCGCAATCACTTTAGGAAAAACTAAAAAATTTAATGAGTTAACACCCATAATTTCAAGGGCATCAATTTGTTGTGAAACTCTCATCGTACCAATTTCAGAAGCAACATTAGACCCAACTTTACCAGCAAGAATGAGAGAAATAATTGTGGGTGAAAATTCTAAAATTGTACTTGATTGAGTAATAAACCCTACAGTATACGTCGGTAAGAGCGGATTGGACATGTTTGAGGCCGTCTGTAGTGAAATAACTCCACCCATGAATGCAGACATTAACGCAACAATAGGAATAGAATTTACGCCAATTAGCTCAATTTCGTTAAAGAGTCTTTTGCGAAATATGGAATACTTCTCAGGAGCACGAAAAATAATTATAAGCATTAAAAAGTATTTTCCAAAACCTTCAATCCATTTCATAGTTGCTAAGTTAAAGCTAATTTAAATTACACTGTTTCAAATTACAATTTTTTATTTTAAAAAGAATAATATTTCTATTTTTGAGTTGTATGTCTATGAGCGAAAAATTCAATGCTTATCAGAAAGTGCTGACTAAATATGTCCCTGAAGCATATATTTCAATACTAATAAATCTCCTTGTAAACAATAAAGTGCGGTTTAAAATTGTTCCACCACGAAGTACCAAGTTGGGTGATTTCAGACCAGGAAACCAATTTCAGTTACCGCAGATAACAGTAAATGGTAATTTAAATCCATACGCATTTTTAATTACGGCCTTACACGAATTTGCCCATTATATTACTTTTGAGAAATATGCAAATAAAGTCTCCCCTCACGGAATGGAGTGGAAACATGAATTTAAGCTACTTTTAGAACCCATCATATATCATGCAGAATTCCCGATTAATATTCGGGCTGCACTTGAAAAATCAATAAATAATTTAAAGGCCTCATCATGTAGCGATACTCTCTTATCCAGGGAATTGGCGAAATTTGATCGTGATATGGATGCATTTCAATTACTCGAGTCAATTCCGCTTGGCTCTCAATTTTTATTGAAAAATAAAGTTTTTTATAAGGGTGAATTACGAAGAAAACGATTTCTTTGTACAGAAATTCTTACGAAACGAAATTATTTGGTAAGTGGTATTGCCAAAGTCAAAATTGCACAACCATGAGTAGAAAAAATTTATACGGATTGATTATGGCAGGGGGGGTCGGTAGTAGATTTTGGCCGATTTCCACCGAAGAAAAACCAAAACAATTTTTGGATATTTTAGGATTTGGAAAATCCTTGTTACAATTGACTTTTGAACGTCTAAACAAAAAAATCCCAACAGAGCAAATCTACATTCTTACAAATAAAACTTATTTTTCTTTGGTTAAGGAACATTTACCTTTTTTAAAAGACGAGCAAATCATTTGTGAACCCCACCGAAAAAATACGGCTCCTTGTATTTTATATGCCGCATTAAAAATTCAGTACCTTGATCCCGATTCAACATTGGTGATATCACCATCTGATCACTTAATCTTACAGGAAGATCGCTTTAACGAACAATTTTTGATTGCAGTTGAAGCAGCACAAGAAGACAAGTTAATTACTTTAGGTATTCATCCTACAAGACCTGATACGGGCTATGGATATATCGAATTTGATTCAAAAATCGAAAGAAAAGCCGGAAAAGTTGCTGAAGTAATCCAATTCCGAGAAAAACCCAATTTAAAGCAGGCAGAAGTATTCTTATCGGCAGGAAATTTTTTCTGGAATGCTGGAATTTTTATTTGGAAAACGGCTACCATTCTTAATGAATTTGAAAAATTACAGCCTGAGTTAGTTCAGTTATTCAAAGAAATTTCAATTGATTCACCTGATGAAAATAGTCAATTAGATAAGGTATTTTTTGAATGTGAAAATATTTCGATTGATTATGCTATTCTCGAAAAGTCGGATAAAATTTCGATGATTTTAACCGATTTTGACTGGAGCGATTTGGGAACTTGGGGTAGTTTAAGTGAGAAAATATCTTCTGATGAATCGGGCAATTCAGCAATAAACGCAAGCTCCCATTTCTTTAATGCTAAAAATAATCTTGTCATTTCATCGCAGGCCAAAAAAATAGTAATTGATGGATTAAATAAATACATCGTGGTAGATAGTGGTGATAAATTATTGATTATGAGCAAGGAAAATGAAGATCAATTAAAAACATATCTTAAAACAATAGGGGAAATAATATAAACAATCGTATTTTTGTTGAGATTATGACAACTCAAATGCTTTTTATTCTAGTATTAATCGGCCTTGTTGCTGGAATTTTAAGTGGATTTGTTGGTGTCGGTGGAGGTATTGTAATTGTTCCTGCTTTAATATATATACTCGGTTTTACACAATACCAGGCGCAAGGAACAAGCTTATTTGTGCTCTCAATGCCGGTTGTTATTTTGGCAACCCTAAACTATTGGAAAGCTGGAAATGTAAATTGGAAATTTGGTTTAATCATAGCAACTACGTTTGTTGTAGGCGGATACATAGGTTCAAAGCTAGCGCTCAAGATTTCTCCTGGACTCGTTAAGTTTATCTTTGGATTAGTTATGGCATATGTATCTTTTCGCTTAATTCTGGCTGGATATCAATCACTCTCATCAAATGAATCCTGAGTTAATTTCACACATAAAAACTTTTTCTGAAGAACTTTTTCTGAAGGTTCAGACCTATCGGGAACACATACACAAAAATCCGGAATTGTCTTATCACGAAGTTGAAACAATGAATTTTGTGTCGGCTCAATTAACAAAACTTGGTATTTCTCACGAAAAAAATATTGGCGGCACTGGAGTTGTTGGAATTATTGAAAATAATCATCCTCAAGGAATGAAATGTGTGGCTTTACGATCGGATTTGGATGCCCTCCCCATTCAAGAAGAAAATGAGGTTGCTTATAAGTCGGATGTTGCTGGTGTGATGCATGCGTGTGGACATGATGTACATACCTCCATTTTATTGGGTACGGCAGAAATTTTGTGTAAAATGAAAGAACATTTGCCTCAACCTGTGAAGTTAATTTTTCAACCTGGAGAAGAGAAAAACCCTGGTGGAGCCACTTATATGATTCGGGATGGTGTTCTCAAAAGCCCTGAGGTTGAAAAAATCTTTGCGCTTCATGTTTTCCCTGAAATGAATGTTGGAGAGGTTGGGTTTAGATCCGGCAAATACATGGCATCTTGCGACGAGATATACTTAACAATAAATGGTAAAGGTGGGCATGCTGCTACCCCTCACTTGTGCATTGACCCAATTATTATCGGCTCTAGATTAATTTTGGAGTTGCAACAAATTATAAGCAAAAAATGTGACGATAAGATCCCTTTTGTACTAAGTTTTGGTCATTTTGAAGCAATTGGTGCTACGAATGTTATACCGGAAAAAGCAAGTCTGAAAGGTACTTTTCGCACGATAGATGAAAAATGGCGGGAAGAGGCTCTAGCTGAAATCAGATATCACATTGAATCTATTGTTACAGCTCACGGAGGAACCGTTGATTTAGAAATTTCTCGTGGATACCCTTGTGTAATAAATGACGAAAGGATTACCAACCAATTAGTAAAAAAAGCTGAATCTATTTTAGGAAAAAACTATGTGCACGAATTGCCAATTCGACTTACATCAGAAGATTTTGCCTTTTATTCTCAAAAAGTTCCGGCATGTTTTTTTAGGTTGGGCGTTCGAAATGAGGAGAAAGGAATTACCCATAACGTTCATCATCCAAAGTTTGATATTGACCCGGAGGCACTAAAAATTGGAATGCAAGTAATGGCAGCGGCATGTTTCTGAAAAATTGTATTTTATGTAACATACTATTATTGGCGTTACTCTCGTGCAATAAAACTGTTCAACGAGATAAATTTCTGCAAGGTTCGTGGAATCTAACTAAGGTTACTATTTTCGATTATGACGGGTTATCCTATTCAACAGATACTTCATGCAGTGGACAAGTAAGCTTTAATAAGGAACTAGATACATCTTTTACTTTGGATTTCTCTTATTCTATCTATCCTTTATTTATTGGTGTAACCACAGCGAAAGGCAGATACATTCTAAAAGATGATGCAGAATATTTATCGCACGAAATCTTGACTGTATCAAATCTAGACCTTATCCCTGCTGATCACTCGCGTATCCTATTCTTGACAAAGGATTACTTTAAATGGGAATTTATTTCCTCACTTGGTATTCGCTATCATTTGACTTTCCAAAAGAAATAATTCACTTCCAAAATTCAACTTTACAAAAAAAAAACTATTTTCGTTTAATATTCAAACGTGCTTCTTACTAAAAAATGAACTTATGCGAACACTAACTATTTATTTATTGGTGATTTTACCTTGTTTTGGTTTTGGACAAATAACCATAGAACAATCAGACATGCCCTCTGTCGGCGATGTAATTCCGCGCCGTTCTGATACCTTAACACCATTGCCAGGACCGGGTCCAAGCGGTGCAAATCAAGCCTGGGAGATGACGGAAACAAGTTTTTACGTGGTGCAGGAAAATACAAATGTGGTATCTGCAAGTTCCACTCCGAACGGATCTAGTTTTCCAAGTGCAAATTTGGCCATGACTCAGGACAATTCCAATTATTTGTATTTTGGGAGTTCTCCAACTTCTTTTACCTGTTTGGGATATACGGGTGATTTACTGAATACCGGTTCACCCATTGCCGTAAATTTCTCTCCCGATTTAACCCTTCATCAGTTTCCTCGGACGTATAACTCTACCTTCGATGACAATTTTATAATTGACGTTACAATTCCAGCAGCCGCTATCAATCCTATTCTGAATCAAGTTAGATTCAAGCGGACATCACAAGTGAATGATGTAACGGACGGATGGGGAGTTATTCATACACCGGGCGATAAATACTACAATGTGCTTAGAGTTCATACGACTACCAATTCGATTGATTCTATCTGGGCATTGCCGCTTTTCCCCCCGACGTGGACATTGGTAACAACGAATCAAAGTACTACCGAGTCGTATGCGTGGCTCGCGAAAGACGGAAAATTAGCCGTTGCAGAAATGAGTTTTGACACGCTTGGAGCACCTAAAATTTTTAAATGGACAGAATTGCCCGGAATTGCTTTGAATACCGATGAGTTCAGCTTAGACAGTGAGATTAAAGTATTTCCCAATCCATGCGGTTCAGTAATTCAGGTGAATGTACCCGATCGTTTTGTTGGTAAAAATTGTCAAATTCGCGATGTAGCAGGCCGTTTGATCTCAGTGGAATATTTTTCCGAAAGCAACAAAATGATAGCTACCGATGCGTGGCATAGCGGAGTTTATTTTCTTGAATTCGAGGGCTTAACTGCTCCAAGAAAAATTGTGAAAAACTAAGGTCAGTTTATAGTTTAGATAGCTTAACTGCCTTTAACTTTCCGAGCTGAAGAAAGTATAAACCTTCCTTCAGTGCATTGAGGCAAATTGTATTTGTACCAGCTTGAATCGGTCCCGATTGAATCACTTTACCTGATGCATCCGTCAGGGTATAAATAGACTGATTATCAGAGGTAAATGTTATTTCATTTTCGGTAGGATTTGGAAATACAGTGAGTTCGTAATGACTGTCATTTAATCCTAGCGTACAAAAAGAATTTACTTGAGTAGCCAATGCCTGTCTCCGATCTGTAAGAAAAGATTTTAGTCCCGCAATATTACTTCCGCCAGGTACATTCGATATTACGACGTCATTAGTTATGTTGGTTTCAAAATTTTGATTGGTATAAAATTTATTAGGGTCTGCATAAACGTGGGGGCGAATTAAATCTGCCAACTCATCAATTCGGGCCTCCATCGACCAAATACTAAACTCATTTTCAAGCAATTCACAGAGCACTGTTTTATACTGAGTGTAATATATTGAATTCTGGACAAGCTTATTTGTTAACGGACGATTACCTGATGGCTGCGGGGCGAAGTTTATGGGCAACTGTTCCAATTGAGAAATACTCATTCCCATTTTAAAATTACCGAAGGCCTCGTTAACATCCCAGGTGATAAATCTGAATTTTGTATCGAGGGAGTCGTAATACAAATAATAGTTATGACCACTTCCAATGTATGAATCCAAATTAGCAAATAAAATATGGCTTGCCCATGTTTTCATGTAATTTTCACTGTCAAATATGGTATCTAAGTTTTGATTTAGGGTAGTAACGTTGCTATTATTTAAAGTATTGATAAATGTTATCAAGTCCGACCAGTCGTTGGCAGATTCGTTTGTTTTGAGTTCGTATTTCGTCTCATAGGATGCTTGGGAGCCACCAAGCCATTTCAGATCGCCGTTTGGATCTCCCTTGAATAAATTACCACGATCGTCTCCGAAGGTTCTATTTAACCACGTTTTATCAATTTCGTCAATGGCCGTGTAAAAACCCCATAAATTATTGTTTATATATAAATTGGAGTAATGACAACGTGGGGCATATGCCCCAATTTGATTCAGAAAATCCAGCATTAATTTTTCTCGAAGGAATGTCGGATCTTTAAACGAATTATTCAAATTCAATTTTTTTAACCCATCGCAATTTTGACCATTGGTATACTCGTTAAAATCAATTTTAAAAGATTTTTTGATCCCCGAAGTATTGTACGAAGAATTGCCCTTCAATTTAACTCCGCAATCCAAATACATTTGGCCGTCTACTTCAACGTCACATGAGATGTAATAGTCCCCTGAATAACCTGCCAAGAGTGAGTCCCAATAATTCTGCTGGTGGAACGTAAACCGAATTTCATGTACCGATGGTGAGGCAAAAAAAGCGTCTCCCTCGGTTTGAGCTAGGGCAGAGAAACTAAAACAGACAGAAAAGAGTAAAAGATAAATCTTTTTCATAATTAATTATGTGATTATCAAATATATAAAATTATTTCAACTTAATTTGGGTTCATCATGGAAATGGCGCCAATGAGAAAAAGTACCTAAATGGCAGTTTATCCATTTGAAATATGCCATATCGTCTACTTTATATTTCTTAATTAGATTTTGGCATGTAGATTGACTTGATTTTTAATACATAAATCAAACAGATATGAAAAGTCAACGTAATACCGAAAAGATTCCAATAAAGGATCAATTAATTTCATTCTTGGACGACATTAATTATAAATATCGAATAAATCAAGACGATGACGAGCGTCTCGTAATTCAAACAGGCGTTGAATTGAAGAGTGGAAATGCTGACGTTTTTGCAGTATATATGAAAAAATTAAATTTAGTTCAATTTTTCGCTGTAGCACCAATAAAAGTTCCTGAAAACAGGAGGGAGGAAGTCGCTAAATTTTTGGACTTTGTCGACGCCCTTTCCTATATTGGCAATCTTCAATTAAATCACATGGACGGTATTTTGCGGTGTAAAACATACTTTTTAGCATCAGAAAATACAATGGAGCCACGCGTCATCAATGATAATTTCTACGAATCATTAAATCAATTGGAACGTTATTTACCGATTGTATTAAAGATTTCATTTGGTGGTCTTGACGCCGATCGTGCTCAGAACGAAGTTCTAGGTTCTGTAAATCCAAGTGATAATTGATTGGCAAACAAAGCTATAAATGTTGGAAAGCCCTGGCTAAATAACCGTTAAGTTTGGATAGAACCATTTTTTTAATTTCAACCATTATCCAACAAAATTATTCCATTTACATTCCCTTTCCGTACCCCTCTGCCCAGTCAAAGTGGGAGATTGAGTCTGACGACTCTGATGAGTATCAGACTCCTCCAGAGTGGGGTGACATTTCCTCTCAAACTCATCCCTATTTCTCCCAAAATCCCATTCTTTATTTCATGCCTGTCTGCCTTGGTAGAAGCGAAATCCATGAACTAATAAAAGCCTCGGTGGCGTTTCGGGATGCGAGAGATTGCCAGCTATTTTTCGATGTCTTTGAGATGTAACTCTAATGCCTTGACAGAGATTTGTATTTCCCAAATTAAAAGTGCCAACGACACAATTAACAATACGAGCGCCATTCCAAATGTCCAGACAGCTAATATTTCTTGTTCAATATAAATCAAAAACATGGCTAAGACACAAAGTAAAAGACTCGAAATACCAAAAATTTGCATAGATCTGGTTAGGTAAAGTCTTTTTCGCAAGTTGGCGATTTGCGCCATGAGTACAGCACTTGGATCTTTTTGATAAGCGCTATGCAAGTTTCGAATGACATTGGCGTAAGACAAAAAGCGATTAGTGTAGGCCAACATGATTAAAGAAATTGACGAAAAGAGAAGCGCGGGAGTGGTAAGGGTAAGTTCAGTCATCTATCATTTATTTTTTACGAATCATTTCCAAATCCGAATACGTACTGCTACTTACTCGGTGTGATGTCACATTCTCTACCCACATAAAGTCTTCAGATTCATCAAGGCAGTATTCAATGTCCATGTTACCGCCAACATCAGTGTAATCTTTAGATGATAATAAGTCTTGACATACTGCTTTATCTAAAGCCATGTTTCTGTAGTATTCACCATGAATTTGAATATCTACAAAGTATCCAATGATAAATAACCAGATGGATACTATTGAACACATTAGCATTACGAGTTTTGTTTTTATAATATTTAAGTTTATTTAACTGTTATTTTGGATTTTTATTAATTATCTATCCGTTCTCACTATATTCTACCCATATTTTTTCCAGAGAAATTTTACTAAAAGTTCCTTTCAAATGAATTTTTCCATTTTTATAGAAGGTTGTAGGCATCTACTATATCGGAATCTTGCCTGTAAGAACGTTTTTTCTCTACATTGCCATTTTCACTGTAAAAATCCATTCACCTATCCTGCCATTTCCGCCTTCATCATTGGCATTTTCATTAAAGGGTAACCATCTAACAATCCATTCATCGCCATCAAGACTATAATCCCCTGAACTGACAATTTTATTCTCTATTTCAAAAGTATATTTTTTTTTTGACTTCTAAAGTTACACATTTAATAAAAGCTCACTACAATCCATTCCTTACGTAAAATATAACCCCAAAAAAAGACCTTTATGAACTAAAAATTCAGCTAAACGATTTAAAGCCTATTCAGCGGTTTATGTGGGTGATTAATATTAATTTAGAAAGTTAAAAAAGTAAATATGAATAAATTTAATTTAAACAGGTATTCTAAAATCCAAAATTCAAGAATAAAATCTCTTTCTACTTCATTGAGTTTTATATTTTTCTGTTCATTCAACTTTTTATTTAGTCAATTACTAACCGAGAAATCAGAACTAAAAAGACAATTTTCAGAGTTTAGTTATTTTCCAAATAACCCTTGTGAGGTTCAAAATGAAGAAAAATGGAAGGGTAAAAACAAAGTGGTTCATTTTGTTAAATTCGAATCTTGTCAAGAGGACAAAACAAAATTGAAGGGAATCGTTTACGGGGTTGTTGTAATAGATGATACTTTGTACAATATTTCATTGGAAACATCTAAACTGTTTTACTTTACAACTGAAGATTTTTTGAAAAATTATAAGAAGCTAGATAAAACTCAAAAAACAATTTTAGAAAATACGAATCTTCAATTAAATCTTGATCACTATGAAAAAATAAGAGAGGAAATAAGAAAGGCTGAAGAAAAGAAAAGATTGGAAGAAGAAGAAAAGAAGAGAGTTGAAGCCGAAAAAAAACGAGTAGAAGAAGAAAAATTGGCCAAAATTAAAGCTCAAGAATTGGCAACAGGGTTAAAGAAAGCATCTTCCGATAGTTTGTCAAATGAAGAACTCAAATCTAAGTTGATAACATTTAATCAAATCATGAAGATTCAGGATTCATTGGTTGACCTAAAAATTAAAACAGGAATAAACAACGGAGGAATACTTATTTCACAATTTAGTTTTTCCACCAGCGACTACGGAGTTGTTGATCTTACGTTAGGTATTCAAAATGTAGGTAAAAAAAGAATTAAATACGCCACCTTTGTTCTTCAACCATTTAATTCTGTTGAAGATCCCGTTGAATACGAAAAATCATTCAAAGGAATTGGCTTTATTGAACCTAATTCAGAAGGGGTATGGAATTTTGAAAGTGCATGGTTTTCTGATGTTATTCATACTCTTCGATTAAAAAGTATAACTCTTGTTTTTGAGGACGGATCATCAAAGTTAATTACATCCAAAATTGGAGAATTGAGAATTGATGATAATGAAACATTACTTAATTCCATATCAAAAAAGGAAAAAAAGATAATCCATAATTATGGATCTGTAACTCTTTTGGAATATTCTGAATCCATTGAACCAATGGTTGGGTTTTGTCTGTATTCAGTTTCAGATAAGGATATAAAAGTTACTATTTTTAATGAAGAAGATGCACAACAAATGTCTTCTGATTTAAGCAACATTGTTTTTAACAGGAAACAAAACACCTTTGGTAGGGTTGGGGATTTTGAAGTGACAAAATATTCATCGTTAATCTATTTCTATATTAATGGTGGGTACTGTTTAATCACAATTAATGAAGCTGAAAAAATACTGAGTAAACTAAATCAACTTTTTCCCGGATAATAAGGATAGATTGGCAAATTAAATACCCCTTAACTGCCCCATTTATTCATTACAACAACCGAAAAAACAACTATGAACTCAAGGTTCAGGTGAATGACTTACAACCCATTGAACGGTTTATGAGGGGGATGGAAATCTAAAACTGTTATAATAATTGCTTTTATTTTTTACAAAAACCCTATTTTTAACCCGTGCCTGTCTGCCGTGGTAGAAGTGAAATCCGTGAATTAATAGAAGCCTTGGTGGCGTTTCTGCATACCCAAATGGCTGCTACTTGGCAAAGGTTTACACGTAGGATGCTTTTTTTCCATTGAAACTTACCAAGCAATAAGAAGGGCAAAGCAGGGTGAATTTTTCCTTTCATCGCTCTTGATTTCTCCTAAAAACCCTATCTTTAACCCATGAGCGAAATCCGTGAATTAATAGAAGCCTTGGTGGCGTTTCGAGATGCGAGAGATTGGCAGCAATTTCACGATTCCAAAAATTTGGCAGTGGCGCTCTCCATTGAAGCAGCTGAACTGAACGAAGTATTTCTCTGGAAAGATGTGAAAGCTTCTGAAGAAGTGGATAAATCCAAAATCAAAGAAGAACTTGCCGATGTGTTTGCCTATGCTTTGCTACTAGCTGAAAAACACGGACTCGACGTGAAAGAAATTGTGCTCGAAAAAATCGCCAAAAACAACGAAAAATATCCCGTTGACAGAGCCAAAGGCAGCGCTAAGAAATATGATGAGTTATGATTATCTGCGCGGCGTGTAGACAATTGTACTTCAATTAAGTAGAAAAAGCATGGAAGACTTTCTACCTTCTTTACACATAAACAAGTACGCCTTTACAAAGGAAGGAGCGGTGGAATACACCCTAAATTCATTCATGAAAAATGCTTGGCCTATCGTTTACATCATAAAAAATGATCAACTTGGTGAGGCGTATGTGGGTGAATCTACGAATGCCATAAATAGAATACAACAGCATTTAAGCAATCCAGAAAGACAACGACTAAAAGATTTATTGGTAATTAGCTGTGACAAGTTTAACAAATCGGCGGTGTTGGATGTAGAATCGGAACTGATTAAATACATGAGCTCAGATGGCCGTTACAAACTTCAAAATGCTAATTCCGGACTTGTTGATCATAATTATTACCAACGGAAAAATTATCAGCAGTTATTTCAACGGATATGGAGTTTTTTGTTGAATGAAAAATATGCGAAGAACCCTTTGCAGCGAATTGATAATTCGGATTTATTCAAATACAGCCCCTATAAAGCCTTGACTACAGATCAGCACGAATCTGTGTTACAAATTCTAAAGACCCTGAATTTACCCGGAAAACAAACCTTGTTCGTTGAAGGTGGCGCAGGTACAGGGAAGACGATTTTGGCCGTTTATTTAATGAAGTTGCTTTCTACACAGATTCAAGCGCATCATATCGACGATTCTGATCATGTGTATGCGGAAGAGATTTTGAATGTGGTAAACTTTCACAAAAATTATCCAAAACCAAAGATTGCCCTGGTGGTTCCCATGACATCTTTACGAAAAACACTCAAAAAAGTCTTTGGACAAATAAAAGGCTTGAGTTCTGCGATGGTTATTGGACCTTCGGAAGCGGCAAAAGAACATTTTGATATTCTGATTGTGGATGAAGCCCACCGTTTGCGTCAACGAAAGAACATTACCAACTTTGCAAGTTTCGACGAGACCAATGCGCGACTTGGGTTCGATAAACACGAAGGAAACGAATTAGATTGGATTTTAAAAATGTCTACTTTTCAAGTATTATTTTATGACGAGGGACAATCCATCAAACCGTCTGACATTAACAAAGAAGTTTTCAGCAAGAAAAAATGGAGTGCTAAACTAGTGCGTTTGCAATCGCAGTTGCGCGTTAAGGGCGGTGCAGATTACATTTCCTTTGTAGACAACCTACTTCATGGTTCGTGTGCTAACTATATTCCTTTTGAAAATAGTAATTACGAGCTAAAACTTTTTGATTCTCTTGCAGATTTGTACGCGGCCTTGCGCGAAAAGGAGGACGAATTTGGGTTGTGTCGTTTATTATCTGGCTACTCATGGGAATGGAAATCACAAAAAGCGGATGTTCCGGATATCGCGTTGGATGGGGTTTCTTTGAAATGGAACAGTACTAATGAGGATTGGATTAACAGTCCAAATGCCTTTCAGGAAGTTGGGTGTATTCATACCACACAAGGTTACGACCTTAATTACACCGGACTCATTTTCGGTACCGAGATTACCTATAGCGAAACCACCAATCGCATGGAGGTTATTCCGGCAAACTACAAAGATAAAAAGGGAAAACACGGAATTGATGACCCAGAAAAACTCCGTAGCTATATCCTGAACATCTACCACACCATGATGCTACGAGGTATTCGTGGAACGTATATTTATGTGTGTGATGAGAAGTTGAGGGAGTATTTTAAAGAATATCTTAGTATTACGAGTTCAAGATAAAAGAATAGTGAATCAATGGTTATTGAAAAGAGCGAAATAGTAGTTTTTAAACCCAAGCATGGCAATACCGAATTTCAATTGGTAATGGATGGTAATGCTGAAACTATTTGGGTAACGGAACAGCAAATAATGGAACTTTTTGATAAAGCACGCAGAACCATTGGTGAGCACATCAGAAATATTTATGCAGAGGGTGAACTGGAAAAAGATTCAACATGGCGGGAATTCCGCCATGTTCAGGAAGAAGGCAGTCGGAAAGTAGAGCGAAAAGTCTCTTTGTACAACTTGGATGTTGTAATATCTGTTGGATATCGTGTAAAATCAAATGTAGGAATAGAGTTTCGTAAATGGGCAACCCAGAAGCTCAGAGAATATTTGATTCGAGGTTACGTGATCAATCAAAATAGAATTGAACAACTAGGACAAGAAGTGGAGGTGCTTAAGTCGGGCATTCGCATTTTAAATAGGGTGATCGAAGAGAAATCAGAATGCTTGAAGTTAGACTGGTTGACAGAGTTCTCTTCGGGATTGACCCTTCTAGACGATTACGATAATGAGAATCTTGATAAGACAGGATTAACCAATGCGAAAGCTGTATACCCCGAGCTCCGTTCTTATTATGAGCTGATCGAATCCATGAAAACAGAATTCAATTCTCAGGTATTCGGAATTGAGAAGGATAAAGGATTCGAAAGTGCCATCAATCAAATCGGAAAAGGAATGGACGGTCAAGATTTTTATACTTCAATAGAGGAGAAATCGGTAGTTTTACTGTATCTTATCACCAAGAACCATGCGTTCACCGATGGGAATAAACGAATTGCCGCCGCCTGTTTTCTTCTGTTTCTCAAAACAAATAAAATTGTATGAGAAATATACGGCTGGATTGTTTGCGGTGGAGAAGAAAGGGAAAAAAAGGAAGAATTAATGAAGTTTAATTATGATTTCAATACGAGGGATTAGAATGGATGTAGAAACGGAAATTTATGAATCAATAAATTTATCATTATAATCATTATTCAGATTGAAAAGTATTTTCACCATACCAGATCTTGAATTGAACCAAGAGTCCTCAGTTGACCCCCTTGGAATGCAAGTCGTTTGGACAAAATACGGGCAGGATATTTTCGGAGAAAAAATTAATACTATTGCCAATGATTTGAGAGTATTAACTTTTAATCTGTTTCATTCTCAGGTATTACGAAAAATCTTCGAAAGTCATGCAAATGAACTAAATGAAGCCAAATCAAAGTTTAAAAAATTTCAATCAGACTTTGATGTCAAGGCCGGTTTGCTAATCCTCATGGAGGATTTGGTAACCCATATTTTTTACCAAAATAAACAGGCGGATGCTGAATTATTAGGTGTATTGGGAATGACCAAAGCCCGATCCCTATACAATTCCAAAAGCCAAGAAGAAATATTTGTAAGTGCAGAAAAATCAAAAGGAATTTTGGTGCGCCAAATCAACTTAGGTATGATGGGAAGGTATAAAGGAGCGATGATAAGTATGGGGTTCTTCGATCGTTCTTTTTCTTTTAATCCGAGCACGTGGGAAAATATTGACTCAATTCAACTTTTACAAGAATTCCAGGAATTAGAATCTGTCCTGATTGACTTTATTGTGCAATTCGTGTTGAAAGTAAAGAGTTCAGAAGAACCTACAATTAGTCTGCACACACTTCAAGAAAGTCCGTTTTGGGATAAACTATCTTCTCATTACATAAAGAGTTTTAGCACCCGAAAACTGTCAATAAAACTACAAGACTTTTGGAAAGATAGCCTCGGATTTAATTCAGGTGCTGCTGCAGCTATTTTTAGTATAGTTTCTGAATTACAACCGAATCAAGAAATAAATCACAAAACAATTTTTGAATCAGCAGCCCTTCGACTAGTGAATGAACCCTCGGAAGAACAAAAAATTCATACTATCCTCAAAGTTGAACCTGTGTTATCACACTTGAGCTTTATTTTTCGATACATTGCCCAACCATCCGTTACTGTTTTGAATGAGGAGTGTATGACTTTAATTCGAGAAATTCGCCAACTTATTCGCAATGAAATAAATCTTTCCGAGGTGGACGTTCATCCAAGATTGCAAAAATTAGTGGGAATTTTACACGAAAATATGGACGAAAAGACATTTATTTTTAAATTATTGAATTACCACAAAGACGTTATGAATTCGAGAGGCGGAACATCTTGGTTGGATATATTGGAAGATCTTAATATTCGTCATTTTTTTGCCCCTAATTTGCCTGATTCATACAATACATTGGAAAAATACCTCGTAAAAAAACCGTGGCGACATACGTATTACGTTGAAACATTACTTTCCATGAAACAAAGTCTTAATTAATGGATAAAGGGATAAAACTATATCGCTATTTTGAACAAGAACTCACGAAAATGGGAGTCATCAAACGTGCTTGGTTTACTACCTTTAACTTGGATATTAGTTTTGTTGAGAAATACCTATTATCGATTCTTACTGGTAACTTTCCTTCAGATCTGAAAATACCTCAGGATTATGAAATAATAAATGATAAACTGGCAGCATCCGAGGAAGACCTAATTAACGATAAATTAGAATTCAAAGTTTTTTATGATTACCGTGCATTGATGGCTACCGGACGTGGCAAACAAACAACAGCGCCACTTTATCCTATTGATATCAAGCAACTTAACCCGAATGAAACAAAAACATTTGAACACGGAGTTTTTCATCCTAAAGTGATACTCCTCGAAGGATATGACGGTAGATTTTGGCTTATGGTATCCTCAGCAAACTTAACCTTTGGTGGATGGGGTAAAAATCGGGAATGCTTTTTTTTGGAGGAATTAAAGGATAAAGAAAATATCAGCGAGGTACTCATTTTCTTTGGGAAACTTTTCAGTAATGAAAAAGAAGAAAACGAACAGGGAATGATAAAATCTTTGAAAAGAAAAATGCAGGGAGCAAAACCTACTGCATCTTGGAAATTTCAATCTTCATTTTCAGTTAACTCATTTGTAGATAGTCTCGTTCAAAAAAAGCCTTGTTCAAATCTAACCGTTTGGAGTCCTTACTTCGCTAAAGATTTGTTTGAAATACTATCGAGCCATTTTTCAGAAGTTGAAACAATACATGTAGTTCCAGATCAAAGTGCTGCCGGAAAAATTCGATTAACTGAAGGTAATTATGAAAGGTGCATAACTCAGAAAAAGGTTATTTTCAAACAAGAAAAATTACCTACTGAATTAACGGAAGCATTGGCTCATGCGAAGGTATGGATTACGGATGACTATGTAGCTATTGGTTCATGGAATATGACGGAAGCTGGAATGAACACTTCAAATGTTGGAGGCAATAACATTGAGGCAGGAATTATTTCTCGAATTGATTCTAACATCAAAAAGGAGCTGACAAATCATTTAGAAATATTACATTATCCAATTTGTTCTGAAGCAGCAGAATTGCAAGACGAAAAACAAGAACTCTTAGTAAATTTTCCCATTGTCATTGATTTGGTTCTAAATTGGGAATTGCTTCGTATTGAATTAGCAAGCCCAACTTTTGATGAGCTCCTTAATAGCCTATCACTTGATACAAGTATTGAAGTTCCTGGCCTAGGACTAAAGAGCATACATGAATTGAAGTATGGTATAAATTGTCGAGAAGCAATTAAATCACTTGTAACCAATCGTTATTATAAAGTTGTGCAAAATGATGAAGTTTGCTATTCGGGCTATTTTCGAGAAGTTGGATTTGCCAACCGTCCAACTCATCGATTTGAGAATTTAGACGATTTAATGAAAGGTTGGGTAAATGAACGTCCAGAAGATAAACAAGAACTTCAACGATTGATTTATTCTTCAGAAATGGAGGGTTACGAGATGTATGACAATAGCAAGCAAATACTCTCCGGAACCGGAAGCAATGCTTGGTTTATGAGTTTCTATGCTTTTGAATGCATTAGCAATCGAATTAGTGAAACGCAAAAAATAAATGAACCATCAGAACGCAAAAAGAATTTGATTAAAATTGGTCGCGTGCTACCGGGAAGCATAACAGAATTGAGTCAACATCTCACGGAATTGTCAAGAGTATTGAAAGGTGACCCAAGTAATTTCAAAAAAAGTCCTATTTATTTATGGTTTTTAATTGAAAAAACAAATGTTTTAATTCAAAAATACAATACACTAATTCAAGACGAAAATGAATCATTAAATCAACTTGAAAACGGATCACTAAAAAGTTACCTTAATATTAATGACTCCAAGCTACAAAATCAATGGGAAGGCTATATTCATCAATTATTGAAGGAAGAGTAAAATGAAGATTACCCCAGAATATATTGATAAAATTGTAAGATTTAATGTCCGAGATAAAGAATGGGTCTATTCTTCAGAAGGGACAGACATGTGTAGTTTACAAGTTAAAGGAACTGCCAAAATTTACAATTTACTTCAAGAACATAGATTGGCTTTATTGGCAGATGAGGTTGGTATGGGTAAAACCATACAATCTTTAAGCGTTATTGCTGCTTTATGGAACGAAAAACCGAATGCAAAAATATTAGTCCTGGTTCCGAGGGAAGAAATCGGCAGGAATTGGGAAAAAGAATACCTCAATTTTATCCGACATCACTACAAACACACGGATGAAATCGTAAAATCCATTGCTGGACAAGTACCTGTAAAAAAAATGATTCAAACAGGGAACTTGTATCATTTAACTAAAGAAATACAACAAGGATGGGGTCAATTGTTTGTTGCTAAAATTTCATCTTTTAGTTCCTTAATGGCCGCCGATCGCAGTATAGAAAGATTAGAAAAGCTTGGTATTGAAGAGTTAGATCCTGCCAAAAGTTTGAGTAAAAACAAAGACTTGTCTTATAATAACGAATTGATGAGGCTATTACGCAATGAAATAATGCGGTATAGTCCCACCGGAGAACCTTATTTTGATCTCATTATTATTGATGAAGCGCATTATTTGAGAAGGAGAGAAGGAACAAGCTTAAAAGTTAATTCTGCATCACTATTTTTCGGAAAACCAGATTCAAATGATTATTCACCAATAGCAGAAAAGGTTTTGTTGCTAACAGCAACTCCAAATCATAGTTCCTCAAAAGACATCCATAATATTGTTGCTTATTTCTCAGATCAATTCAATGATTTACCATACAACATGATTCTAGAGAAAATCTGCGTTAGAAGATTGAGGAGATTAAGTAAAAAAGGGCTGAATAAATACAATTACAGAAGAGAACTTGCCTCAGAAAGTAATTTTGAAAATGATCCATTGAGTGAATCTTTTTTTGCGCTCTATCAACATCAATTAGCCAAAGAACTTTTCAAAAAGAAAAAAAGTGGTGGTCAGGGTGCAAATAGGATGATGCGCTACTTGGAAGGTGTTGAATTCATTCCTACAGAAAAACAAGTTAAAAATGAACAAAATACAGAGCCACAAGAAGATGCTCTTTTACAAAATTCTTCAGATTTCACAACAGGTTCAGATACTCAAATATTATTAGATATCTCCTCAAAATATAAGTATGTTTTTAAGTCAAATCCCAAGCATCCAAAATACGATAAATTAGTTACGGATTTGAGTCAAAACCATAAAAATGAAAAGGGAGTTGTATTCGTTCGTCGAATTGCATCTGTTTATGAAATAGCCAAACGAATCATTGAATTTGAAGATGAACGATTACACAAGACCTATAAACTCGCTTTTTTGAGTGACAAAATTCCATTTGCTGAATTGAATAGAAAAAGTTTTCACAATTCAAAGGGAAAGAATATTGAACTTGATGAAGAACATGAATTCAATGACCAACGTGCAATTATACGGGAGGAAATATCAGGAAAAATTCCTCAGTCTAAAATTCTTAATTTATTCAAGATAATTAAACAAGATGCTATTCCAGCTACTGATGCCTCAAATTTTAGGTTGAAGTTTTCTCATTCAAAACCTTCTATTTTTTCCTTATTTTTTTCAATTGGGGCCGATTATTATAAAGAACCCTACCTGAATCTCAATTCTCATCGATTTGAAATAGGCTCAAGACACTTAGAAAATTTTTACCTTTCAGCATTAATTTACAGAACTATAAAAATCAAGGATGTAGCGATAAGAAAGGATATTCAAAGTCTTTTACTTACAAAACAACCTTTGGATAATCCTACAATAATAGACAAACCGATTCATACGTTGCTAACGCTCTTTTTTGAGGTGCTATCTGAAGACAAAGAAAAAGACCTAATTATAAAAGCTTATGAAGAACTTAACTTTTATGAAAGAGAGTCCTTTTCCAATTTTATTGAGAAAGGCACATTGCTCGCTTCTATTGCTGTAGCTTGGCTGTATGAAGTCTATCTTCGAAGTGAATCCACTTTCTTTACTTCACCTTTAAAACATTATCAAGTATTTTGCGAGCTCGTTAGGGCAGAATTAAAGGGTCAAAGACTGTATAACCAAATCAAAGAGAGTATTCTCCATTTTAAAACAATCTACAGCAAAGTTTTCAGCATCAATAGTTTAAGTGAGCTTTTAACAGAAAGTTGGGATTCATTCAATAATGCACAGCCTATTTATCCTTACAATGCCGATAATTCCAATCAGAAAGTCCTTCGTTGTTTTAATACGCCTTTTTATCCTGATTTTTTGGTTGCCACTTCGGTTTTACAAGAAGGGGTGAATCTTCAGTATTTTTGTAAAACTATCTACCATTATGGCATGGCTTGGACACCAGGTGATAATGAACAGCGAATAGGCAGAATCGATCGTATGTTCGGCAAGATAGAGCGTGAGCTTGAAAAAAATGAGGATGCAAACCTTTTGATTTATTATCCATTTTTGAGGAATAGTATCGATGAAGATCAACTAAAAAGATTTGTAAAACGTAAGTATTTTGAAGAACGCATAATTGATAAAGGTGCAATTACAGAAAACTCTGATGGTTTTGATTTTCAGCAAACAGACAATGAAGATTGGTTGCAATTCTTGCGTTCTCCCATTCAAAATGAAATAGGTGATCCTTATCCTACAACAAATGAAGACTTTACTTCCATTAAATGTGAATATAAAAATCGTGAAACAATAACCCTTAAACCCTTTCATCAAGCAATTTTTAACGCAATTTCATCTCTGACAAAATATAATTCCCAAATCTTTTCTTTCGAACAAGATGGTGAATTTAAATTATTGGTAGATCCACAATTGAACACCCGGAAACAACCAGTTGTAATTGAAACAATACTTGATCCAATTGGTACTGGAATTTATGGAAATAGCGTTTATTGCGTCCGATTAAAAACACCTTTAGCGCCAATTTCGAAATTTTCGAAATTTTTTAAAACAACTTTTTCTACCAGTGATGCAATAAAGTCAATTTACAACCGAAATGTAAAATTATGTGTGGATCCATCGCAAAGAACAGGGTCTATTTGGGGTATATACATGGCTACTGAATTACCCTTGTTTCTCACAACGTTAGATAATAATTTATTAAGTCAAGAAGAAATTCAAAATGCCTTCGAACAATTGATTAATTGTGCAGATTTTGTTGAATTAAATTTATTGAAAAGTGATTTAAAAAAGGAAGATTTAAATCTGCCCATTTCAGATATTGAGCCTTTAAATGAAATATCACTTCCAAAGGCAAGATCAGTTGAATCTATTCCTGAAGGATGGAAAATAGAGAATACGCACCTCGTTAAAGAGTTATCTACAGAATCTCCTTTATTTAGGGAGGAAAAAGATGTTTTCGTAAACAATCACAATCATCTTTTTCTTAAAACTATTTGGAAAAATCAATCGGTTAAAATTGAAATCTCACACCCTAAAATAGATGCACATGAAAAAGAATTAACTGTTTTGGCAAAACATCTTGAGGTTTTTGAAAAATCATTGAATTTCGCAAATTAACAAATGATTATAATACGATTATTGACAATCTTAATCTAAGCTTGTCAAACACGCAAACGACACGTCCGCATAAAAGTAAGCACAGATAAATACGCCATCCTCAACCAAAATCGGTCACGGTATTATTAAAAAACGAGGAGTAAGTATAGGAGGAAGTGATTATTGAATTTGGGTTAAAAATCTACTCATTCTCCTCGTAATAATACGAGTAATCAATTCCCTTCATGTACATTTCTCGATCGTTGATTTTATCGGTCAGGGCATATAAAATAGTGGTTTTTAGCAATTGACTATTGATAGGACTTGCAATCATGGCATTCATATAGTCGCCCTTGGAAATTTGGCTCCAATCCACACATTTTTTGAGTCGTTTCTTAAGAATTAAATCCAACCAAATTCTCGCGCTTCTTCCATTACCTTCCATAAATGGATGCGCAATGTTCATCTCAACATATTTCTCCACGATTTCATCAAAGTTATTTTCGGGCAAATCCTCAATTTGTTTGAGTGTTTCACCCAGAAATCGGGATACAGCAAATTGAAAACCACCTTTTGAAATATTCTTTTGTCGAATTTGACCAGCAAAGTCATACAGTCCACCAAAAAGGTAGGCATGGATTTGCTGCAAGCCCTTGGTTGTTCCAACTTCGATACTTTCTATGAATGAACTTTCAAATAAAGCATATGCTTTTTTCTTACTTTGACCATCGATGCTATTATCACTATATAAAAACCAATCTAGAAATTTCATAGCTCCGATATTCGGAAAATTTTTAGCCAGCAAAATCACCCTATCACTATCCAACATATCGGTTTTATATTTTTTTCCATCTGCTGCTTGAAGTTTCAGTTGGGTAGTGAGACTAACCAACTCATGTTTTTCTTTCTTCAATTTTGCCTTCAGGTATTTCCAATAATTTCTGGTTTTCGTGTAATCGTCTTGATCGGTTAGCACAGCAACAATATCCAATACGCTGAACCACCATTTGGCGTTTTCCTCGTCCCAAACAGCTCGAACCTCGCGGTCATTAAAAAAACGAATGGATATTTTTTGGTTGTTCATTGAAAGATTAAAGATACGAATTTCAACTCGAAAAGAAGTGGAGAGAAGCAAAAAGCCAAACGAATAGCCGCACGCACATCATTGAAGCGAGTTATTAGCCACAATTTAGGTTTCAAAGCACCGAAAGGATTTGGGTGGTTCACAAATCCAAAAAAAGCAGTGTACAACAAAACATCACGAGGTTGTTTGGTCAACTTACTTTTCTTGGTTTCATTTGGCGTCCTAACATTTTCCATTCCATCTTGCGATTTCAAGAAATCGGATAAAGCTGGCGGCACTTATGTCAAACCCTCCGTAAACTACAAAGGTCAAACACGCAAAGGGCACGTCCGCAGAAAAGTTAGTACAGACAAAAACGCAATCAAAAATCAAAATCGTTCACGGTATTATTACCAAACAAGAGGTAAATACCGGAGAAAGAAAAACTAAAAAAACACCAAGTTTCAAGGATTATTCTTCCTCATCCCAAATTTGAATTTGCTCTTCTTTAGTCACATTTATTGAGGGAATTCCATTTTTATCTAATTCTACTTTTCCTGTAACAACGATGTATTTTCCCTTCAATTCTTCTTCTGGTCTATAGCTAAAGTTCCTTCGTCCATTTTTCCAAATATTGATACTGAATATTTGATTAGGAAAGGACTGATCCAAATTCAAAAATGTAGATTGTGACTTTGGAATAAACTTCGTGCTTACAACCTTTCCTACAATAGAAACTATAGTTCCTACTTTTGATGATGCTTGCTGCGTATTGAAATGATCTTTTGGTAATTCAAAAGGACTCAATGGCTCAACATCATTAGCGTTACGCTGAGTCATCCAATTATTAAAATCAGATTTAGATTCAATTCTTAATTCCAAAGCATCATCAATTGATGGAAAAAAATCAAGCCCAGTTAATTGTTCAATACTATCAATACTCACAACATACTCACTCAATCTTCCTTCACATTTTTTGTTTGGCATCAAGAAAGCCATACCTCTGGGCTTATCCTGTGATACATCAACAATTATTTTATAGTGTAATTGAGGAATGCGTAACTTGTTTACTGAACGTTCAATAATTGGCAAGCCATCGTTTAAAACAGGTCCAGTAAGAATGTAAAATGTTTTTTTCTCTTGGTCAACAACTGACCTAAGTAAACCCTCCAAATCAGCCCACGATTCTCGATTAAACTCCTTCCTTTGCGGAGTCATATTGCTATAATAATACGATTCACTTAGTGCAATTGAAGACCACCTAAAATCTGCGGAAGGAGCTAAATGCCCACGATCAAATCCAAAACCATCATCAGAAAAAGTCCCGTCCGCTTCCTCCTTTCGTAGGAAATAATCTGCTTCAACTGCACTACCACATTTTACTTTTTCATCTACTCTAAAATCATCAGACCTTGATACATTTCCGAACGTAACATCTGGAGTTAGCATGTGAAAACTCCATTCCGCCATATCATAATCACAATTAAATCCTAAAATCATTCCTGAATGCTCAATGATTTCTAATCCCCTCTTACTACTAGGATATCCAACTGACTTCATCATATTACGTAGCTCAGCCAATTTTAGAATTTCAATTTCAGCAACTAAATCTTTCTCCTTTGTTTTAAGTGCTTCAAGTTCCGCTGTCTTCGATTTTAAATCAGTTTGTCCATAAACTGAAACACTAACTAAAAACCCAATTATCAATCCAATAATACGGTTCATATTTTTACATTTATTTATAAAATTAACTTAAAGAAATTAAAGAAAAGAAAAAGCGGTCTTCGTCCTTCTCATCACAGCTTCAGAAAACATAAGAACGATCACTGATCGTGATCTCCAAGCGTATAACAAGCGGTTCGTCAAGGTATGCATAGATGCAGTTATTGTCTCTTGCGCCCTTGTTTTTAGCGTTCCTTAGCCAGTCGTTCAGTCTCGAAAAGCATCCGGGTTGTTGCGTTTTTGCTGTTCCAATGCTTCTTCGTAGGTTAGAATGCGTCTATAGGATAAGTCCCTTTTATTCGCTTTTTTGTCCTTAGAACTAACAGTTTTTTTTGATGATTTATCTTTCATTTTTATGGTTTTATCCTTCATTCAATCCCAGATCTCTGACCAGTTCTTCCCGTTCTTCCAGACCTAAATACATCAAGTCTTCAATAACACCATACGAGGTCATGAAACCTAGGTAGATTTCTACTTTTTCTTGGCGTGTTTGTTTGCAGAGAAAACCGGTAATTTCTTGACGTATGAATGCTTTGTTTTCGCTGTTTTCTTCCGTATCGCTGAGGTTAAACTCCGGGTAGTTGTCGCAAATAAAGAGATGGAAATATTCCTCGTTGTTTATCAAGGATTGTTCTATGGCGCGATACGGCAAATAATGAATGGAAGTGCATACCATCAACGCTTCATCTGCTTGTTGCAAGAAGTCTCTAAAATAATCGTTGTCTAAAAGATTGCTCATGTTTTTTTGTTTTTCGTGTTAGTTAACATACCCTGACCGCCGTAAGTGATAAAACTTCAGATCGTGCAAGTCAGGGTTCGCTTCTCCATGTGGATGGGTATTTCCATTAGTGACAGGTTTACACCGTTTTTGAAAAATGAGCAGCTTCATTTAACAGTTTTAAATATCCGGTAAAACTTTATCACTTAATTTGAGACAAAGAAAAGAAGGCAGTCCGTATTCTTTGTACGGGGTCGGGGTTTTTCCACTTTTTTCTTGATGATGTTAGTTTTTTTGAGTCACCCCGCTCTAACCGAGTTTGATATGTGTTTGAGTCACCCCTCTTAATCTCCCCTCACTTGTCTGCCGGTAAGGCAGAAGAGGAGAAGATGGATACGGCTCAAAATAAAGTGAAATAGAACTCATTTTTGGGGTTGTTTGAGCTTAAAATGGGACATAGGTCCATTTAAGCAAATCTTTATTGATCAATTTGAATTTGCGGTGAATACGTATTTTTAAGCTTATCAATAAATTGTAAATTACTGATTGCTACAAATTTTGTAATATCCCAACTCCCTCATTCATCTTCAGCTCAATTCCATAATAGTTGAAATCATCTGGCGTTGGATTTTCTTCTTCAATGATATTTATTACACAATCTTTCTGCGGAATGGGTTGAAAATACAAGGTGAAAAATTGCCAGTCTTTGACCGATTGAAACACCACTTTTTTGGGAGCAATCGTAATTCCTGTTGTTTCTGTTAAAAGAAATTTCTCAGCTAAACCTTGCACTTCTACATACGTCTTAGGTGACATGCGTATCCAGCCTCCTTTAATGTACTGTCCAGTTGCATTGTAGCCAAAGTCGATCCGTGTGAATTTGGGGTCTAAGATGACGCGTAGCACTTTAGGATTGTCCGCTAGATCTTTATTTTCTGCGATTTCGAATAATATCGGCTCACTTGTTTTACTTTTCATGTTACTTTAAGTTTTCGGTAAATTCAATCAACCATTTGGGTTCTATTACTTTAACATGATAGCCGTGTGATAAAAACAGACGGGTTAATTCTATGGTAGGTATCAAGTTGAAACTAATTACCGATGAACCATTTGCTTCTTTTTCGATTACTTGGCTTTCGTGTATCGGATAGGCCTCAAAATAATTCGTTACTAATGCGCTTACGTGTATTTTAACACCTTGTTTTTTCTGGTTAGGAATAGGGAAAACGCCATAATAATCATGAGCTTCCTTTTCGCAAGTTGATTTATCAACTGGAATGTATTTCTTTTTCAATAAAAAGGGATCAAAAACCCGGTCTAATCCAAAAGTACGAATCTGATTGTGTTTTTCAGAAAAGCCCATTACGTACCATTTATTTTCAAATTCTTTAATCATAAAAGGATGAATCGTAAGTACACTGAAATTTCGTTTTTTGTATGAGTAATGCACCAATGAAACGGGAGTTTTTTCACGACAAGCCTTGTAAAACAAATCGAAATGCTCAAAACCACGTGATTTTGGCGGATTCATAGTCTGCAAAATGGCTTGTTTGGTATTTCCCGCTGAAAATTCTTCTATCGATGTTGACAATATTTTCTCCATAGCATGGTTGAATTTCTCGCTGATTCGGGAACCCCCAATGGTTTGAATAAATTCAATCGATTCTCTAATTGTTTCAATATCTGTATCCGATAACGAAACTCCTCCTAATTCATAATCCGGGTCCGAATAAGCATAGCCTCTTCCTTTGTGGTCGTAATAGATAGGAGCATCAAAACCTTCTGGCGGTAACTTCCGCATATTAGCCATGTCTTTTTGAATGGTTTCAGGTGAGGTATCAATTCCCAGTTTGTCCCAACAAGCATCTATGATTTCGGTCATGGTTGGAAACCGTTTCATCTTATTCAGCACAAGCTGATCGATGATTTTGTATCGTCTGTAAGCGCTTTTGTTTATCGGCATTTTTCAAAGTTTTACTAAAAGTACAACTTATTTTTCATTCCGTATATTGAATACGGAAACTCGATTTTTCTTTGTACCATAAAATTTTAAAACATGGAAACAAAAATTGAAAAACAACTGGAAGTAGTGCGCGAAACAACGTTGCCAACAACGATTAAATTGTATAATCCAAATGCCTTAGATCACACATTGAATCATCGCATGAAAAGCATTGAAATTTCTGACGAATATACGCGCATTGATTTTATTTTTCGATCATCTAATGAATATCACAATGGTGGTTGGATTGATATGGACAAAAATGCGTATATCTCACCTGTTGGTTCAACCACAAAATACAGACTTCTTCGTGCCATTGGAATTCCAATTGCGCCCACAAAGCACTTCTTCAAAAGAAAAGGAGAATTTTTCAGTTATTCGCTCATTTTTCCGGCATTACCTGCCGGGACAGCCAAAATAGATGTAATCGAGAAAGAAGCTCCCGGAAATTACTTTAATTTTTACGGAATAGACTATTCAAAATGGATAACTGTGGCTCACCCAATGGATGTAGAAAGATCAAAAAATTAAAACAAGAAAAGAAATGACAAACGAAGAACACAAAACCGAAATAGAAATTCTGGAGATTTATGCAACATGCTGGAACACCTTGAATTCAAATAAACTAATTTCATTGCTCGATGAACAAGTGGAATATAACTCACAATGGGTGATAGAATCATTAAAAGGCAAGCAGTCATTTTTGAACTATTTCAATGGAAAACTACAAACATTGCGCAATGCGAGGAACAAGACCAAAGTATCGGCAGAATTGAAAATGTCACAAAAGTGGACAAGTCACTTGTTGAAACCATGTCTTCTAATTACTCAACGGAATAATAACGGTGATCAAAATCAGGTGACTCTTTTTATAGAAGTACAAGATGGTAAAATTACTCGTATCGATTTATGCGATGTGGACTTTATGTTTTTTGACTATAAATACTAAACTCATGAGCGAACTATCAAAATTGCTCCAAATCCAGGAGTATGTACTTGAAATTAAATTACAATTAGCTAAATTGCTCACACAAAAGGAGGAAGCAATTCAAAGTCAATATTATGAGAAAGCATCTGAGATTCGAGAGAAGGAAAGGGAACTTAAAACGGTTCTTCTCGATACACGAATGATTTTATTGGAAAAAAGACTTTCACCCTTGCCTTCTTCAGAACAATTAAAGGAGCATGAAATAGTATTATCAATAATTTCTGAATTGAGTTTGGATGTTGAATTGAAAACTAATTATCAAAAGATCAGAAATGAATTTTATGAAATGTTACAATCTGAATCAAAACGTCTTTTGAAAGATAAACAAGAATTTCTAAGAATAAAAGAAGAATGGGCTGTCAAAGAAGTCCACCGACAATTACTGGAAATTGGTGATTTTTTAAGTAAAGTGGGTAGGTGAAGAACCCTGTAAAATGCATTCCTGCTAAAATTGAATTTGTTCTTCACTTTTTACGTTGATGGTTGGGAGATCATTTTATTTTCAAAACGAAGTCCTTTCACCCCCTCAACTCCCACACGTTTTTAAATCCTTCTTTTCAAGAACCTTTTTTACGCCTAAAATATCGTTGGTCTCAGCCATTAAATTCTCAACGCTTTGCCATTCGGCATCGCTAAGATCAATTAGGCCCAAGCACGTGTAGAAAGGTTGGCAGCGATCGCAGAAGCCACGGGTCATCCAAATACCAGGTAGTCCAGGAGGTTGGTTCCAGTATTCTTCTTTTCCAGTTTCAGGGTTAATGCGGGTTTTCATTGTTATTAGAATTTAAAATTTTATTTACTATCAAATAGGTGAACCAAAATCCAGAGGCACACACTAAGCCTAAAGCATTAAAAAACACATCCTCAGGATCAAAGCGCCCATGGATTTTCTTATGCAGAATTTTGTTAGAAATCTCTTGCATCCACTCAATTCCTATCCCAAATAAAAATAGAAAAAATGAAATTAGAATGTGGTTCAATACCTTTTTTTGTGCGCAAAGCAAGGTGAGAAACAAGGCGAAAAGAAGATAAAAAAGAAAATGTAACTCTCTGTCGTGACTTCTAAAAATAGCGGGTAGCTTTATTATGAAGCCAATAAAGGACAACGTTAAAAGTGTCATTATTAAACCAATTTCTGATTTATTTAATTTCATGTGAGATTTCTTTCGTTTGTAATATTGCAATTAAAATGTAAAAATAATTCTATCTAACGGAGTTTTATGTCGTTTCAGGTTTAATTCGATTCCGGTTAAACACTTTTTTTGATTCTACAGTTTTTGTTCGAAAGTGTCCATCAAAAATTCCTTGACGAACAGCTCCCAAACGGATTTTATGCATTACGCTAAATTTCGGTAAGATGTTTTTTTTCTTTTTCATAAAGCATTTTTGTAAGTATGATCAATGTTTCGAATATGAGGTGTTTCCATATGAGTAGTTCGACAATTAACAAGTCAATGATAGCCTAACAAATGAACGACCACTAGATTGCTATGGTTGATAGAATTACTTTGTTTTTTATATTAATTGCTTTGAGTTAAATGATCAATTCCGATTTACTTTTTCTGTTATGTTAATTGTTAAGATTTATCATTGCTTTAAAAGGGCAGGTTAGAATTGTCATCCTCACCTTCCATATCTAGAGGTGGAAGTGATGATAGAGGCAAGGGCGCTTCAGTATACGGATTCTCGTTATTTGATGACTCTATGCGCCATGCTTTGATATCTGTATACCAACGACCTGAATATTCTCTACTTTCAATGTCAAGATCATATCTATATTGTTGACCAATTTTAAGGTTTGTGTCCGTGATTTTATCTCCCCAAAGCGAAATGCAAATCTTCTTTGGATATTGACCGTCTGTTTCTACGATAATATCTTGCTTACGCCATTCACCATTTTTACCTTGTCCGGTTTGAATAGCCAGAACTTCAATTAGTTTTGCTGTTAGTTGCATTTGTTTTTGTTTTAAATTGTATAAATTGAAAATATTATGCTACGAGGTTTTTTACGCTGTTACGACCATAGCACTTAAAGCAAATACCATTTGAAATATGATTGTACTTTGGAATGTGTCCTTGTCCGTTACATCTGTCACATTGGTTAAAATGCACTTTGACTTCAGAGATGTCTCTAACTAATGGAGTGTCGTATTCTTGTCTGAAAACAAGGTTTAATTGTTCCTTCTCCAGATTAGGTATGTCACACAGTTCGCCTACTTCTTTGAGCAATTCTTCTGACACATCCAAAATTTCAGCATACCGTTTGAACCATTTTTCAGGAAATAGAAAACTATTCACATATATGTAGTTCCCGCTATTTTTCTCAAAGAAATTTAAAATCTCATTTCTAATTTTTAGCGACATTTGGCTGTACTTTCCGGCAAAAAATAAATCCCAATCAGCAGCGAAGGACGACATGTCGAAGACAAAAATGTCATTGCCATTTTGATCTTCTAAACGTTCATGTAGTAGTTTATGATTAACTAATCTATCTTCTTTAAAAGATTCATATTTTAAATCCATTCTGGGGTCGTACACAAGAACAAGTTTTCTATCCTCGGGCTTGTACTTATCACTAATGGAAAAATATACTTCCTCAGGAACGACATTTCCACGCTCAAAACCAAGTAATGGATACATAAAAATTTTAGACTTTTGAAAGTACTTTTTGTAGAGGTCATTTATTATCATAGCGAGAGAATAAGTTTTAAAAATATTTTTTTTCGGTTTATGTTTTTTTCACATTACGAAATTAAATCTTATCTGTGTGGTGTATCTGCACAATTAATGATGAACGTATTTTCAGTTCTTAATCAATAATTTTTATTGTATATGGGGTTTTAAATATTAACCCATGTATTCATTATAAATATTGGAATCCCCTTCAAAAAACCCATAAAATTGGAAATCAGAATAATCATAATTGCATTCGTCTGCATTAGATTGCATTTCCAAATATTCCTCATGAGATATCCACTTATTCTGATTGATTAAAAGATTAGCATCCACATTGTTTTCCGTTTCAATTGCACAATATAGGCTTTATCACAATATAACTTTCCTTAGAACTCAGCGATTTCTTTTTGTGGTTTTCCAGCATTTAATAATACCTCAATTGTGTATCTTTACTCATAAGAAAGTTAGTATGACATTACAACTTTATTTTTGGCGATTTAACGGGGTAAAATAACTCTTTCCTTGAAACAGAGAGGGAAATCTTTTTGGTTTGCTTCCTGTTTTGAAATTTATTTCACCACGAAATCTAAAAGTTGCATTTAGTGGTTGAATGAGCCATTAAAATAACTCCCCCTGTTTATTAATCAAATTATTATTTTTCAATTCATATTTAATGGGGTTACCGCCAATAGAAATTATTTTATCGCTTCTTTTTATAAGTCCAGAAAGCTTGGTGCCCTTCCAATCTAAATTAAGTGCCTTTATGATTTCTTTAATTGACATTTGTTTTCCATTTAATAAACTCTCGACACTACCAATGACCTCTATTTCTAACTCAAGTTCACTTTTAGGCAAATTGATTTCAATTGGTTTGCCTCTATTATCGACTGGAATGCAACCTTTTCTTATTAATAATGAATTTGCATTCATTTCAGATTCATCAGGGAAGCGAATAAATACTTCCCAATGTTCTTTAAGAGCATGTAATGCACCATTTATGGTACCTCCTTTTTCACCTGATTCAGCTATAAACACTTTATCACCGAGTGCATAAATTAATGGGTTACGTTCTTGTGCTTTAAATGTATGCCAATTATCATCTGGATCAAAACAGCTGATGACGAGCAAATTCCCCTGAGTCATCGATTTATAATAGTTTCGATATCCTTTAAATTTTTTAATGCCTTCAGCAAGAATAATAATAGTTGTCCCTCCATTTAAAACAGCCGTTTCAGATGCATAGGTATCAATACCTGAGGCGCCACCGCTAACCACAGTTCTATTTGTTTTTGCAGCTGTTTTAGCGAGGTTTTGGCTAAATTCAATACTCAAACTACTCGCTTTTCTACTACCTACAATGGAAATTGAACCAAGTTTTAATAATTCCAGATTACCTTTCATAAATAATACGGGAGGCGAATTATATTTTAGTTTTATTTTATACTTCTCTGGATAATTTATATTGAGTATTGAAATAATCTGAAACCCTTGATTTTCCAAATCTTCCGTTAAAAAAGAAATATTCGATAAATTCTGCTTAACCAATTCCAAACAATTCAAATCGTTTTCATCGAGAGACAACCTTTCAGAAAGTATGTTTCTGTTTAATTCAAAAAGATCTATGACGTTCAGCTTTTCAGTAAGCATTTTTTCAATAATCTCATTTTTACGCTTATTACCAATCTTTACTCGATGAAAAGCATACCAATAAGTTGATTCATTTGACATCATAATTGATCCCCTCCTACGGTTTTAGCTAATACCATTGGAGCGATTAATTCAGCTCCATTAATATTTAATAATTTACTGACTTCTTTAATTGTTGCACCACTGTCGATAACATCATCAATTAGTAGAATTCGTTTACCTACAATTAAATTTGAATCAAATAATGCAAAAGCACCATTTACATTATCGGCTTTTAAATATTTATTTTCAAATAATTTCTGAGGTTGAGTATTTTTTGCTTTTTTGATTATGTTAAGTACTGGTAAATTTAATAAATTACCTAGTTTTTTAGATAGATTCTCAACTAATTGACCTGATTCAGTTGGTGGAATGAATAAGATAAGGTCTATCTTCAAATCTAAAAGATTCAGACAATAAGCTCTTTTCATTCTTTCAACTAGAAAAATGGGAAAATCGCCCCCATTTTGATATTTCGATTTTCTAATTGCATTACCCACCTTTGGATAGCTATAATAACTCGTCGCAACTACATCAGTAATTTTTGCTTTCTCAAGGTGTTTCTTGATTAATCTACTTTCAACTTGTTCCTTGTCTTCAGCAGGAATTAACGCTAAAAACATTTTGGGATCGTGTAATTTTCCCAATGATAAATTATTAATCTTCAATTCATATTTCGTCCAAAATGGAGAACTTAATACGTACTTTCCTTTATCCAATGAAGTTTCCGGAGCCATAGATATGATAGGGAAGAAATTATCCCAAAACTCAATCAATTGACTTTCGATATTGACCGATTCGAAATACTTAAGTTTAGAAAGATTTGTATTATCACAATTTCGTATATTTTCAACTTGAACATCCCCTAAATAGGTACACAAGTAATTCATTCTCGACGACTTTGAGTTAATGTAATCTCTTAATAGAAACAACTCTTCTTTTTTATGAGATTTAAGGTCATCAAATGGCTTCCTATCAATATCTGGTGCACCAAACCTAAACTCCAATTTTTTAGTTTTATTATCGTTGATTTCTGTGGCAATTTTTTGATCGATCAAGTCAGATTTTATCACACGAACTTGTTGCTGACGTAAATTTGTTTTTCGCATGATTTCACTTTCGCTCAAAGGATCTTCTTTTATAGCGTTTATTACCTTGTTATATTGAGAAATCGATGGTCTTGCATTTTCAATGAAAGATAAAGGGAGCTTAAGGTCCTCTTCAATAGTGTTTTCATCTGTGAAATTATCATATAATAAAATGATTTCTGATTTTTTCCCATCTCTCCCGACTCGACCTATTTCTTGATAATAATGTATAATCGACTGAGGAATTTGAGTATGAATTACAAAGCGTAAGTCAGGTTTGTCAATACCCATCCCCAAAGCGTTGGTTGAAACAATCACTTTCCAACGGTTAGTTATTAAACCTTGTTCAATTTCAATTCTCTTTTCTGTATCAAGACCTGCATTATACCCTATTGAGGAAATTCCAATATAGTTCAACCATTTTGAATAAATCTCTGTGTTAACGCGTGTACCAGTATAAATTATTCCTGTTCCATCTATTCTTGAAACTTGCTGAGCAATAAATTTCATTTTCTCATCTTCACTTTTAACAGTCGTTACGTATAACTGGAAGTTTTCTCTAAGTAAGTTGCCGCGAACAACAGTCATTCTACCACCTATCTGTTTTAGAATATCCCCTTCTGTTCTTTTAGTTGCTGTAGCTGTGGTTGCTATAATAGGAATTGTAACTGGTAAAACTTTAATAAGATTTAATATCCTTCTATAATCAGGTCGGAAATCATGTCCCCAAACGGAAATACAATGAGCTTCATCAATAACCACCAAGGATACGTTTGTATTCATCTTTTTAATTGTTTCCATGAACTGATTGTCACCAAGTCTTTCCGGTGCAATGTAAAGCATGGAAAGATTACCACGAACTGCCTCCTCAAGATTTTGATAGTTATCTTCGGGTAATTCTTCAGAGTTAATTGCTGCAGCTTTTATTCCTTTTGATTTTAGGCTTTTCACCTGGTCGCGCATTAATGCAATTAACGGCGAAAAAATGATTGTAAGTCCTTGCATTTGAGTGGCCGGAAACTGAAAACAGAGTGATTTACCGAAACCCGTTTTTTGAATCATTAATATCCTTTCACCATTTAAAACTCTAGAAATAGCCTCCCATTGTTCGTCATAAAATTGATCAAACCCAAAAGCTTTCTTTAAATTGTATTCCGCTAATTTTCTATCCATTATTCTTCTTTTCAGAGTTAATTTCTATCATCTTCCAACCCCATTGATTTTTCTTTTTATTAAAAGATAAAATGGCATTTCCAGATACGCTTTGAGAATTTTGAAGATTTAATCTTGAAACGATGGATGGCTCTACAAAAACATCATCAACAAAACCAAATTTTCCTTCTTCATTTATTTTAATTTCACCTTCAAATGACTTTTTAGCATCAGCCGTTAAATTGGGACCGGCTTTTTCCGAACTCAAAACCTTATAAAATCCATTTTGACCTGCTCCATTAAAGCGTACCTTCAAAAGATCACCTATTTGAGGCTTTATTAATTTCCCTGTATAATTGAAGAATCCATGTTTTTGCTTGTCTTTGACAAAAGATAGGATATTCTTGTTTTCATTTACAAACTCAACAACAATTAATTCTTCTGGGATATCTTGAAACAAGATTTCCTCAGCCTGTTTTAATTGACTCAAATACAAGTCCGAATTATCTCTTTTGGAATTTGCTGATTTGTACCATTCCATTTCTGTCCATTGCATGATTTGGTTTGGTATCTTCCATTGATGTTTTTCCCTTGTTGAAATAACTTTTTGAATTTCCGTTTTCGCTTCGTTGAACATACTTTTTTGAATGAGCATTTCAGCAAACGATTGTCTTAATTTTATTAAAAAGTCTTCAGGTGTTTTTAGGCTCAAGGCTTTACAATAGCACGCAAACTGAATCTCTTTGTTCTCTAAAAATATTTCTGCCATTAGTTCCCATACCCAAAAGTCATTTCTTTTTTGCTTGGCAAAAGGTAAAAATGCAGAAAGCACATTTCCATCATTCCCCAAAGCTAAAAGAAGTTTTGCTTTGAAGTAAGGAGGATATTGATAGTCAGGCTGTTTCTCAATCAAATAGTCCAATTTTGGCAAGAATGATTGGATCTTATCCTTGTCAATCACTTTTTGCTGTCCAAAGGGATCTAAAGGTGTTCCTTCCAAAAGTTTTTTAGCATAAGTAATGTATGCCTGTTCGGCAATTGACATTATTTTTTTACTATTATATTCCTCTTTTAAAAAATCTTCCGAACGGAGGTTTTCAAGATCCCACCAGTCAGCAAATTCAACATATCTATTGGATTCTTTCATTCCTTTGTGCATTGCACTAAAAAGCACACTAAACCATTTGGAATCCCTCTTTATTGGTAAATCTTTAACAGCATCAAACAAAAGATATATTTTGGTAGAATCCTGAGTAGTTTCATGGGAAATAACTCTGGCTGCCTTGGCGATAACAATCGATATGTTATCAAAAAACATTTCTTCAGATGCAGGTAAATCCAAATCTTTTACCTCATTAATTTTCGCTATAAAAGCATCCAAATTTGATGCGACTTCATCAAGTTGAGCATAAAGTACCCAACTTAAATTCCTCTTACTCCAAATATTTGACAAATCAGCCTCTAATTCTGCTTTTGCCATTGCATAAGCTTCCTCTAACTTTCCGGCCTGACGAAGTTCTTTTATTTCTTTAGCTGGCATTGGTCTCTAAATTTGATATGATTAATTTTAGCTTTTCATCTTCCTCTGACCCAATTTTTTTTGGCATCGCAGAAGTGAATTGGTTTTTTCCATTGAAGTAGAACTGAATATATGAACATACTGAGTCTGTGATGAAGTAATAGGTCAAATCATAGTTTCCTGTTTTTACAACATTCGTGAGGGTACTTTTACTTTCATCACAAGCTTGTAACACATAAGAATGTAATTCTTTTAGAAAAAACTCCGCAGGATTCCAATCAATCAAGTATTGTCGTTCATAGGGAGCGTTAAAAATTGCAGCTAATTCAATGGCTGCGGGATGATCATTATCGCTTGTTACCTTGAAGGCTTGAGTAAAGTATCCTGCACCATTGTGATGCCCATCCAACTGAATAAGTTCGTTATACTCGCATCTTATAAAATACCTTTCCAAAAATCCATTTATAGGAGAAAATACATTTTCAATTTTAAAATGTGT
>Ga0194117_10000827_pt1 | contig 38396 bp, 30 predicted proteins | sample TA2MahsurfametaG_FD_160579 | JGI IMG/M metagenome (GOLD analysis project Ga0194117, IMG submission 160579) | Freshwater microbial communities from Lake Tanganyika, Tanzania - TA2015009 Mahale N1 surface | ecosystem: Environmental > Aquatic > Freshwater > Lake | place: Tanzania: Lake Tanganyika... | reverse complement strand
CGCCGTATGCCAATCTCGCGTGTGCGCTCTGTGACACTTGCCAGCATGATGTTCATGATGCCGATGCCTCCGACAAGCAAGCTGATCGCCGCGATCGACACAAGCATGATGTTCCAAACCACCATCGCACGACGCGCGTTTTCGAGGAGTTCCCAGGGCACGACGATCTGCACGTCCGTCATACCCGGGTGTGCGCTCTCGATGACTCGCTCGACACGTGCGGCCACCTCACCGACCGACTCCGTGCTGGGAGCGGTGATGTAGACCTCGCTCAACTGCACCTCTTCCGCACTGAACGATCCCGAAGAGCGTCGCTGGACAATGTCACCGAACTGCCGCTCAGCCGTCGTCATGGGCACATGAATGTCTCGGTTGAGATCGCGCCCTACGAGCGCGCTGCCGGCTCCACCCGACAACCCTTGTGGCTGCAAGACCCCCACCACCCGAAATACTTGCTGATCGATGCGGAAGTCCTGTCCAAGTGCATCCCTGGCGGGAAACATTTGCCGCGCAATCTCATCGCCGAGTACCGCCACAGGTGCATGCGTGGCAATGTCCTGATCACTCAAGTAGCGCCCCCCTGGCTGCGCCTGCAAGTTGGCGACCATCGCCAGTTCCGACACCGTGCCGAAGCATTGAGCCGTGGTGCGAAATGCGCCTCGACTGATCTCGCTGCCGACAGCCTTCAGCGGAACGATGATGAGACCATCGAGCCCTGCCTCCAAACGCCGCGCATCTTCATACAGCAGCCCGTAACGCGAAAGGAATGTGCGGGCTTGGGTGGTGGAGGCCACATCAGGCGGCTTGGAACTCCGCACAATGATGTTGCGTGCTCCGAGTGCGGCGATGTCGCGGAGTGCAGCTTGTTTGTTGCCCTCTCCAATGGCCACCACCACGATGACGGCGGCTACGCCGAGAATGATGCCGAGACAGGTCAAGATCGAACGGAGTGCATGCCGACGCAAGTTCGACAGACCAAGCCGAATAGTTTCCGTGAGAAACTGCACGTGGGGAAGGTACGGCATGCGGCCTGCAACTGCGGGTAGGCGGCCCCCCCTTCTGCCAACTGCCGCCGCCGACCCCATGCGAGAGTCGAACGAATCAGCCTGCAGGCGCTGAACGCGATCGCCCGTCTTCCTCTGCCGCGGTGGGCAGCAATGGCTTGCGCTCACGCACGCGGTAGAGCACGGGAACCGTCACGAAAAACGTCGCGCCTCGGCCAGGCTCTGAAATCAGTCCCACTGTGCAGCCAAGGATTTGTGCAAGCTCACGGCAGATCGCCAGACCAAGCCCAGTGCCTCCGTGCGAGCGAGTATGGCTCGCGTCGATCTGGCGGAACTTCTCGAATACCGTCTCCTGCAGATCGAAGGGGATACCGGGGCCCTGATCCACAACCGAGATACGGACGGCAGGTCGCGACTCAAGCGTGGTCTGCACTGCCTCGATTCGAATGGTGCTGCCTGGCGGCGAAAACTTGATCGCATTGGAGAGGAAGTTGTAGAGAATCTGCTGCAACTTTCCAGGATCCGTTTCCACCGACGGGATGTCGGACGCCACCTCCGACTCCAGTTCGATGAGCTTCGCCATTGCCTGCGGTTTCATGATCGCCTGAAGCCCCTCAAGCAGATCGGCGACACTCGACGTCACCACACTTGCTGACATGCGCCCCGCTTGAATCTTCGCCATGTCCAGAAGTTCATTGATCATCTCGAGGAGCATTCGAGCGCTCGTCAGAATGTTTGCTGCATATCGCTGTCGCTTTGGATCAGCATCCGCGTCCTTCCTCGCCATTTCCTCCAACAGCTCCGCAAACCCGATGATTGAATTGAGGGGTGTCCGAAGTTCATGCGACACGCTCGCGACGAAGTCACTCTTCAGTCGGTTGGACTCGAAGAGACCGACATTCGCCTCGGAGAGTTGGACAACCTTCAGATCGAGCGACTCATTCATCGCACGAAGTGAGTTCTGGACGCGATCGAATTCGTCGAGCATCTGATCGAATGCTCGCGAAAGCTCCTCCAACTCGTCGCCGGTCCGCAGATTGCTGCGAACCGTCAGATCGCCGCGACGCACCCGCTCCATACTGTCGCGCAAGCGACGGACAGGTGAGAAGATCAGTTGCGTCAGAATCCACCAGAACACGAGGACCGCGAGCACGACAGCCACGGCTCCGCTTACAACCAAGTACCAACGGTTCGATGCGATCTGTCCGGCGGCGAACTGGCTGGTGCGTTCGATTACCAGCACAGCACGAAGCGGATCTCCGAGCGCCACATCGGAGGCGCGTGCAGCGAAGTCCACAAACTGTCGGTCTTGGATCGCTCGCCACTGCGTCTCGCGCAGCGCGAGCGCGTACCGATAGACCACGCCCTGCGAGGACTGCACCGCCTCGAAGACCTCCGTCTGTGTCGGATTGGCAAAGAATGCCCGCTCCGCAGTTTCGACAAAGGGATCGCTGACTCCCTTGCTCTCGATCTCATCCACCTGCACGACTCGGATCGGGATCGGGATGCCCGCCGTACGCGTCAGAGCAAAACCATTCTGAATCCAGGTTTCCGCCAACTGACGGGATGTCTCGCGCTGGCTTTCATCCACGACCCACTCCAGACGAAGCCACGGCACAACGAGCGCACCAGCGAGAATCAGCATGGCAGCCGCCGCGAAGACGAACTGGCATTTCTGCGCGAGGGATGGTCCTCGTGACATCGCCGCACAGACTAGCGCAGCCGATGCGCAACTATGCTCGGCGCGTGCGCCGTCACGGCACCGATCCGAACAATGTCCGAATGGAGGATGTCCTCTGCGACTTCTGCCATACACCGTGGACGCTCGACCGTCCGATGGTCGAGGGGCACCACGGCTCTTGCATCTGCGGCAACTGTCTGCGCGCCGCGTGGGCACTCACGGTCACTGCCCAAGCGAGCGACCGCCCGGACGGGGCGCCTACCAAGTGCACGATGTGCCTCGAAGAGCGCACCGACCGAATCTTCCAGAGCCCTGCGTTCTCCGAGGCATTCATCTGTCTGCGTTGCGTGCGGCTCGCTTCCCGCGCAGTTGCACGCGATGAGGAAGATGCGTCCACTGCCGAGTGATGCGATGGATCCTGCACGCGGAAAGCGCCTCGACATCGGTCACTTCGGTTTGCGGGATGCCGACATGCCCCCGCATGAGGCAGGGGCATGGGATCCGCGTGCACTCTTCGCGTGCCCGTCGAATCCACTCGAGATCGAAATCGGCTCAGGCAAGGGGACATTCCTCTGCCAACAAGCGGCAGTTCAACCTGAAAGCAATTTCCTCGGCATCGAGTGGACCGCTGATTTCTGGCGTTCCACAGCTGATCGTCTTCGGCGAAATCAACTTGAGCATGTTCGCATCTTGCTGACCGATGCGGGCGATCTCTTCCGCCACCGCCTCGCGGACTGCATCGCGCGGGTGGTGCACATCTACTTCAGCGACCCATGGCCAAAGGGGCGACACCACAAGCGGCGTGTCGTCCAAACCGACACGCTCTTGCATTTCCACCGTGTGCTCTCACCGGGCGGAGAACTGCGCCTGGTCACTGATCACCCAGCACTCTGGCAGTGGTACGAACGCCACGCCGAAATGCATGCCAGCCTTTTTGAACGCCGTCCTTTTCTCTCACCGACATCGGCACGACCAGGCGAAGTGGTCGGGACAAACTACGAGCGAAAGTTCATTCGCGAGGGGAGAACCTTCAACGCGATGACGTTGGTGCGGAGGGAGGTGCAGCCGACGCCACGCCTGCAGTCTTCGCCACCCACGTGGAAATCCTTTTCACGACATCCGGATCCACACCCGACTTGAGTCGCGCGTATTCATCGAGCGTGCAGAGGGTGCATCGCTGAAACAGGTGATTGACTCCAGGAACTACTTCAATCACGGGTCGCACGGGGGCGCGCGCGGCGGCGATCTCGAAAGGCCCGAGATTCTGCCGCAAACTCACCTGCAGATCGCGCTCTCCAAACAGCACGAGCACTGGAACGCCAAGGCGCGCGATGGAAGGCTGCGGATCAAGCGTCAGAAACACACGCATCCAAGGCGATCGCATCTGCTTCACTGCTTGATCGGTCGCCACTTCGATCATCGCTTCCGTCGCGGGAAACTTCTTGTTGCACGCCAACTGAGCGCTGACACACGCTGCGACTGCCTCGCGCATCTCCGCTTCCGGTTTTCCCTCGATCGCCTTATCCATCATCAATCCATGCATCTCGGTCGCGAAGGCGACGCATGCAGCGTCCGCCTGCATCGAAATCAGAATGTCCTTTGACTGCTCACTCAAGATTTGCCGCCCTGAGACCGCGGGTGGAGCGAGCAGGACGGCGAACGCACACGCGGGTGGCTCAGCCCCGGCAAGCAGCGTGGCGATCAGTCCACCCTCGCTGTGCCCAATGACTCCGATGCGCGCAGGATCCACCTGCCCCTGCGTTCGGAGCCACTCAATCTGTGCGCGCGTATCCGCCGTCAAGTCATGCGTCGTCGCGGTCGCGAAGTCCCCTGTCGATGCTCCAATCCCACGATCATCGCAGCGCAGCGACGCGATCCCCTCCTCAGCAAGCGCGAGTGCGATCGGCTCGAAGATGCGATGCCCAAAAACCGTTTCATCACGATCCTGAGGTCCACTGCCCGTGATGAACACCACCACGGGGGGCTTCCCAATGCCTTGCGCAGCTTTCCCCTGTGTCTGCTTTGGCAAGAGAAGTGTTCCGCCCAGCTTTCCACCAGGACCGTCGATCACCACCTCTGTTCCCTCGCGGACGATCGATTCAGGCACATCGGATTTTGGAGCAGGCGGCGTCTGCGACGACTGCATCACGACAGCGTGAGAAACGGCCAGTGCAAGGAGACAGGCAATGATCACCCGCGAAGCGTACCGACACGCAAGGTCAAGGTCAGGTTGCGGCGGTCCGATCCGCAGATCGCCAGGTCACGCGCGGTGCCTCACGCCACAGTCCCTCGAGGTCATAAAACACACGCTGGCGCGCCTCGAACAGGTGGACCACCACATCGACAAAGTCCACGACGATCCAGCTACTACCGGCATCGCTGTCCATCCGCCAAGCGGGCGATCCCACTTGTGAACCGAGCTTGTCCACGGACTCGCCGACCGACTTCATCTGCCGCGCACTCGTGCCTGAGGCGAGAACCATGAAGTCACACACCTGTGAACGCCCCACCAGATCGATCACTATGACCTCGGTGCACTTCAGATCGGCAAGCAGCTGCGCTGCCTTGACAGCGAACGAGCGCGCCGTCTCAGGAATGTTCTTCGTCGAAGGGCGAACCATCGGCCGCAGGGTCTCAAACTAATTTTTAGTACCAGATCTTGGCACCCGCGATTAGCTCACGCCCCACGCGTGCACGCTCAAGCTGCATGGGACGCACTGCTCTCACGCGCGCGAACCGCCCGAGCGTGGACCTGACGACCTTCCACCCGAACGGCTGCCCCGCGGACCCCCTGCGCGACTGCCCGCTGCGGACTTGCCGCGAGCGCCTCCGCCACCGCCACGGACTGCAGCGGCTGCGGCCTCCATCCGCATGGCGAAGAGCTTCTGCGGCAGGCGCATGGATTCACGACGACGGATCTCCGAGGGCTTTTCGTAGTACTGACGCTTCTTCACATCCTTGGTGATGCCTTCACGCTCGCACAACTTCTTGAAGCGGCGCAGCATCTGCTCGGCGGTCTCATTGCCTCGGGTCTTGACTCGGATGGGCATGCTCTATGGGTCCTTGGGGGGGGTGTCGAGCCGCTCATTGAACCATATTTCCCCTTGAATTGCAAGCAGGTCCCCGTATGGCGCATTCATGGGACACTGCACAGCGCAGCCCATGCCCGTCCTTGTCGATGCCAACAACATCTTGCACGTGACAGGTGTTCTGCCCCCTGATATTGCGGGGGTAGATGAGGAAGGTCTTGCCCAACTGATCGCGGACAGTCGTTATCGGGGCGATGCAGTCTGCCTCGTTTGTGATGGGCCACGGCGCAACCGACCGACCGGGCCGATCGCAGGCATCTCGCTGCGCTACTCGGGTGCGGGCAAGACCGCCGATGAAGTCATCGCCCATCTCGTCGCACAGTGCACTGCACCGCGCCGACTCACCGTTGTCTCAGGTGATCGTGCCATACTGCGAGATGCTCGAAAGCGCCGATGCCCCGTGCTGACTGCGAGCGAGTTCCTCGAAACGCTGACGCGTGATCATGCGGCGCGCGGCAAGTTGGGAACGGCACCTCGCAGTCGTCCCCCAACCCCCACACTGGATTCCCAGAGCATCGATGCATGGCGCTCTTTCTTTGGTCTCGATGATCCACAGGCGCTTGAACGTCTCGCTCGCGCCGCACGCGAGGGACCTGCACATAAACGACCGCATGATCGCCGCACTCCTCGCGCCCTCTGATTCCGTCATCGCACCTACCCTTCCCACATGAACGCCGCGAACGGAAGCACTCCTTTCATCCACCCACCGAAGCGGCAGCCAACGCCACTGTCGTTCACACCATCGCAGCTGAACTTTGATGCTCCGCCGACTGATCCGATCGCGGCAGCACGCGCATGGATTGAGGAGTCGCTGCAGCTGCCGACCCCAAACCCCAACGCGCTCTACGTTGCATCCGTGGATGCCGATGGGCGACCTTCACTGCGCGCCGTTCTGCTTCGGGCATTCGATGCGGACGGCGCTGTCTTCTTCACCAACCACAAGAGCCGCAAGGGACGGGAACTTGCGGGGCAGGGATGTGCGGCGCTGCTCATGCACTGGGATCATCTCGATCGTCAGTTGCGGCTCGAGGGCTCCGTCGAGAGCACAAGTGATGCGCTGAGCGACCAGTACTTTCGCGAACGCAGCCGCTCAAAACAAATCGGCGCATGGGCGAGCGAGCAAAGCCAGCCACTCGCTGACCGCGCCACCTTCGATGCGCGCTGCAAATCATTTGAAGAGCGATTCGCAGGTGGTGATGTACCTCGTCCGCCGCACTGGGCCGGCTTTCGGATTCGCCCCTCCACAATCGAGTTCTGGCAAGGTCACCCCGATCGTTTGCATGACCGAATTGTCTACACGCGCAGCGGGGATCACTGGACGGTCAGTCGTCTGTATCCCTGAACCGTCCCCGACCACCCCGCTCGCGGCGCGGTGGAACATAGCCACCGCGCACAACCACGCGACCAGGACCGACAATATCACTCAACCGCCGAAGCACATCCCGGTCGGCGACCACCCGTACGCCCTGCGGCAGCAGCGCGACTGAGCCTCCATCCACACCAACCTGCACACGAACCTCGACAGGTCTCCCCTTCAGACTTGCCACGCTGCCCGACGCCTGCCGAAGAGCGCCGGCGAGCATCCGCACCGTTCCAAGAAGTGCTCGGCGAGAGTCTTCATCATTCGTTGCGGCGCGCTCGGCATCGAGACGAATCTCGATGGAGTTCGCCAAGTATGCAGCAGCAGAGTCCATCGCAATAAGTCGATCAACGATGACGCCGGGCTCCGCGCGCGACTTGTCGGGTGAACCAACGACCACCACAACCGAGCCCTCCTGCAGCAACTCGCCAAACTCCGCATACGTCTCTGCAAAAAGCACCGCATTGAATGTCCCGCCCTTGTCCGCGAGCGTCGCAATCGCCATTCGCTGATTCGCGCTGGATCCGCGCTGCGTGATGATTTGACGAATGCGGGTCACAAGACCTGCGATGATCACCGAACCTCCCTGCTGCCCAAGGGTCGAACTCTCCGCCGTGCAGAAGGATCGAATCTCACCAGCCCACTCATCGAGCGGATGTCCCGAGACATGAAAGCCGAGCGCCTCCCGCTCATGCTGGAGTGCCGTCAGCCGACTCCACGGCTCCACCTTCCGAAGCGGCGCGGCACTGTCGACGGCAGCGCCTGCGCCAGTCGACCCTGAACCTTCGTCTGCAGCGAGCCCCCCGAACATCGACATCTGACCGGCGGCGCGGTCTTGCGCAGCGGCTTGTCCAGCACGCAGCGCCTCCTCGAGCGAAGCGAGCATCGATGCCCGCTGCACCGTTCCGTGCAGCGAATCAAGCACACCTGCCTTGATGAAACTCTCAATGGTCGACTTTGTGACGGAACGCAAGTTGACACGATTGCAAAGGTCGAAGAGATCCTTGAACGCTCCACCGCGCGTTCGCTCTTCGATCACGGACGCGATCGCCGCATCACCAACACCTTTCATGGCACGCAGACCGAATCGCACATGTCCATGCAGATTGTCCTGCGGCTCGTCGGGGTCGAACACAATCGAGAAGTCCGTCACCGACAGATTGATGTCGGGTGGCTTCACCTCGACGCCCGTATGCCGGTGCTGATTTGTGGAGTCAGGCCATGGGATGCGCTTGCATTCCTCGAGATACACCGCCCAGTCCTCCACCTTCTGCGCCTGGCTCTCAAAGGTCAGCACCGCTGCCATGTACTGGGCGGGGAAGTATGTCTTGAGATAAGCCGTCTGGTACGCGATGATCGCGTATCCCGTGGAGTGGCTCTTGTTGAAGCCATAGCCAGCGAACTTCAGGATCAGATCGAACAGCTCCTGCGCCTTCACCTCCGACAGACCTTGCGCCCCGGAGCCACGCACGAAATCCGCCCGTGCACTTTGAATCGTCTCTTGCTTCTTCTTTGAAATTGCCTTGATGATCGAGTACGCAGCGCGCAGCGGAATGCCACCAAGTTGATGCAGTACCTGCATCACCTGCTCCTGATACACCATGACTCCATAGGTTTCCGCGGTCAGTCGATCCACCACCTCATGCACACGCGGGATCGCGGCTCGCCCCAACTTGCGGCGGCAATAGTCTGGAATCAGTTCCATCGGCCCCGGACGGAAGAGGGCGTTCGCCGCAATGAGATCCTCCAGTCGGTCGGGCTGCATTTCGATCAGCGTCTTGCGCATGCCACCCGACTCGAACTGAAAAATGCCGCCTGTCTCCGCACGCCGAAAGAGCCCCAAGACCCGCTGGTCCGCAAAGTCGATACGGTCGAGATCAAGCGGATCTGCGCCTCGGGCCGAGGCGCCCTTCGACCACTCTGCACCACGACCGACGGCGCACCAGATCGCCTCTTCCGAAAGCGATGTTCGGATGAGCCGCTTGGCACACTCCATGGTCGACAGCGTTCGAAGACCGAGAAAGTCCATCTTCAACAGTCCCGCCCGCTCGCAGGTCGGACCATCCCACTGCGTAATGACTTCCTCACTGCCGCTCGTCGCGCGGCAGAGGGGAACAATGTTTTCCAGGGGTTGCGTACAGATCACGACGCCCGCCGCGTGCACACTGCTGTTGCGTGCATGATCCTCCAGCCCCTGCGCGTGCTCAAGAACTTTCGCAATGAGGGGGTTGTCATCGCGCGCAGCACGCAGCGCCGGCTCCACTTCGAGTGCGCGTTCAAGCGTGATATGCAACTCGGGTGGAATGAGATCAGAGAGTCGCTGTGCCTCGGCTACTGGAACGCCCATCGTTCTCGCCACATCCTTGATCGCGGCACGCGCCTTCAACCGCCCGAAGGTGATGATCTGCGCAACGTGCCCATACTTCCCGCGCACATACTCCAGCACACGAGCACGACCGTCCTGACAAATATCGATGTCGATATCGGGGTACTCGCTCCGATCGGGATCTGTGAACCGTTCGAACAGCAGCCCGTACCGCTCCGGACAGGCGTTGGACAGCCCCAGCACATAGCCCACCATCGTCCCGACGCCTGAACCACGCGCCGTTGCGGGAATCCCCTGCCGGAGCGCCCAACTCACGAAGTCCCAGACGATCAGGAAGTACGCACTGATCGATTTATCCGCCAAAATCTTCAACTCACGGTCAAGCCGCGAGCGGATCGCGGGCGTGACACCACCCGGTCCGTACCGCCACACCAAGCCCGCTTCGCACAGCTTGGCGAGCGCACGATCGCACTCGGTACGGGCACGCTTCTGCTCCGCCGCATCGTCCGAACCAACAGGACTCAACTCGAATCGCGCGCACACGTCCTGAAACCAAGCCGTCAAATCTCCCCCCGAGTAGGTCGGCAGCGAGGAGGGGACCTTCACCCGCACGAGAGGCGCATGACTGCTCCCAAGCGGCAATTCCACGGAACAGCGGCCGGCGATCCGCACCGTGTTCGCGAGCGCTTCCTGTTCATCCTTCTCCGCAAAGAGCGCATACATCTCTTCGGGACTCTTGACCCAGAGTTCGGCCGGGTAACGGAGGCGATCCGGATCCTCCTTGTTCTTCGCCATTGAGATGCAGCAGAGCGTGTCGTGTACGTCATGGTCCTGCGCACGCAGGAAGTGTGCATCGTTGTCCGCCACAAGCGGCAGTCGCAGTTCCGCCGCCAGCTTCTTCAGCAGCGGGTTGATTCGCTCCTGCTCCACCACATGCCGCTGCAACTCGATGTAAAAGCGCGGCTCACCGTGCGAATCCGGACCGAACACGCGCGCATGCCACCGCGCCTCTTCAAGCGCGAGCGCCCAATGACTCGCCTGTCCGGTCTGCACGAAGTTCGTCAAGTGCCATGCGATGCTTGACCCGAGATGACCATTGATCGCGATCAGTCCATCGTTCCACTGCGTCAGCGTTGACTTGTCCATGCGGGGGCGGTGATAGAAGCCATGCAAGAACGCGTCGCTCGACAGTCTCATCAGATTGCGCCAGCCAGTCAGGTTCATCGCGAGCAGCACCAGATGGAACCCACCATCCTGAATCCGTGTCGGAACTCGGCTGCGGCGATCACCTTCGCGCCCATCGTGATCGGGCGCAACATATGCCTCGATGCCGAGAATCGGTTTCACCCCTGCCCTGCGTGCAGCGTCGTAAAACTCAGCGGCGCCAAACAGGTTGCCATGGTCCGTGACGGCCACGGCATTCATCCCAAGCGCCTTCACCTGCTTGACGAGCGCTTCGATGCGATTGCCGCCATCGAGCAGCGAATACTCGGAGTGCAAGTGAAGGTGAACGAACTCGCCCGCCATGGCTCGGCGATGGTACGGAAGCACATCGACCACACGGAAGCCCAAGGAACTATCGTGAACGCCGTGCAACAACTCCCCCCGCAATCAGACGGCGTCGGCGGTCCACGCGTCAGCCCTGGGCTTGCGCGCGTGCTGCTCCTGCTGATAGCACTTCCTCTTGTGACTGTGCTTGCCATTGCTGGCTTCGCCCTCATCGCTGTCTTTGTTGGCCTTGCTGCGGTCCTTTTGGTGATCGGACTCGTTCGCCGCGCACTGCGTGGGGGTGCGACACGTCCGCCGAGCCCGATGCACGATGGTGAAGGGCGAGAGAATGTGCGCGTCATTCGCCGGGACTGAAGTCAGGATGAAACGCGTGCGCCGCGATCCACCCATCGCTGTTTTCACGCGGACTGATGACGTGTTTCGAAATGAAGCGTCTCGATGTATTCGTCCCGCAAATCCCGTGTGATCGACCCTGGAGAGCCTGATCCGATCGCATTCTGCTCGACCGCAGTCACCGGCAGAACTCCCCAACTGGAGTTTGTCAGAAAGACTTCGTCCGCTGCGAACACATCATCCACGGTCAACTCCGTACGCCGCACCGTCAGGCCTCGGTCCTGTGCACACTCGATGATCGCCTGTCGCGTGATACCGGGCAGGACTGGCGCACGATCATGGCCCTCATCCGTGCGGCAGGCGGGGGTTCGCAGTTCTCCGTCCTTGACGAGGAACACATTGCTGACGCAGCCGCAGCTCAATCGACCCGCCGTTGTGAACACCAGTCCCTCCGAACAGCCAACGCTTGCAGCAACCTGCAACTCCGCCAAGCGCGGCCAGTACCAGAGCGTCTTGTGACCCGCGAATACATCTTGCGCAGGCACCCGCCAATCACACACGCGTACCCGCACACCCTTGGTGAAAAACTCCTCTGGATACTCCGTGGGTGGCTGTGCCACGATCGCCACCGTGGGATCACCTCGCTGCGCAGGGCGCGATGCGCCGGGCGCACGCAGCATCTTGAGGTCGCCGGCCGTCACACTCACGCGAATCCGTGCGGACGACAGTTCGTTGTATGCCAACACAGACCCTACGGCCTGGGCAAGCGGGCCGATGTGCAGCGCCTCAACTGCGCCAAGCATCACGGCGGATGACTGCAAGCGCTCCAAGTGCTCCTGGAGCCGAAAGACGGCGCCATGGCGCGCCGTCATCGAGGTGAAGACGCCAACGGAATGTTGGAAGCCGCTGTCGAAAAGCGATACGTGCGCCTCCGCAGCGGGCATCATTCGGCCGTTCAGCCACACCTGCAGCGCCGTCATGGGGCAGGCAATGTACTCGCGGCCACGTCGCACTCCGCTTGCCAGCGTGTTCGCGCTTGTGCCCCAAGATCAAACACGCTGACGACCGATGGGATACCTGACGCCCGCGGCGCGATCACGGCGATGCCGACGGGCTCGCCGCCGCATACGCCCGCGAACGCCGTGTGTGTCGCGGATGTCCCCTGCCCGCTCTGATCACCGCTTTCCACGACGACCACGACTCGCGACGATTCTGCCGCGCCACGCACAGCTCCGCGCACCCGCGCTTCGACACTCTCGCGTATGAGCGGATCGGTCGCATCAATCATGGGCCCGCATGCATCCGTGCGCAGTGTCCTCTCGATCATGTCTTGCACCTGGACCCTTACGCGCACCAAATCGCCCTGTGATGCGGTCTTCTGCTGTTGCATGATCCACAGCCCCGCACCGAGGATCGCCATCGGCATCACGAGTACACGCAGCCAGCGACGACCGCTCGACCAACGCCTATCGGCAACTGCGCTTTGCATCGACGGGAAAGACTAACTCGGTACGATCAAAAAGTGCCCATCGCCACGCTGACGAATGTCCGATTCGGGCACGGTACTCGCCTGCTGCTCGAGGATGCCACGCTCTCGATCGAGCCGGGCGAAAAGATCGGTCTCGTCGGTCGAAACGGCTGCGGGAAGAGCACACTGATGCGGATGCTTGCGGGGCAGCTCGCCCCCGACCATGGAAGCGTCTCGCTGCAGCGTGGTGCGCGCGCGGGCTTCCTCACACAGGATCCATCGATCTCACCAACCGACACGCTGCGCGAAGCAGCGGCGCGCGCGTTCGAGCGACTGCATGAGATACGCGGGGAATTGGATGGCGTGTATGAACGCCTCTCCACTGCCACCGATCCAGAGGAGATGGAACGCCTCCTGGCGCGGCAGGCAGCGCTCGACGATGCTCTCGAGCGCGCAGGTGGATACGCGGTCGATCACCGAATTGATGCGGTCCTGCATGGATTGGGCTTCACCGATGCGCAGTTCGGCACACCCGTGGCAAAGCTCAGCGGTGGGCAGCGTGCGCGCGCGGGACTCGCACGACTATTGCTCGAGGAGCCCGATCTTCTGCTGCTCGATGAGCCCACCAACCATCTCGACATCGAGGGGCGCCGCTGGCTTGAGGACTTTCTCGCGGACGAGTTTCGTGGTGCCGTCGTCATCGTCAGCCACGATCGGTGGCTGCTTGATCGCGTTGTCTCGCGCATCATCGAAATCCACGATGCATCCATCCGCGAATACCCCGGCAACTATGCGGATTTCACCGTACTACGGCGCGAGCGCGCACTGACTCAGCAGCGCCTCCACGACAAACAACGTGACCGCATCGCACGCGAGGAGGCGTTCATCGCTCGCTACCGCGCCGGACAGCGTGCACGCCAAGCACGTGGGCGCGCCACGCGACTTGAGCGCTACCAACGCGATGAACTGGTCGAACGTCCGATCGACTTTGATGTCATGCGTCTGCAGTTGCCACGAGCGGAGCGTGTCGGAGACATCGTCGTCTCTGCACAGAACGTCGACAAAGCCTTCGGGCCGCGCGTGCTGCTCCGCGAACTCGAACTGACGCTCAAGCCCGGCGACCGGCTCGGCATCGTCGGCGCCAACGGCACCGGGAAAACGACGCTCCTTCGCATCCTCCTTGGCGACGAGTCGGCGGACCACGGCACGCTCAAACGTTCGCCGCGCCTCTCCACCGGATGGTTTCGCCAGAATCAGGATCACATCGATCCCACGCTCGAAGTTTGGCGATTCCTGCAGTTGACCGTCCCCCCGCGCGCCAATGGCACGCGACTCACCGAACAAGAGGCGCGTGATCTCGCTGGCGCATTCCTCTTCTCAGGCGGTGCACAGGAGTCGCGCATCGGATCGCTCTCAGGCGGTGAGCGCGCGCGCGTGGTCCTCGCCGGGCTCGTGGCAGGCGCGCACAACCTGCTGATACTGGACGAGCCCTCCAACCATCTCGATATCCCGAGTGCTGAACGACTCGAGCAGGCTCTGTCGCTCCCTGCCGAAGAGGGCGGCTACGACGGCACACTGATCCTTGTCAGCCACGACCGCGCACTGCTCTCCGCCACGTGCGGACAGATCCTCAGCCTCGATGGCGATGGTCGGTGGACGCTCTTCAATGGCAACTACGCGGCATTCGATGAACAGCGACGCGCAAGCACCGAAAGGTCTGAAGGACCGAAGACGCCTGCTCCAAAGCCGCCCACTTCGAAGCTTTCCGCCACCAAAGCGACAGCTCCGAAGCCAGCCGCGCAGAAGGCGGCACGCGCGCCATCAGCCGCCCCAAAGCGCCGAAACGATCCGCGCAATCCGCTGTCGCACCTCGCAACGGATCAGTTGGAGGCACGCATCAGCGCACTCACTGCAACGCTGAACGACATCGATGCCCAACTCGCTGATCCGCAGATCTATAGCGACCGCGCGCGCACCAACGAGATACTCGATAGCCGCACGACTGCAGAGCAGGAGAAGCAGCAGCTCGAATCCGAGTGGCTGCGCCGCGCAGAAGAACCAGAAGCCTGACGATCGAGTTTGGATGCGCACCGCGCGAGGCGCGAGAGAGCCTCAGCGAGTTGAAGGCTTGCTCGTGAAGGCCACCGCTCCGCCGCGATCGACCACGCGCCACACTGTCCCGAGGTTCGCGGTACCAGCGGGCACAGCCAGCCGCGTCCCGCCGACGGGATTGACAACCGTGAAATCACCCACCGTGGTCACGCTCTCTGTTTCGGAGTCGACCGCTTCAAGCCGAAGGACACGGTCCTTTGCAAGATCGATCCAAGCCACGAGCACGGAATCGAACTTCGGGGAAAGCATGACCGCAACCGAGCCACTCTCACGCGGACTTGCGCCCACGAGGCCGCGCACCACGCACCGCTGATCGAGGAACTCAGGCAGCCCGGCGCCGATCATGCTCGTCAACTGTGCACTGACAGCATTCTGTAGTGCGAGTTCACCAATCCGAACAGCTTGGCGGTACGTCGAGATGTGGAACGCCACCGTCACAACGATTCCACCGATCGCAGCGAGACAACACGCGCGCCACACCTTTGCCGCACGCTTCCAACGGAGATCCTCCACTCGGCGTACTGCGAGAGTCGGATCATCCTGTACATCCTCGCGTGTCGCGATCTTTGCCGACGATCCACCGCGCCGAACACCAATCGAGGCAATCGGTGCCATGTCCGCATCGCTTTGACGGATATCGCGCCTCACAGAGGCAATGACTTCGTGAATGAGTGCTCTGTCGGGCTGCACATCAGGCAGCAAGACCTCCTGCGCAGCCAAAGCCGCCTGCAGTTCGATGACTTTTTGCTGCACCCTCTCTGGTGACTCTCGGAACAAGCGCTCGAGCCGCGCCGCGTCGTGCGTCTCCAGAACCCCCGTGACTTCCAAATGAGCCAATTCAAAGAGGTCGGCGTGATCCGCCGTATCTCCCGCCCCGGAAGGCGTGCCATCTTTCGAGTGATCTGTCATGAACTCCACTGACCTTTCGACCCGAGAACTCTCTTGCTTCGGAACGCCACAGAAAAAACCCTCGAAAACCTTGAAGGAGCGGCGCACAATACCGCCCGTCTACTCCAACAACCTACGCAGAGATGAGCGCGGAAGTCGCACCAGGATCTGCAAATATCCTGCATGGTCCAGCGCAGGACCCTGTGCAAATGAAAAGGGGACGTTCGGCCACTCATCCTGCAGCCTCAATTCCAAACTTCTCCCGCAAACGCTGAAGTCCGCGGCTGAGAGCACTCTTGACAGTACCGACTGGCATGTTGCGCTGCTCAGCCACCTCTTGCAGAGAAAATCCTTTGATGTAAACGAGATCGATCACGTCCCGCTGCAGTTCCGGCAACTCCACCATGCGGCGCCGAACCTTCGTGAAATGCTCCATAAGTTCCGGATCTGATGCGGACGCATAAGTCGTCTGCGGCGCAGGAACCCCAAGTGTTTCATCAAGCGCACCTATAGGCGGCCGAATCATCCGCCGTCGCAGCCGGTCGATGAGCATCCGCCGAGAAATCAGCATCACCCAAGTGATCAACTTCGAACGGGTTGGGTCATAACGATCCGCCGTGCGCCAGATCTGGACAAACACATCTTGGACCGCATCCTCTGCCTCACTTGTCGAGCCAAGGACTTGGCACGCGTTCCGAAAGACCAGTGCACCAAACCGCTCATAGAGCAGCCGGAGCGACGCCTCATGACCGGCCGCAACGCCGTTCATCAGTGTCTTGTCTTCATTCGGCTGATTCATGAGTCCTCCACGCGACCGATCCACACGCTTGCCAGCCCACACGTTAGACATCTGTACGCGGGTGGGAGGGCACACTCCTGCCGACACCGGGCAAGAATGCATCAAAATCCCTATCGGCGCAACCCAGACATGACCCTCCCCGGCCTCAGATGGCAAAAATTTGAATTTCTATGGAGATTTTTGGAACCCTTCACTCGCGTCCGCCCCGATCCGTGGCACAATTCCCCTCTAGGAGGGGCAGCCTTTGCCCCACCGAGATAGAGGAGTGATCGGTGCTCTCGAAGTTTTCCGACCCAATTCGGAGCCGAGATGTGCGACTCGCCCAAACGCGACCAACCTGTGCGCTGTCCTCTTCGCGCAAGTCTCGTCGCGGCTTCACCATTGTTGAACTTCTTGTCACGCTCACGATCATCGCGCTCCTCACGAGCATCATGATGCCAGGCCTTCGGGCAGCGCGGGAGAGCGCCAACCGCATGGTCTGCTCATCAAACCTCCGGCAGATTGGTCTGGCGTTGTACGGGTATTCGGCTCTCTACGCGGACCACCTTCCGTCCACGGTCTTCGACGACGACAACACCTCGGCGCCTCAGGAAATGATGGCAATCAACACGGGGCAAATGCCAACGCCTCAATTCGATCCGAAGGCGGATGGACTGGGATGGCTCGTTTCACCTGAGGTGCAGTTGCTCGACAGTCCTCACATGTTGTACTGCCCATGCCATCGGGGTGCGCATCCCGCCTCGCGCTACGAAGGAAAGTGGGATCCCTCGGCAATGGACCGTATCTACTGCAACTATCACTTCATAGGCGACAACGATCGAGAGCTGCAGTCACAACGGCGCCTCTTCTCGCTAGCTCCCGAAGTGGCAATTGTGGTCGATGGCATGCGAGATCAGGGTGACCTCAACCACCGATACGGCACCAACACCCTCCGTGCCGATCTCTCCGTCCGATTCTGGCACGATCAACAATTCAGGCTTCGGAACTCCATCAACATGGCGGAGGGTGATGCCCCCGCGCCTGAACAGACCTACCGCGAATTGTGGAGACTCTTCGCGAAGGCTCAGTAACTCCGTTCATCCGTCGGATCACGGACGAACGCCGGCATCCCCGACATTCAGCGCTGCGCACTGCATGCTGTGCTTGCCAGCGCCCGAATCACGCACGCTGTAGTCGAGCAGTCGCACACGCTGACCAATCAACATCAGATCAATGTGCCAGAGGGGAAGGTGCCGTGGATAGGTCGCGCCCCAGCCACGGCCCTGCTCGGCGAACGCCTCGCGGTGCCGCGGCCATACAGAGGTAACAGAACCGCTCCCGCGCGCCACATTCAGATCGCCTACGACCAGATCAGGCTCTGCCGTCACTCTGCCGCGCAGTGAAGCAGACATTCGCGCAAGCACGTCGCGACGCGACAGTGACGGGTTCGACGGAAGATCGACGAGAAGTACTGCAAACGCCTCATTCCCTCGCCAGGAACCGAACTCCACCCAACTCGCCGCGATCTTCCCGTCATCCATCAGGGGCGTTGCACGCACCACAGGAATACGGCTGACGACGCCGAATCGCCCAACGAAGAAGACACTGCAATCAGCGGTCAGGAGAGCGCCCTGCGCCTCCATCGAGAGCATCGATCCCGTTTCCGAAATGAACAGCACATCGGCGCCCGACTCGCCCCAAGCGTCCCGTGTGCAACGCGCATAGGCACGCGCACGCTCGATCGACTCCGCGCCTGGCCAGTTGGCGTTCACATGGGCGATGCGAATGGGTGCCGCCGCATCGGCGACCGCGGGAGCAGCAACCGCTTGCGCAAGCGGTTTCCAATCCTGCAACAGCATCACCCCCTGCAAACCGGCAACGATGCACAACGCGTTCCGCCAGCGCCGCAGCGCAGCGCCAGGTGCAGCAATCAGCAGGAACCCAATGGCAAGCACTGTCACAGTGAGCGCAGCAACAGTTGGGATCCAATGGAGTTGTTGAAGTGAAGGGACGGTGTCCGTCAGCACGCGCCCCGTGCCCCAGAAGACGGCGGTCAACATCGCTGCGAGAGCAAACACCCACGAGAGCGCCCAGACGATTGAGCGAAGAGCACGTGACAGCGTGCGGATCACGACGAACTGCCGTGCTTGGCCTGTACAGGCACTGAGGCGGAGAGAGCTGCGCGCGCCGCCTCGTGAACCTGCGTCACGATCGACCGGTCACAAGCGAGCGTTCCCACATTCTGATCGAGAGCCTCACCGGCCATGCGCAGTGGCGCACCAACAAGATCGCCAACCCACGCGCCCGCCTCGCTTGCAACCACCGCGCCAGGAGCATGATCCCAGACCTTTTCCGCGCCTCGAGAACCTGGCACGCGCATGAAGCAATCTGCCACGCCTTCGGCGACGAGCGCGTACTTGCACTGACTGTCAAGCGACACGGACTCCCATCGCAGCGATGTTCGGTTCATGATGCCACGCATGCGTTCCGCGCGTGAACCACCCTCGATCGAATCACACACGCGCCATGGCGCGCTGACCGATCGCAGCGTGTTCCGAGCCACGGGCAACAGCGCTTTCGGCAAACTGCAATCGTGGGGGCGTGGCGCGAACTTCCATGCGCCCTGCCCCTTCGCAGCAACATAGATCGTTCCCATCTGATCGTCTGCACCAATCTCAAGCGGGTCGCGTCCGATCACAAGCGTTGGACAACTGAGAACGCCAACAGTCGCTTCCCCGCGCTCCACGAGCGCCAAACAAAGCGCGTAGTGGCGCCCACTGCGAAAACCCTTGGTTCCATCGATGGGGTCAACGGTCCACCACGTTTCGCCAGGAGAGCACGTTTGGTCCTGAAGAAAGGCGGCTGGGTCCGCGGGCGACTCGCTTCCAAGCGATTCGCGAACCGCCGCAACAGCGCGCGCCAAGAGTGCTGCACCCTCTGCGCCCGGCACGCTGCCCTCACCCTCTTCGCCAACGAGCATCCACTGCGGAGCACGGCGACGAAGGACAGAAGCGACGGCCATTTGAACCGCCAAATCCCCCGCCGTGACGGGCGATCCATCGGGCTTGTTGATGGGCACTCGAGCCGATGGATGGCGCAAAATCACCTGCAGCGCACGCAGCCCAGCCAAGATCGCCTCGGAGGCAATCTGCACGCGCTCATCGCTCGCGAGTGTCTGGGGCATCGCCCGAGAATAGGCTTGGATACGCCCCGACCGATCCGAAACAGGATTGGCACGGGCTTTGCTACTCGTCAGGGTCCGCAGCCAAAGCGGACAGGAAAGAAGGAACCAACAACATGACAACCAACTCAAAGATCATCGGCATTGACCTCGGCACGACCAACTCCGTTGTCTCGATCATGGAGGGCGGACAGCCAAAGGTCCTGATCAATCAACAAGGCAATCGCACGACACCATCCGTCATCGGCTTCACCGAAAAGGGCGAGCAACTCGTCGGTCAGCCAGCGCGGCATCAGCAAGTCACGAACCCGCGCAACACCGTGTTCTCGATCAAGCGCTTCATGGGACGCCGAGGCGCGGAAGTGCAGTCGGAACAGAAGCGCGTTCCCTACACGGTCACGGGTGGGCAGGACGAACTCGTGAAAGTCGACATCCGCGGCAAGGCATTCACTCCACCAGAGATCTCCGCCATGATTCTGCGCGATCTGAAGAAAGTCGCCGAGGAGTACCTCGGTGAAAAAGTCGAGCGCGCCGTCATCACCGTACCCGCCTATTTCAACGACGCGCAGCGTCAAGCCACGAAGGACGCCGGTGAGATCGCCGGGCTGAAGGTGGAACGCATCATCAATGAACCGACGGCCGCCGCGCTTGCCTACGGCCTCGAAAAGAAGAAGAATTCTCGCATTGCCGTGTTCGATCTCGGCGGCGGCACCTTCGACATCTCGATCCTCGATGTTGGCGATGGCGTCTTCGAGGTGCTTGCCAGCAACGGCGACGGTCACCTCGGTGGCGACGACTTCGATCAGCGTCTGATCGACTTCATCGGCGAGGAGTTCCGCAAGAAAGAAGGCATCGATGTCCGCAAGGATCCGATGGCATTGCAGCGGCTGAAGGAAGCAGCGGAGAAGGCGAAGATCGAACTCTCCACGCAACTCGAAACCACAGTGAACCTGCCCTTCATCACCGCAGACCAGAATGGACCAAAGCACCTGCAGGTCTCCGTGACCCGCGCAAAGTTCGAGGAACTCTGTGTGGATTTGTTCACGCGGCTTCGCGGGCCATGCGAAGCGTGCCTCAAGGATGCCAAGCTTTCCGCTCAGGACATTCAAGATGTCGTCATGGTCGGCGGTTCCATCCGCATTCCGAAGGTTCAGGAGATCGCAAAGGACATCTTCAAGACCACGGAACTCGACCGCAGCATCAACCCTGACGAGGTGGTCGCCATCGGCGCCGCGATCCAAGGCGGCGTGCTCCAGGGCGAGGTGAAAGACGTACTGCTGCTCGATGTCACCCCACTTTCGCTGGGCGTCGAGACGCTCGGTGGCGTGATGACCAAGCTGATCGAGCGCAACACCACCATCCCGACGAGCAAGAAGGAGACGTTCTCGACTGCCGCGGACAATCAGTCGTCCGTGACGATTCATGTTCTGCAGGGCGACCGCGAGTTTGCAGCGGACAACCGCAGTCTTGGGCGATTCGACCTGACAGGGCTTCCGTCGGCGCCGCGAGGCGTTCCGCAGATCGAGGTGGAGTTCTCCATCGATGCCAACGGCATCATGAATGTCGTCGCGACCGACAAGGCCACCGGCAAGAAGCAGGAGATCCGCATCACGGGCTCGAGCGGTCTGAGCAAGGAGGAGGTCGACCGAATGCGCCGCGAGGCGGAGGAGAACGCAGCTGGCGATCGTCAACGGCGCGAACTCGTCGACATTCGAAATGGCGCGGAGCAGCTGATCTACGCGACGCGCAAGGGTCTCGAAGAGCATGGATCGCGCATCACCGCCGAAGGACGAGCGAGCATTGAAAGTGCCGTTTCGAACTTGGAGTCGAAGGTGAAGACGGACGACCGTCCGGCTATCGAGGCCGCCATGAAGGCGCTCAACGAAGCTGCTGCGGAACTCGGAAAGGCTGCGTACGAAGCGTCCAAGTCTGCTGGCGGAACCGAGTCAGCGGCCGGATCGACATCCAACGACTCGAGCAAGAGCGGCGGCGGAAAGGGTGATGTGATCGACGCGGAGTACGAGGTCAAGGACGGCAACTGAATTCACACGCGACAACCGCGATAAACACGGGCCTCGGCATCTGCCGAGGCCCTTTTCATTCGGCGAGCGCCTCACGGAAAGACAACGCTGCGGATCCTGGCAGACCTAGCATCCTTGCAAGGAGTTTCGATGCAAACAGCGACAAAGCCAATGAAATCTGACTCGCCCCCGACGATCCGCACGCTCGATCAATTGCTCGAGTCTGGATGGCAGAGCCGCACCGTGAAAGAGGAGCTGCGGGCGAACTTTCAGCGACAACTCGCGGCGGCAAGCAGCGCAGGCGAGCCTGCAGGCTCTTCGCTCTTTCCGGGCATCGTCGGCTACGACGACACCGTGCTGCCTGAACTCGCGACAGCGATCATCGCGGGGCATGACCTGCTTTTTCTTGGCGAGAAGGGACAGGGCAAGAGCCGCTTGATGCGCACACTCCCCCGCTTTCTTGATTCGTGGATTCCCTTTCTCGACCTTCCCGGCTGCCCCGTTCATGAAGATCCCACCCGTCCCATCACCGCCGCGGGGAAGGCGCTCGTGGCATCGACACCTCCCGAGCGTGTTCCCATCCTGTGGTGGCATCGGTCGAAGCGATACGCCGAGCGCCTCGCACCAGGCACCAAGTTCGCCGATCTCATCGGTGAAATTGATCCTGCGAAACTTGCTCTCGGCACCAGCATGGGTGCGGAAGAAGCGCTGCACTTCGGACTCGTGCTTCGCATGCACCGTGGCATCTTCGCAATGAACGAGTTGCCTGATCTCGACGAACTGGTGCAAGTCGGACTCTTCAACATTCTGGAGGAGCGGGATGTGCAGATCCGCGGCTATCCGGTCAGTTTCGATCTCGATGTGCTGCTGGCGTTCAGCGCCAATCCATCCACCTACAACCGCTCTGGCAAGGTCATCCCTCAATTGAAGGACCGTATTGGCAGCACAATCGTCACGCACTATCCAAAGGAACGTGATGCCGGGATCGCCATCACACGGCAAGAAGCGGGCCTGGATCTCGGCGGCGATGCCCCCATCATCGTGCCCCCATTCATGGACCGTGTGATCGAGGAGATCTCGATCGCCGCGCGTCGAAGCAAGTTCGTGGATCAGGCATCCGGGGTGAGTGCGCGATTCAGCGTTTCCAACTGGCGGACGATGGTGGCAAGCGCACGGCGGCGAGGCATTCAACTCGGCGAACGCCCTGCCGTCCCGCGCATCAGCGACCTCGCACACCTGCACGCGTCAGCGATCGGCAAACTCGAACTCGATCTCATGGGCAGTCACCAGATGACCGAACGGCAAGTTGTCGACGCGATTCTCGCCGAGGCCGTCGCCACCGTCTTCAACGAATATGTCGAGGAGCACGGACTGCCGGCAATCGCAGAGGCGTTCTCCAAGGGCGTGCGCGTGGAGGTGGGCGACCTTGTTCCAAGCGGCGAGTACCTCGCGCGGCTGCGAAGCATCCCCGAGGCGTGGCAGAAGGCCTTCGAGGTCAACAACGATTCGCAGCCGGCAGTGCGAGCGTCCTGCGCGGAGTTCGTACTCGCAGGGCTCTGGGCAACAGACCGCCTCAGCCGAACGACGCGCCACGGGCGAACGGCATACGAATGGAAGTGAATCCATCCGACGGGGATCGTCCCGAGCCTGCAGCGTCGCAGCCGCTTGGCGGCATTGTGCAGTCCTATCTGGGCTACGACCCAGTGCGCTTTGGCAGTGCGCAGCCTCCGGATGCCAGTGGTGCCGCCCGCGGGGCGCTCGAACACATGCTGCACAGCGGATCGATGCAACGGTTCAGCGAAGAGGATCTCGCCAATGCAGTGGAGATCGACCCATCGCAGATCGCGGGGCTCGGTCCGAGCATTGATGCGCTGATCGCCATGCTCGAGGAGCGCCGCCGCATGATTCTCGAGCGATACGACCCATCGCGCGCTGTGGATGATGCGCGCCGTGCATTCCGCGAAGCGGCACAGTCGGTGGGCGATCGACGCGACGATTCGTCGGTTGCCCGTGCGCTGCACCGCGCCATCGCGGGCGAACAACTGCGTGATCTGGAGAGGCTCTGGTATCGACTGCCAGAAAACTCGCCAAGCCAGCGCGCGCTCACCCAAGCCCTAGAGCGACTTCGCGAGAAGTACGAGATGGACCAACTCCAGTCCGGCTGGGAATGGCGAGGACGCGAGCGACTCGATGTGCCTCGCGCGCTGGAAGTGAAACAGGAGCTTGATGAGATAGAGCGGCTCCTCGCGCAGCTCCGCGAAGCGCGCAAGAACGCGAGGCTCGCGATCATTGACCTCGAAGCCCTTGCACAGTTCGCACAACAGGAGCAGATCGACTCACTGCGCGACGCACAGCAGCGCGTCCGCGATCTGCTGGAGCGGCTGGCGCAGGAGGCAGGACTGCAACGCGACGCGGAAGGTGGCTACTCCGTTTCGCCGAAGACAATGCGCCTCTACCAGTCGGGACTGCTTGCGACGATCTTCGGTGATCTGCAGGCTGCTCGGAGCGGGCGACACGAGGGGGTCCTCTCCTCGGACGGTGCAGTCGAGCTGCCGTCGACCCGCGCATGGGAGTTCGGCGACAGCCCAGCAGCCCTCGACCTGCCGCAGAGCATGGTGAACGCCATGCTGCGCGAGGCGGCGTTTCGGAAGGCGGGCGATCCTGTTCGCATGCGCAGCGAAGACATGGTTGTTCACAACACGCGGCAACAACCGAAGTGTGCCACGGCAGTGATCATGGACATGTCAGGATCGATGCGCTCAAGCGGTCAATACGTGCAGGTGAAACGCATGGCGCTCGCCCTCGATGGGCTCATCCGAAGCGAGTATCCAGGTGACTACCTCCAGTTCGTGGAGATGTTCACCCTCGCGAGACTGTGCGCCCCGGGCGAGGTGATGACGCTGCTGCCGAAGCCAGTCATGATCCACGACCCCGTCGTACGTCTTCGCGCGGACATGTCGGACCCGGACATCTCGGAACTTGATCTGCCACCACACTTCACCAACATTCAACGCTCCCTCGCACTCGCGCGTCAGTGGCTTGCAGGGCGCCCAACACCGAATCGCCAGATCACGCTCATCACGGATGGACTGCCGACCGCGCACTTTGAGGGCAGCGACCTCTACATGCTTTACCCACCTGACCCTCGAACCGAACGCGAGACGCTGCGCGAGGGACTCCGCTGCCGCGAACAGGGCATCACGATCAACATTCTTCTGCTGCCGAGTTGGAATCAAGACGAGAACGACATTCGCTTCGCGCATCGCCTCGCCGAATCCACCGCGGGACGTGTCTTTTTTGTGGCAGGCGGGGATCTCGACCGCTTCGTGGTCTGGGATTATGTGCGCCGTCGGCGGTCGATTTTGGGCAGTCGGGCCCACACAAACGACTGATTTTCGGCAACCGAAAGTGGACTCTGTACGCCGTGCGGCTACCTTTGGGCCATGGCACGCACGAGCCTGAAGATCACTCGCCAACCGCGAGCCGGGAGCGCTGTGGGTTGCCTCGCGGCGTTGACATGTGCGATCTGCCCGGTCTCTGCGCAGAGCCTTCTGCTTGTTCCCGACTCGCTGCCGAACTCCTCAAGCGCAAAGGTATGGGCGTTCAGCGCAGTGGACGGCTCCGTCATCAATCCAAACTTCATCGCGCCGGACGCATTCCTGTCGCAGCCGATCAAGATCGTCGTCAGTCCGGCAGGCACCCTGCTCATCACCGACGAGACTGCCGATGCAATCTTCGAATACTCGGTGGGCGGCAGCTACCTCCGCACAGTCGTCGGGCCCTCCCAGGGCATCGACAGACCCTATGGCATGGAGGTCGTCGGTGAGTGGATCTACTTTTCGATGTCCATTACGCAGGGCAGTGTGACAACGGGTGTGCTGAAGCGCGTGCGCCTCGACGGCACAGGTCTGGAAGACTGGTGTGTACTGCCGCAGGTCGTTTCACCGCGCGACATCGTGCACCTTGGCAACGGCGAATTCCTTGTGGGCGATTCAGGGGCGCACCCCGGCGGCGAGGACATCGAACGCATAGGCCCCAACTGCTCGATCTCGTCGGCACCATGGCATGACAGTGACGGCATCAGTGGCATCGATTTTCCGCAGCAAATCACGCTGCTTGGCGACGGCACAGTCCTTGCCGCTGGATTCTCTGATCCATACGGACTCTTCACCTACGACCGGCAGCTTGGACTTGAGATCGCACGCGTCTCGAATCTGCTCTTGTCTCCGCGCGGCGTTCATCGAATGGCCGATGGTCGTTACTTTTATACGGGCGGAACGCGTGTCACGATCTGGGATCCCGTTGCCGAGACGAACATCGTCATCGTGAATCAGGTATCGCCCACGGCAAGCGTGGCAAGTTTCCGCTTTGTGACGCCCATCACGATCGCACCTGCATGCCCAACGGATCTCGACGGTGATGGCAATACTGGCGGAAGCGATCTCACGGTACTTCTCGGCGCGTGGGGATCCATCGGTGGCGATGTGAACGCCGACGGAACGACGAACGGGTCCGATCTCGCAGTGCTTCTTGGGGCTTGGGGCGTTCACTGTGGGTAATGGATCTGCCCACTGATCTGTTCCTCACACTGTCTGCCATCTCCACCAAAAACAGCGCCGCGCGCACCCAGAGGCACGCGCGGCGATGTTCTCTGCAACTGCCCCAATCCCGAGGGCGAGTCGCGAATGTCGCTCGTTTCGGCTCAGCGGCGCCGACGCGAGGCAAGTCCAGCCAATCCGAGCAGCGCGATTGCGCCAGGCGCTGGAACCAAATCGCCGCTAATGATGACGTTGTCGATGCGGTTTGAACCGGTGGCGGCGGCAGTGACAAGCGAGCGGAAACGAATCAAGAGTTGGCTCGCCCCTCCGGCACCGGCGACTGCTTGGCTGTTGGAGTACAGCGCGTTGTAGGTCGTCGCGGACCAGGTGCCAGGCGACCCGCCGCCGCCGGACTGGAGCACCGTGTAATTCGCGACCGATGCAAAGGTCGCGCCACCGTCGGTGCTGTAGACCAGCTCAAATGAAGATGGACCCGTTGAACTGCGAGCCTGATCCCAAGACACGGTGATGTTCGCGTAGTTCGAAGTGGAGACGCGGGCTTCGTAGTAGTCGCCGATGGACCAGTTGTTGCTGCTGAAGCCGTAGGCCGAGCCGTTCCCCGCGGGCGAGGTGTAGGTCGCGGCGGCGAGAAGGTGGAAGGATCGAAGTTCGCTGTTTCCAGTCTGATCGCCCGCGTCAGCAGCTCCCACCGAGTAGTTCTGTCCCGTTGGAACATTGCCCGTCCCTGTTGGGAAAGCAGTCGTGATCGACCAGCTCGCGATCACCGCGGCTGTCGAGGGCAGAGAGAGGAAAATTGCTGCTGCGGTCGAGAATGCGATGTGTGATTTGGGGCTCATTTTCTAGGGCTCCTGTGGACTGAGAAGTCAATCCAGTCAGACCGTCCTGACTGCCCTAGTTCCCCCCCGCCGATTACCGATTCTAACTCCAATAGACACAAAATCAAAACGCAGACGCTCTTTTTGTGGCTGACCTTTCAGCCTGCGGGGTTGAAAACAACAGAATCAGTAATTGGGAGAACAATCACTGCAGTCATTGTCAGCGACGACGACGCATACCGACGAGACCAGCCACGCCAAACAGCGCGATCGCGCCAGGGGCGGGAACGACATTGAACGTTGCGGTGCTGACTGCTGTCGTGGAACTTCCCTGCGACACGAAGCCTGTCCACACATTGAAGCTGAAGGTATTGCTGAACTCGACGGAGTAACTGCCGATGCCGAGCCCGCCTGCCAGATTGGTGTTCCGCGCCGACTCCGTCAGTTGCCAGAAGCGATTGTTGCCGCTGACGCCAGTTTGGACGAGCGCGTAGGTGTTGCTTGAGATCACTGCAGATCCCGCCCTCAGCGTCACAGTCAGCGATGCGGTGCTGCTGCCGTCGAGCCAGTTGTCATTGCTGCCCGCTCCCGAAGGGGTGTTCCCACCGTTGTAGGCGTAATTCTCGAAGTACCAGTTCGCAAGCAGCACCGACTGGGCGTTCGGCACGTCGATCGATCCGAAGTCAAAGCCGTTCAATCGCGGGTTTTGCGAGGCACCAATGGCAGAGACGAAGGGGAAGGCTCCATTGGGCACCTGGAAGCCGCCGGTGGACTCCACGATGCCAACGTCCGCAGCGGCAAAGCTTGTCACAGCAATGGAGAGGGCAACGGCCGAAATCACTCTAGTCATTTGAAACTCCTGAGGGGTTGAAGAGAACTATGAGAATGCTTGGGAGAACAATTACTGCAGTCATTGTCAGCGACGACGACGCGAAACAAGGCCTGCCACGGCCAGCAGGGCCACGGCGCCGGGCGCAGGAACGAGCGTGCCGCTGACCACGATGTTGTCGATACGGTTCGTGCCAGCTGCCGCAACCGTGGAGAGGTTGACGAAGCGGAACACCAGAGTGCTCTGGTTGTCTGCGCCAGCGATGCTCGAGATGGTCCTGGTGAAGGCCGACTGAACCCCGGCCGTCGTTGACCAACTCAACGTGTTGGACCCAGATGCGCCCGCCTGAATCACCGTGTACGACGCGAGCAACGTGGTGAAGTTCGTTCCGTCCGTGCTCATGTCAACGCGGAAGTTCGAGGGCCCCGTGCTCGAACGCGTCTGATCCCACGACAGGCTGATGTCCGTACCTAACCACCCGGCGCTGCCGCCGTTGCCGCCATTAAAACCGCTCGTCGGCACGCTGACCTCGTAGTAATCACCGACTGACCAGCCGTTGCTGCTGAAGGCGTAGGTCGAGCCGTTGCCAGCGGGCGTGGACCAGACCGTGGTGGCGAGGGCGTGATACCCTCGGAGTCCGGTGCCCGCAGTCTGCTCGCCCGCATCAGCAGCGCCCACGGCAAAGTTGCTCCCCACTGAGCCTGAGGGGATTGGCGCTACGACCGACCACTGAGCAATCACTGCAGCTGTCGATGACATCGACAGGAATGCGGCAGCGGCAGCTGCAACGGCGAAAGGAGATTTTGGGGACATTTTTGGCGGGCTCCAAACAAGTGTGCACTCGTTTCAGTCAGGTCGCCCTGACCGCCCGTATCCTGCCCCCCTGCGATCAAAAAATAGCCCAGGTACATGGAAATTCAAGTTGTGAGTGCCATTTTTTTTACTTGTTTAGTTGCCCTTTTTCCGTGAATCTGATAGGGTTCCTCCCGCAGGGGTTCTGTTTCCCTTTCCGCATTGACCGCCGCTCCAGGTTCTAGATGGTCTAGAACCGCAGCGGCTGACTCAAGCCACGGAGAGCCAACGCCTTGGAAGCCATCAAAGGGATCGGTGTGAGCCCGGGGATAGCCATTGGACGTGCATGGGTCCAAGAGGAACATGACCGTCGCGTGGCCTTTCGCACGGTGGAGTCGCGGCATGTGCCAGGCGAGATCCAGCGCATTGATGATGCGATCGCAAAGTCAAAATCGGATATTTCGCGAATGCGAAATAGAGTTCAAAGGCGCGGTGATTCGGCCGCAGCAGCGATCTTTGACTTTCATCTGGAACTCCTCTCGGACTCCAGTTTGATGGGCCCGATTCGCGGCGACATTGAGCGGGAGTGCGTGGTGGCCGAGTACGCCGTTTCGGAGAACTTCGGCAAACTGGCGGACCGACTGCGCGAGATGGATAGCGAGATGTTCGTGCAGAAGGCAATCGATGTTCTCGATCTTGAGCGCCGTGTACTCACGCATCTTGGTGGTTCCGGACCAGATGCTCTCGGCGATCGAAAGGGATCGATCGTTGTGATCGCTCATGAGTTGACGCCCAGTCGCGCGGTGGAGTTGCACCGCGCGCGCATCGTCGCCTTCGCCACGGATGGCGGTGGACAGACTGGACACACATCCATCGTGGCGCGAGCGCTTGCCATGCCGGCGGTCGTTGGCTGCACTTCAGCAACGCAAGACATCTCCGATGGCGACACCGTCATCATCGACGGTGATGGCGGACTGGTGATCGTTCGTCCCGACGATGCCCTACTCGCCCGATACCAAGGGCTCGCGCGTGAGGCAGAACAGCGCCGCACTGCGCTGCGCAGCGATGCGGGGCAACCTTCGCTGACACGCGACAGCACCGCCATCACGCTTCTGGGAAACATCGAATTTCCCGATGAAATCAGCTCAATCGAAGACAACGGGGGCACCGGCGTCGGGCTCTATCGAACGGAGTTCATGTTCCTCACGAGTGAGACCGCGCCAACCGAAGAGGATCAGTTCGAGGCGTACCGCAAGGCAATCGAATTGTCGCGCGGCCGTCCACTGACGATCCGCACGCTCGATCTCGGCGCAGACAAGTGGACGCAAGAACATCTCACCGAATCAGAACGAAACCCATTTCTTGGCCTGCGCAGCATCCGCTACTGCCTTGCCCACCCTGAGATGTTCAAGACACAGTTGCGCGCCCTGCTGCGAGCGAGTGCGCACGGACCGATCCGCATCATGTTGCCGCTCGTCACCCACGTGATGGAACTGCGCCAGACCAAGATGATGCTGAACGATCTGAGCGAGGAACTGGAGGAGGAAGGGATCGCATTCGACCGGAACATCCCGCTCGGAATCATGGTGGAGACGCCAGCGGCAGCGCTCATGGCGCGCGCCTTCGCGCACGAGGCGGCGTTCCTGTCGCTCGGCACGAATGACCTGGTGCAGTACACGCTCGCAGTCGACCGCGGCAACGAGCGCGTGGCGAATCTCTACAACGCGGCAAACCCTGCCGTGCTGATGCTGATAAAAAGCGTGGTTCGGACTGCAAGGCACGTGGGCATTGAGGTCAGCGTCTGCGGCGAGATTGCCGGGCAACCCCTGTTTGTGCCATTGCTCATCGGGATGGGACTTCGTACACTTTCCATGTCTCCGAGCCAGATTCCCGCGGTCAAGCGGGTGGTTCGGGGGCTCGACATCGAACATTGCGAGTCTCTCGCCAGGCGCGTGGGCTCGTTCGAGTCGGATCGGCAGGTGCTGTCGTGCCTGCGCGACGAACTTCGGAGAATCGACCCAGAGGCGCTTGCCGGCGCAGAGCACGGCTAGCCCTCATCACCTCGAACGATCACAAACAACAGGCACTCTTGTCCTCCGCAGGACCCGCGAGCGATTGGCCCATTCGGCGCCCGCTCGGCCGCGAGGACCTTGGGACAAGATGTGCGGACGGATTACAGCGAATGCGGTTTGAACAACCTTGGACACCAGCGACCTTGTCGGTCGTGCACACCAGATCAGTCGGGCAAAGTCCGCGACTGTCGGCGGTGTCCCATCTCCTGTCGATCCGTCATGAACCGCCGCGACAGTGCGGCAGGATCTTCCAGTGCAACTTGACGGAACAGACGGACAGCCCGCGGACGAACGCGGCGAACTGAATCACACCTCGCACACATCGGCCCAGTCGGAGGGAACCGCGCGGTCGGCATTCGTGCCTGAGGGCGATTCGCGCCCTGCACCCCCACCGCCGCCTGCGAATCCCTCGGACTATCTCGAAGAGGCCCTCGAACGATCCGCTCTCGAAGAAGCGCGATTCGAGGGAGAGGAGTCGGAGCCTGACGCGCAGCTCAATGGAGATTCGCCATCGGACGTGGAAGGCGCTTCGGCACACGCCAAGGACAGCCGTGGCGAGTCAGGGGATGCCTCCGACGACACAACCGAAGCGATCGACGGCGACGCGAGGGCTGATGAGTGGTCAGCACCCTCCGAAGGGCTTCCCGGTTCCGACGGAGAGTCCGATCCCGACCTGCCGATGCGCGCCGATGGATCCGAAGAAGATGCGGCCGAAGACGAGGAGTCTGCAGTTGGCTCCGGAGCCGCGCGCGCTGCGGCGCGAGGGGTGAAGAAGCATGAGGCTGCACTCGCCAACCGCCGCGTGACGCTCGTCGTGAATGATGAGCCCGGGGAAGAGACGCGCATCGCGGTGCTCAGCGATGGACGACTCGATTCCTACTTTGTGGAACGCGAGGCGACCGCGACGAATGTGGGATCCATTTACAAGGGCCGCGTCATGAACGTCGAGGCCGCGATTCAGGCGGCGTTCGTCGACTTTGGCAGCGGACAGAATGGGTTCCTGCACATCAGCGATCTGCATCCGAAGTACTTCCCAGGCGGCGGACAAACCGAACGCGTGGGCAAGAAGATTGGCCGAAGTGAACGACCCCTGATCCAACAGGCGCTGCGCAAGGGTCAGGAAATCCTGGTGCAGGTCATCAAGGAAGGCCTCGGCAGCAAAGGACCGACTGTCACGAGTTACCTCAGCATTCCAGGGCGCCTGCTGGTGATGATGCCAGACATGGACCGCGTCGGTCTTTCGCGGCGCGTGGACGACGAGGAGCAACGTCGCGATATGCGACGCATTCTGGACTCACTCGATTTGCCCGATGGCTTTGGATTCATTCTGCGCACCGCAGGCTTCGATGCGTCCCGCACGGAGCTGCAGCGCGACGCGGCGTATCTCAAGCGCCTTTGGGAGGCGATGGAAACGCGCAGCGGAAAAACGGGCGCACCCTGCGAGCTTTACACAGAAAGTGATGTACTCGTGCGCACCTTGCGCGATCAGGTCGATGCGACGGTCGAGTCCATCGTGGTGGACAGTGCGGGCTCCTTCGAGCGCGCAAAAACTTTCCTCGACGTGATCGCGCCTCAATCCGCAGACAAGGTGCGCTACTACAACGGCCCAGTACCGGTCTTCGAGGCATTCGGTATCGAGCGACAAGTCGATGAGATTCATTCGCGCGTCGTGCCGCTCCCCTCGGGCGGCGCACTGGTCTTCGACCAGACCGAGGCGCTGGTGGCGATCGACGTGAACAGTGGACGAAGTCGCGCAGCACGAGACTCAGAGACCAATGCGTTCCTCACCAACTGTGAGGCCGTCGAGGAAGTGTGCCGCCAACTTCGCCTGCGCGATCTGGGTGGACTCATCGTGATCGACTCGATCGATATGCGACAGATGCGCCATCGGCGCGAGATCGAGGATCGCTTGGCCGCACTCCTGAAACTGGACCGCGCGAAGACATCCTTCGCACCGATCAGCGAGTTCGGCATGATTGAGATGACGCGTCAGCGAATGCGTCCCAGCCTGCGCAAGATGAACTATGCCGACTGCCCCAACTGCGGCGGCAGCGGCGAGATCCGAGTGCCCGGGGCCGTGGCTGCGGACGCCATGCGTCGTATCGCGCTGCTCTTCAGCTATGAAAAGGTCCGGCGAGTGGAGATCGTCTGCTCCGTGCGCGTGGCGGCTGAACTCCTTTCCAACCGCCGGCGCGCGATGCACGAGCTTGAGGATCGCTATTCCAAGCGCATCGATGTGCGCATCAGCGAAGTCTTTGCTGCCGATCGGCTCGACATGTACGCATACGAAGCGGATGGTGCGGACATCGAGATCGAACACCTGCCTCGGCCCGCTCGTCCCAACGCGTCGACACTGCACGGTGATCTGCCGGAGGCTGATGAAGAGGATCTGACGCCCGCCGAGTCTCTGTCTCGCAAGCGACGACGCAAGCGGCGACCTGCACCCGCAGACGCCACGGCCATCGCGATGGCCGGCGGCTTCGACGATCTTCCCCCCGTTGTTGCCAACGAAGGTTCGCTGCGTTCGTCCATCAGCCGCGGAGACACCACGAGCGATGCGCATGCAGATGAGGACGGGGAGTCTGCTGATGGCGGCGGTCGCCGCCGTGGCGGCCGACGAAATCGCCGCGGTCGTGGCGACAGTCGTGATGGTTCCGACCGAGGTGGTGCGCCCAAGGCGCAGCAGGCTGCGCCAAAGCAAGAACAAGTCCAACACGGGTCGCGCCGCGATGGTGGTCGGCGCCGACGCGGGCGCGGCGGTCGTTCGGTCCGCTCCCTTGCCGACATGGCACAGGAACAGGCGGCGTTCGAGACGGCACGCGTCGCGGATATTGCGGGTGTTTCGGTCGATGATCTACTTGCACGGCTTCGCAGCGCCGTGGACCCCGAGACGGCAGCGCTGCTGCTGCCGACCACCACGATGCTTCCACCAGAGATCATCGGCGTGGCTGCAGGATTGTTCGAAGCGCAGCAATCCGAGGGGAATGAAAGCGACGACTCGGGTGCAACAAGCGCCGACGCCTCAGGTGATGCTGCAGGCGATGCCTCCGCGTCAGGGGAAGGCGTAACGTCAGGTGGAGATCGCTCGCGCCGCCGTCGACGCGGACGCGGACGTGGGCGCGGAGGGCGCGGCGGTGATGGCGGTACGCCCCGAAGCGATGCGGCGATGCCGAGCGAACATGCGGCAGCAGATGCGTCGCAAGGCGCTGCACCAGCCCCGGTGTCGGTAGCCAGATCTGTGCCAAATCCGGAGCCTCCACCTCCACCATCCTCAGCGACACCCGCGGCGGAACAGCCGCCCGCGAAGCCGAAGCGTCGGTCGCTGTACGGCGCGGCGGTTCGACTGCTCTCGTCGATCGAACGGTCGAAGGCAAAGGGTCGATCCGAATAAGTCCCATGAGAGACAGATGACCTCACCACGGCGAATCCTGATTCTTGGCTCGACCGGATCGATCGGTGTCAACGCCGTTTCCGTGGTGGAGCATCTCGCCTCCAATGGACGACCGCTGGAAGTGGTCGGACTCGCCGCCGGACGAAGTGCTTCCGTGCTTGCCGAGCAAGCGCGGAAGTTGCGCCCAGCTGCCATCGCACTCGCCGCAGATTCTGAGTCTGCTCTTCGCGATGTTCCGTCGGGCACCAAGGTTTTCACGGGTTCTGGCAGTGCACTTGAGCTTGTCCGCTCGTGTGCGCGCCGAGGCGATCTCGTGCTTGGCGCAATGGTCGGAGCCGAGGGCATTCCTCCGCTGCTGGCGGCCATCGAGGCAGGCTGCGATATCGCGCTGGCGAACAAGGAAACGCTTGTGGCCGCCGGCGAACTGGTGACGACGCTGGCACGTCGGGCGGGCGTCGAGATCATTCCAGTGGACAGCGAGCACAGCGCGATTCTGCAGTGCATGCGCGGGGGCAGTCCGCAAGAAGTGGAACGCATTGTCCTCACCGCGAGCGGCGGTCCATTCCGCCGCTCCACGCGCGAGCAGATCGAATCCGCCACGCTCGAGGATGCACTGCGACATCCGACATGGTCGATGGGGCGCAAGGTCACGATCGACAGCGCCACGATGATGAACAAGGCCTTGGAAGTGATTGAGGCGCATTGGCTCTTCCAGCTGCCTGCTGACCGAATCGATGCCATCGTTCATCCACAATCCATCGTCCACTCATTTGTGGAGTACCGCGACGGAAGCGTGCTGGCGCAGCTGTCGCCTCCCGACATGCGTCTTCCGATCGAATTGGCGTTCACTTGGCCCGACCGCGCCGCGCGCTGCGCAACGGCGATGGACTGGCGAACCCTGCGCACGCTCGACTTTGAGCCCGTCGATCATGAACGGTTCCCTGCGATCTCGCTCGCATGGCATGCCATCCGCGCAGGCGGCTCGTCTGGCGCAACGCTGAATGCCGCCAATGAGGCTGCCGTCGAGGCATTCATCGAGGGGCTGATCCGCTTTGGGGACATCGCGCGGCTCGTTCGCGGCGCACTGGAAGCGCTGCCCACCACCACGGTGACAACGCTCGATCAGGTGCTCGCCGCAGACCGCGCGGCACGCGCATGGGTGCTGTCTCGCATCGGCGCGACGCCCGTTGCACGCTGAGGACGGCTGGACACGATCCAAGCAAGTCATCTGCGGCCTGCCGCGCCGTCACACCGCACCCGCAATGCGTCTACCCTTGGGTGATACATGGAGTGGCTTGGCACGAGCACGAATTTTGTGATGGTTGTGATTGGCTTCGGCGTGCTCATCGCCGTGCATGAGTTTGGGCACTTCATCGCTGCGAAGTGGGCGGGCGTTCGCGTCGATAGTTTCGCTGTCGGCATGGGACCCGTCGTGATCGCTTTTCGGCGCGGGATCGGTATCCGCTTCGGATCGACGGAGGGCGAGATGCGCCGCCGGTTTGGAAGCGAAGCGATCGCGGTCGATCCGAAGCGTCTGCAAGAGGCAGGCGTTGATGAGACGGAGTACTCGCTTCGGCTCCTGCCACTGGGCGGCTTCGTTCGCATGCTCGGGCAAGATGATCTGAATGCATCCGCCACCAGCAGTGATGAGCGTTCCTACACCAAGGCGCCGATCTGGAAGCGGATGGTGATTGTGTCCGCAGGTGTCATCTGCAACATCCTTCTGGCGATCGCGATGTTCATGATCGCGTTCCTCGTGGGTGTTCGATTCGATGCGCCTGTCATTGGATCGGTCGGGCCGGGGAGCCCGGCCGCCGAGGCAGGATTGCAGCCCGGAGATCGCATCCTCACCATTGATGGGCAACCCGCCACGACCTTCTCCGACGTGCAAATCGCAGCCGCAATGGCACGACCGGGCACCGCATTGTCCATCGTGGTGGAGCGCGGTTCCGGCGCCGAGAGCAAGTCGCAAACGCTCGCCGTCACCCCGAAGCAGAACGCAGCTGCGGGCATGCTGGCGATCGGTGTCGCACCAGCATCGAGCACGCAGTTGACGGATGAAGCAGAGGCACGCCCATTTCTTGAGAGCGCGATGCAGCGAGCAGGATTCTGGGATCACGCGGCGCGTGAGGGAAGCTCGTCTTGGGGAATTCCAGCGGGTGTACTTGCGGCGACCGATGGTTCACCCCCCGACGCGGCAAAGTTCGCCAGTGCTTTCCAAGGTGCACAGCTGCTTGCAGTCGAGGGAAAGCCAGTGACGACCTTCGAATCGCTTGCCGCTGCCGCACAGGCGAGCGGTGGTGATCCGCTGCCAACGCGTTGGATGGTCAACGGCGTTGGCGATGTTGATGTCGCCCTCCGCACAACCCCAACCTGGCAGGCTCTCCAGTACACAGAAAAACCTGCGAATGCGCCGCTGGACTATGAACTTGGGCTGCTTGGGATGGCACCACTCGTTCGTATCGGGCGTGTGCCGGAAGAATCTGGATGCTCGGGGATCTTGCGCGAAGGCGATGTTGTCCTGCGTATTGCGGACATCGATGGACCTCGCCAGATCGACTTCCGAAGCAGCATCGCACAGCACGCAGGCGGCACCGTTGGGCTCCGCATCATGCGCGGCAGCACGCCTGTCGACATCTCTGCGCCCGTCTCCCGCGAAGGACGCCTTGGCGTCGAGATCGGCAGCGCGTGGGAAGTGCCGCTGATTGCACGCCCATTCGACACCGTTGGAGCACCGCCCGGTCAGCCGACGCCCGTGCGTTCATGCCAGCTGATGCCGCTGAGCCGTCTCCAATCGCTCGAAGGCACCCCGCTTGCCAATTGGAATGATCTTTTCCGCGCCGCAAAGTCTGCGCTCGCAGCGCAGCCCAATGTCGCAAGCCTCGCGCTGATCTGCACGCCACCGACGCCGGATGCGCGACCAGAGCCCTGCTCGGTCGACCTCACTGCATCGGACCGCGACGCCTTGGCCGCACTTTCGTGGCGACCCGCACTCGGCCCCGAATGGTTCCGACCTGCCGAAGTCACGCTGAACGCTGGCGGAAGTCCCGCGCGCGCCATCGCGCTTGGCTTTCATGAGACGCACAAACTGGTGCTGATGACCTACCTCACGCTCGATCGCCTCTTCCGAGGCAGCGTCGCCGTGTCGCAGTTGCGCGGGCCAGTCGGCATCGTTCACATCGGCACGCGCATCGCAGACCGCGGTGTCACCTATCTCGTCTTTTTCATGGCGATGATCAGTGTCAATCTTGCCGTCATCAACTTCCTGCCCATTCCAGTCGCAGATGGTGGATTGATGGTGTTTCTGCTGTACGAGCGCCTGCGCGGAAAGCCGCCAAGCCCCGCGTTCCAGAATGGCGCGATGGTGGCCGGACTCATCATCGTCGGCATGCTGTTTGCGGTCACCTTTTATTATGACGTGATGCGGCTGATTGGTTGACGCCCACAGTGACCCGAATGCCTACTGTTTTCCCATGACTGCAGTATCTGTTTCGCTCGTTGTCGGCGCCGGCGGCGGCATCGGCCGTGAAGTTGCGGCGCAACTCGCAGCGCTTGGGCATTGCCTGGCGCTCTCCGGACGCACAGCAGCAAAACTGGAAGATGCGGCCCTCGGCTGCGCCGAGTCACCGGGACTTCTGCTGCATCCGGCGGTCATCAGCGATGAAGCGTCCTCGACGGCGCTGATCGACGCAGTGATCGGCCGCTGGGGACGCATCGATCACTTGGTGCACTGCGCAGCGACAGCACCACTTCTGCCGATCGAACGCACCACGGGGGATGTGCTCCGAGAAACCTTCGAGTCCAATGTGTTCGGTGCCGCCAACCTCCTGTCTCGCGTCTGGCCGCATTTCAAGACGCAACAGACCGGACGCGTCGTGCTTGTGTCGAAGGCAAAAGCGCTCGATCCCCTGCCCGGGTTCATGGCCTATGCCGCGGCAAAGTGTGCGGTGGAGTCCCTCACGCGCAGCGCAGCCAAGGAGGGTGCGCGAATTGGCGTGAAGGCATTTACGGTCGTACCAGGAGCAACCGAGACAGCGCTGCTTCGATCAAACTTCAGTGAACGCGTCGTGCCGGCGGCGAAGACGATGGCACCAGCGGTTGTGGCGCAGACCATCGTTGCTTGTATCCGCGGTGATCACGACGCGCAGAACGGACAGTGCATTCACCTCACACAGCCCTAGACGCGGG
>Ga0194117_10000822_pt1 | contig 38703 bp, 31 predicted proteins | sample TA2MahsurfametaG_FD_160579 | JGI IMG/M metagenome (GOLD analysis project Ga0194117, IMG submission 160579) | Freshwater microbial communities from Lake Tanganyika, Tanzania - TA2015009 Mahale N1 surface | ecosystem: Environmental > Aquatic > Freshwater > Lake | place: Tanzania: Lake Tanganyika... | reverse complement strand
TTAACTTCGAAGCCTTTGAACAAATGCACAAAGCTAGGCCTGCCTTCCGCATGGGCTACTTTGCCTACGACATGAAAGCCCAAACCATGGGCCAAGCTTCTGAACTCCCACCTGCAACAGGAGATCCGAATTATGCTTTTTGGTTTAGACCATCCTTGCTGTTAATTTTTAAAGAAAATAAAATTATCATAAAAATCGATGGTCATCATCAAAGGTACAGAGTAGAAGAAATTCTTCTTAAGACATTAATAGAGAAGAGAGACCAAGAAAATCCAATTCGCTCAAATAACCGCCCTCTAGATCAAATCACTGTAACACTAGGGGACATTATGCATTGCACTACAGCGTTTGAAGAATACAGTCATCAAATCCAAGAAATTCGGCACCAAATCAAGCAAGGCAATTTTTATGAGTTAAACTACTGCATTGAATGGAGCGGAAAACATAAGATAAACAGACCTATGGCTTTATGGCAAGCCATGGCTGAAAGATCAGGGGCGCCATTTTCAGCATTGATCAAAAACAAAGAATTTTATACCCTGTGCAATAGCCCTGAACGATTCCTCAGAATCAGTGGCAACCAAATGCTTAGTCAACCCATCAAAGGAACCGCCCCACGATCCTCGGATACACTGCTTGACCAACAAAATCTGAATGCTTTGAAGAACAACCCCAAGGACCAGGCGGAGCATATCATGATTGTGGATTTGGTGCGAAACGACTTGACCCAATGCGCTGAACCTTTGTCGGTAAAGGTCACTGAGTTATGCCACGCTTATTCCTTCCAAACGGTTCACCAACTGATCAGCACGATCAGCGCTCAAAAAAGTAACGAACAATCCCTAGCCTCCATTCTAAGGGCATGTTTCCCTATGGGTTCCATGACCGGAGCACCCAAAAGCATGGTTTGCCAATGGATTGACCTTCTTGAAAAGAAAAAAAGAGGGGTTTATTCGGGCAGTTTAGGGTATGTTGACCAAGAGGGTAATTTGGATTTAAATGTCATTATCCGAACACTCCTTTACGATGACCTAAATCACGAACTATCCCTATCAACTGGTGGAGCAATTACCTGGGATTCTGAACCCATTTCAGAATGGGAAGAATGCCAAAGCAAGGCCAAAGCTATTTTGCAAACCGAGATACCGGATTGAACAATCCGGGGAGGCCTTGAAGATTAAAAACAACGAGAGACTTAGGCCTCTGGGGTAACTTCCAAGTTGAAGACTGCTTTGATATCTCTGTAAAGCTCGACTTCTACCTGAAAAGTGCCTAATTCACGAATTTCACCACGCACCGCCATTTTGCGGCGATCAATTTCATATCCTTTGGCCTGAAGCGCCTCGGCGATCATTAAGGTGGTAATGGTGCCGAAAATGCGGTTATTCTCACCCGTGCGCACCTGCAGTGATAATGTAAGTTCGGCCAATTTGGCGGCTAAATCTGTGGCTGCACTGCGTAGGCCCTCTTGCCTAAATTCCGCTTGACGGACCGCTTCAGCGCGGTCGTTGAGGGCTGCGCGACCGGCTACAACCGCAAGGCCCTGAGGGATAAGGTAATTCAAGCCGTACCCGTTACGGACTTTGACCAGGTCGTGTTTGAAACCCAGCCCTTTGACGTCTTGTTTGAGGATGATATTCATGGCTTTTAGGCTCAGGGAGTTAAAAAGAATAGATGGTTTAAGAGCAAATTAGGTCAAAAAATCAACGCAAACCATCTGCCACATAAGGCAGCAAGGCCAAGTGCCTTGCTCTTTTAACGGCTTGGGCTACTTTACGCTGAAATTTGAGCGAAGTCCCCGTTAGACGACGTGGCAGTAGTTTACCCTGCTCGTTGACCAATTTGAGTAAAAAATCCGGATCCTTGTAATCAATATAATGGATGCCATTTTTCCGGAAACGACAGTACTTTTTGCGGGTCTCCTCTTTCACGGGGACGGTCGCGAAGCTGTTGGTAATCATGAGTTAACCTCCTCTGTTGCAGCAGCCTTGGGGGCTCTGGGTTTGCGACGAGACTCGTTGTAAGCCACGGCGTATTTGTCGAGAGATACCGTCAGGAATCGTAAAATCCTTTCGTCACGGCGCAGTTCAAGCTCCAACTTATCTACGGCTAGGCCATTGGCCTTGAACTCGTAGAGGTGGTAAAAGCCTGTGGCCTTTTTGTGGATGGGATAAGCTAGCTTGCGTAGGCCCCAATGGGCCTGATGCACCAGCTCGGCGCCGTTTTCGTTCAGCACCTTTTCGAACTTCATGACCGCCTCGCGGACCATCTCCTCGGTAAGCACCGGGTTCAGGATGAGTACGGTTTCATATTGATTCATAGATCAACGGGGTTAAGACCGAAGTTTTCTTCGGGGTCGCAAATATAGGGAGAATATTCCCGAAATCGCCCACCCCGCTTAACTTTGAGCAAATGCAAGATTACCAGGTCTCCGCCCGCAAATACCGCCCCCCACGCTTTGAGGAGCTGGTCGGTCAGGACCATATCACCACCACCCTGCGTAACGCCATTGCCAAGGGCCAATTGGCCCAGGCCTACCTGTTTTGCGGGCCCCGAGGTGTCGGCAAGACATCCTGTGCTCGCATTTTGGCCAAAACCATCAATTGCTCCTTCAGGGATAGCCATCAAGAGGCCTGCGGAGAATGCCCATCATGCCAGTCCTTTGACCAAGGCAGGTCCCTTGCCATCCATGAATTGGATGCCGCCTCCAACAATTCGGTGGACGATATTCGCTCCCTCGTTGAGCAAGTCCGTTATCCACCCCAGGGTAGCGACTACAAAGTCTATATCATCGATGAGGTCCACATGCTCAGCACCGCGGCATTCAATGCCTTGCTCAAGACCCTCGAAGAACCCCCTACCTACGCTAAGTTTATTTTGGCAACCACGGAAAAACACAAGATCCTTCCCACCATTTTGTCCCGTTGTCAGGTTTTTGATTTTAAAAGAATACGGCTTCAGGATATCGCCGAACGTTTGGCCTTGGTTTGCCGATCCGAAGAGATTGTCTATGAGAACGATGCCCTTTTGACCATTGCATCACGTTCAGACGGGGCCTTGCGGGATGCTTTAACCATGCTGGATCAATTGGCCGGATTCAGTGGAGGGAACCTCACCAACAGCCTCGTTTGCGATCAATTGGGTGTACTCGATAAAGCCCTTTTTGTGGAATGCACCAAAACAATGTTTGCTGGCGATCCGACGCATACCCTGCAAGCGCTGGATAGCATGGTTGCTCGTGGTTACGATTCCATTCTTTGGGTGATTGGTATGGCCTCCCATTTTCGTAACATATTGATGGCCAAGACACCAGGAACTACTGAACTCATCGATTCCGGCCAGGAATACAGGCAACAGCTTATCATTCAATCTCAAGAAACGAGCACCGATATGCTCCTGGCGGGATTGCACCTTCTCAATCAGGTCGAACTGCAATACCGACAATCCAGGCAGCCACGGCTGCTCGTAGAAACCGCTGTGATGAAAATTTGTTATTTAGCCCAAAGAGGGCAAAAGAATATAAATCTTGAACCGATTCAAGCGCCAAAACCTCCCGCTGAATCCGAGACCCATCCCCTGCAAGGCATCACAACCCGATTACCGGTTGCCGACTTTAGAACACCCGCTCAAGTCAAAATTCAAGCCAAAGTACCGTCTGAGTCGAACCCTAACAACTTTCAAGAATTAAGGGTACAAGAATTAAGGGTACAAGAATCAAGCGAACGAGCATTAAAGGACTTCTCTGACCAAAAATCAATCCCTGAAACCCAAGGCGGTGGCAGCCATCAAAAAGAGCATTCTCCTAAGCCGATTTCTTCGAACGCCCAAAATACCGGTACGGCCACCACGGTAGATTTCCTTAAAACATTGCGGGGACATTTGGGTAAAACCCAGGGAAATATCAAGACAATCCCAAAAGAAAGCAGTCACCAGTGGTCCCCCCCACCCACGACGTCCTGTCAAAATCTGCAAAAGCTATGGCAACACCTGGTCCAAGAATGCAGAGACCACAACCTGGGCGGTTTGGAGGGCATTTTGAGCAGAAATATGCCCCTTGAAGAGAATCGGGATCGCCCATCCGAGTCCAATTCTAAGGCCTCCAATGAGCCTCTATTCCTTTCTGTAATATTGTATTCCGATACTGAGAAATCATTGTTTGATGGCGAAAAGCAGGGTATTTTGGACTTTTTGGTGGAATTTGGGGGCTTCGGAACACGTCCGCAATGGGCCATTCAACAGCAAGAAAACAATACTCAAAGAGAAAAATTCCTCACTGAACCCGAAAGATTCAATCGTTTAAATGCTGAAAATGAGGACTTTAAGGATTTGAGTACGAGGTTAAAATTGTTTTTAAACTAAAAAGTGATAATTTAGTACAAAATTTATATTACCTTTGGCATCCTTAAATATCTGTTTAATTAAACCATAACACGATGTCTGTTAAACTCAAGCTCAAAAACTCCAAAGAAACTGCCCAAGTAGACGATAAAGTCGCCAAGTTTCTTAACCAAAACCCGTATTTGGTCAAAGTTGGCTTTTTAGCCAACCTACGCCGCCATTCCAGAGGGTATGCCTTCTTTCAGAAGAATTGGCCTTTGGGGGATGGAACCTACAAAAACGAAACCATTTACCTGCACAAGCTTGTTGCCGAAATTTTCTGCAAGAAAAAGGCTACCAAAGAGCGTTTATTCGTGAATGTTATCAACAACAACCCGTTGGATTGCCGTTTAGAGAATTTGGAATTTGCCACGCGTTCCGTGGTCGTTCGCAATGTGAACAAAACCGAAAATAAATTCGGCTACAAAGGCGTGATCAAAAGCGGCAACAAATTCAAAGCCGTTCTCTTCAATAATCGTGTCCGCCTTGATTTAGGTTCCTTCAATACCGCTGCAGAAGCCTCTGCAGCTTACAAAAAGAAGACAGCCGAATTATTTGGCAAAGGCAAAAAATAATTTTAAGCTTTTGAAGGTTTTATGCCTTCAGTGTAAACAATACCCTCCGATTCCCGGGGGGTATTTTTTTTGAGGGGCCTCAGGGTTGGTCAGAACGAGATTGATTCCAAGAACTTGATTGAACATCAGATATCTTGTCCATGGGCTTTGCTCCCATCCATCGATCGACCAATACGGCCGTCATGGTATCACCCGTCACATTGACGACGGTTCGCATCATGTCCAAGATTCGGTCCACGGCCACAATCAAGGCGATCCCCGCCGTTTCCAAGCCCACCGATTGAAGGACAATGACCAACATCACCATTCCCGCACCTGGCACACCAGCAGAACCAATGGACGCAAGGGTTGCTGTTAAAACAATGGTTAATTGATCAGCCCACCCTAAATGTTGACCAAAAGCCTGGGCAATAAAAACCGTCGCAACGGCTTGGTACAAACTGGTTCCATCCATATTGACAGTGGCTCCTAAAGGCAAAACGAAGGTCCTCACTTCTTCTCGAACACCCAACTTTTCGGCACATTCCAAATTAACCGGCAGCGTTGCATTGGAGGATGAGGTTGAAAATGCAAGCAGCTGTGCAGGGCTCATTATGCCAAAAAATTTAAGGGGATTGTAATTCCCGAAAAGTCTTAAAAAGGTTGCATAAACCATCACCATCATCGCAATCAAACCTACAACCACCGCCAAAGCATAAACCGATAAGGCGCCCAACAATTCCACCGCTTCGCCAGGCTTGTCACCGGCAAAATCTGCGATCAACGAAGAAATCAAGGCAAATACTCCTGCAGGGGCAATCACCATGATCATATCCACCATCAGCAGGATGATACGATTAAGTTGTCCAAACAAATCCCGAACCAAGTTGGTCTGGGAGGCAGGCAGGGCCATGATCGCAATCCCCATAAACAAGGCAAAGAATACCACCTGCAACATGGAGCCGTTATGAGACAGCGCATGGAAGATATTCTCGGGCACCATATTGATAACCGCTGCCAAAGGACCTTCTTCCTTGAAGGCTTCAGCTTTGTCCAATCCTCTAGAACTAGCGGATGCGAAACGTGCCCGCAATTCATCTCTTTTGGTTTCGGATAAATAATCCCCAGGCTGTAGCAGGTTCACGGTGACGAGCCCTATGCTCACTGCGCAGACGGTGGTCATCAAAAAAATCAACAAAGTTCGTCCTCCCATGCTTGATAGCTTTCGAAGGTCCTTGAGGCCTGTAACACCATCCACCAAGGAAACCAAAACCAAAGGAATAGCGACTAATTTCAAAAGATTCACGAAGACGGTTCCCACAGGCTTCACCCAATCCAAGACCCATGATGACCATCCTCCTGCCGAAGCACTGAGACCAAAGGCCAATCCCAACCCTATGCCGATCAAGATGCGAAGGTGCATAGGCCAACGTTTGGCCATGGGTTGGGTTTGTTCCGATCGCGATGGACCAACTCCACCCTGAGCAGGGTATTGATTCACAGAGTCTTTCGTCATTATTGGAATTTGTTACAGGGGAGATAAAGGCAGAAAAACTAATTTCAAGGTCGTGCAATGGATTTTAGAAGCACAGAAAGTTGAGCCGCGGGCCAACCGAGCACATGATCCACAATCACCAACGCCATCATCGCCTCCACAACGGGTACAGCGCGCGGTACAACACAGGGGTCATGGCGACCATAAGCCTGCAATTTTACTGCATTACCTTGAAAATCAACTGATTGCTGAGGAATGGCTACCGTGGCTGTGGCCTTGAAACCCGCCTTAAACCACAAAGGCTGCCCGTTGCTGATTCCCCCTTGAATTCCCCCCGAATGATTGGTCAAGGTTTCCACGGAAGACCATTCCTTGGTATCCGCCGCGAGTATGGCGTCGTTGAAGTCCGAAGCCCTTCCCGCGCTCATCGCAAATCCGCTCCCCAATTCAAAGGCTTTGACCGCATTGATGGATAAAATCGCTTTGGCCAAATCAGCTTCCAAGCGGTCGTAAACAGGATCTCCCAATCCAGGGGGTAATCCCTGACACCAACCCACCACCGTACCCCCGGTACTGTCTCCCGCTGAGCGAACCTCATCGATATAGGCCTCCATCAAGGAAGACGCATAGGAATCAGGACAGCGAAGAGGGGATGCCTCAATCTGCTCCAAGGTGAAGGGGCAATGGCGATGATGTTCATAACCCGAAGTCGTGCCCCTGGAGGCAAGGCCTGAGTGCAAAGGAACGGTTAAAGCATGAGGCCCCACGGAATGAACCCAAGCATAACAATGAACACCAATGCACTCCAGCAGACTTGCTGCAACTACCCCTGCCATAACACGGGCAGCGGTTTCCCTTGCGCTGCTCCGTCCCCCGCCCCGATGATCCCGAAAACCATACCTTGCCATCACGGTGAAATCCGCATGCGATGGCCTGATTTGATCCCGAAGATGCTCATAATCTTTGGGTTTGGCATCCCGGTTCGGGATGACCAAGGTGAGGGGGGCGCCCGTGCAACGTCCTTCGAACAAACCAGAAAGACATTGCACCCGGTCCTCTTCGTTACGCGCAGTGGTCATTCGGCTTTGGCCGGGGCGACGTCGATCAAGCTGGGCTTGAATCTTGTTCAAATCAAGGGCTAAACCTGCAGGGATACCGTCCACCACCACACCGATCACCGGGCCATGCGATTCTCCAAAAGAGGTTATCTTAAAATTTCTTCCAAAACTGTTTCCAGGCATGCGCTAATTTAAGGCTTTCAGGGCATATCCAAATTTGGCCCAGTCCTCCCAAAACTCGGGATAGGACTTGCCTACCGTATGGGGTTCATCCAAGAATATAGGCAAATCCGGCAATGCTAACATGCTCAATGCCATCGCCAACCGATGATCCCCAAAACACCGAAGCAAAGGACAAGGAGCAACCGTATGGCCCTTCAATAAAGTGGTCACAACAAAACGACGGGAATACACAGCCCACGAAGCAAGGGGGCGGATTAGCAAGCCATCCGGTCGGTGCTTTTCATAGGGTACTCCCAATAGCTCCAAATTGACCATCAAGGCCTGTATTCGATTACTTTCTTTGTAGCGGAGTTGCCCAATGCCGACAATTTCCAACGCATTGCCGGACAAAATCGCCCACATGACCAAAGCTGGCACCATATCCGGGAAATCCGTGGCTTTAATGTGCCAAAAGCCTTGATCACAATTCACCACTATTTGTCCTTGATCAGGAGGCCGTTCCTCTGAATTATTGGTAGACATCGCACTGCTGCCCAAAGAATCGAAGGTCCACGTGCAAGATTCCTGGTTGAAGACCGCAGACACATGAGGAGCAAGCCTACTCAACAAATCCAAGATTACGGAATCTGCTTGATGGCTTCCGCTTGTCAAAATTTTAAGTTCCAATCGCTGACAAAGAGGAATCACGGCATGCCGCCAAATCCAAAAAGAAGCCGCACTCCAATCGCCTTCGACCGGCTTTGGATCTTGTCCCAATGCCCCGTCGCCAGGATGCGATTCCTGAACCGTCACAGCAGGGATATAACGAAGGGAATGTTCTGAATAGTCAAAGGAATATCCAAAGCTTGACATTTCTTGGATGGTCAAAGCCAAATAAGGTCTCGATGCAACGAATCGTGGTGACCATGCAATCTCCCAAGGCGCATTTTCTTGCAGCACATCAAATGGACGCAGGAGCGGCGCAACCATCGCCATGGCCGAGATGTATTGTGAACTCGTACTTGCTTCCATGAACAAATCTCTTCGCCTCAAGGATGAAGGATGAATCTTCAAGGGAGGGTAACCCTTTTCACCCAGGTATTCAATATTGGCTCCGCATAGAATCAGGGCATTAACCAAGTCTCCTATAGGCCGTTCATGCGCCCTACCGTTACCTCGGAGGATTCCCCCACAGCCTTGTGCTACCAAAAAGGCAAGTCCAAAACGCATCACCGCCCCTGCCTCTCCAGCTTCCCACAAATGGTCAACAGATTGGTGATGACCTTGTTGGCGACGGGATAAGGCGCACTGAACCAAAGACCAAGCATCCATAACATCCTGAGGCCAAGTGGAATCCCATTCAAGGATCGGACAGTCCAAGCCTTGAACGGCGCCTATGAAAATTCTCCGAATAAGCTGACTTTTGGAAGGCGGTAGATTCAACGAGACCGCCGAGGGTAGCCGGGATGGACTACCATGAAAGACTAATTCGCTTGGACGATGCAATGAATTTGGAGAGACCAACGGAAAGGCTATAATAAAGAAAAATTATTCTAAAAAGGATTCAATGACCAAATTTCATACAATTCTTTGACAGTCCGCGTGTTGATTTCAACCCCGACTTGGCCTTGGCCAACCTTGACAGGGAGTGACCAAGTTATTTGACCAAAGCGAACCTTTTTGTCTTGTTCCAAATAACCCCATAGCCTGTTCCATTCCGGAAGGATGTTAGCGGGACCTACATTAGTATATCCACTGAACGGTGTCAACAGCCTCAGAAATTCGAAAATAATACGCGCCTCACTCTCTGCTAACAAATCGCATTGAACCGCTAATTGCAATTCAAAAAGCATGCCCAGCCAAACGGCCTGCCCATGACTGAAAAGGTTTGATGAGGATTCCAAAGCATGGGCCAGGGTATGTCCATAATTAAGCAATCGACGCATATCCCCCTCGAAGGGATCTTCCTGAACGATACGGATTTTGACCCTCAATGCAGATTCGATAAGTACTTGGGTAGGAAGTGGCAAGGTTCGTGTTGACTCAGCGCCGCTTGCGTCGTATTCCGCCCAATAGGCTTTGATTGCATCCAATAAGGAAAAATCTCCAATGATCGCATGTTTGAACATTTCCACCCATCCATCAAATCGTTGTTGTTCATTCAACGTTTGCAGCATTTTGAGGTCGTAAATCCAATGGGATGGCCAATGGTAAATCCCCACACTGTTCTTGACTCCTCCAAAATTGATGGCCGTTTTCCCACCCCATGAGGCATCCACCATGGCCAACAAGGTCGTGGGCACGGTGACCCATCGAATTCCTCTTTTAAAGAGAGCCGCGGCCAGACCCCCAACATCACTCAAAGCGCCCCCGCCCACCACCACCAGTACGGATTGCTGATCAGCTTTGTGCATCAGCAGAAATTCCAGGATGGAAGACAAGGAATGCCATGACTTGGCCTCTTCACCTGCATTCACCACCCAAAGGTGACCTGGCATAACACCAAGTAAAGACCTGGCAAACGCTTCAGTATTGGAATCCGCCAAATAAAAGCAGGTGGATGGACGGGTGTCCGCAATCCACTGCGCCAAGGCTATTTCGGCGCTTGCACAGAATCGGGGCGGTACACCTCCAATTGGCGACGTATACTCTCCTGATGCATGATTTGCAACCATTTGATAAGAAATGAAGCATCCAAACCCATCGCCTGACCGGCTGATGTACGGGTATTCAATATTTGCTCCCAACGACGAGGCTGAAGAATCGGCAGATCAAATTCTTTCTTGATTTCACCAAGGCGATGACTGAGCTGTAACCTTTGACTAAGCAAAGTCAACAGGTCATGATCCAATTGATCCACTTCCCGCCTTAATTGCATCAAGTCTTCGAGGTTAGAAAGATCTTGAAAATCCGTTTTGCGCAGTTTCAAACCGTTCAAGGTCACCGCCAATTGGTCGGGGGTGAGTTGTTGATTCGGATCCGACCATGCGCGGGATGGATCATGATGCACCTCCAGCATCCAGCCGTCATAACACAAATCCAAAGCGATTTGCGCAAACTCCGGAACCAGCCTAGCATCCCCAGTAATGTGGCTGGGATCGCAATACATGGGCAGGTCCGGTCTGCGCCGCCGCAATTCGATGGGGATCTCCCATTGGGGCATGTTGCGGTATGGACTGCGTTCAAAAGGAGAGAACCCACGGTGCACCAAGGCCAACTCGCGAAGTCCCAAAGCCTCCAGGCGTTCCACCGCTCCCAACCACAGTTCCAAGTCAGGGTTAATCGGATTTTTAACCATCACCGGTAACGGAGAACCGGCCAATACTTTGCCAAGCTCATCCACCAAGAAAGGATTCACCGTAGTCCTGGCGCCGATCCAAACGACATCCACCCCGAATTTCAAAGCGGCCTCCGCCTGAGGCGGCTGGGCAACTTCCACAGCCAAGCGCAAATTTCTTTCGAGGGTCATCTCTCGCACCCATTTCAAACCTTCCTCACCAACGCCTTCAAAACGATTGGGTCTGGTGCGTGGTTTCCATATCCCTGCCCGAATGAGATCAGGCGCAAGGGGCAACAAACCGTTGAGGGTTAATTCCAATTGGGCCGGTGTTTCGGCAGAGCAAGGTCCGGCAATAAGGAAGGGCCTGGAGGCACCGTTGGCTAACTGCACCGATTTACGCAGAATACCCAGCTTGGAGGTCTCCGGTTCCATTGATAGCATTACGGGACTAAGGTTGGCCATGATTCTTTAGCAAAGAAACAACCGAGACTGCCAAAGGTTGCGTATGGCTATTTTTGGGCTGTGCCAATCGCCAATCAACCACCTGACCGCTCCCCCGCCTATCGAAAACTGACTCCGCAGACCTTGCGACGGAAACTGTGGCTCTTCGGTATCATGAACCAGGCCAAAATGGTCCAAATGCTGGGGTTCTTGGCGGAATGGGCCTTGAAATTTCGCCTACCTGTTCGGGGAATTATTCGCGCAACCGTTTTCCAAGAGTTTTGTGGGGGCGAGTCCCTTCAGAAATCCTTGCCCAAAATTGCAGAACTGCAACGATCAGGGGTTGGAAGCATCCTGGATTATTCGGTGGAAGGATTGAACAGCGAAGAATTGATGGACGAGACCTTGGTTGAACTGCAGGATGCCTTAACCTTTACGGCGAATCATCCCGAAACTCCTCTCTTTGTTTTCAAGGTCACCGGCCTCGTCCATTCCGACCTCTTGGAAGCCTCTGCGAAAAACGCTTTATTCGACCCAAAACAAATTGAAGCCTTCCATCGTGGCAAGGGTAGGGTCATGAATCTGCTACGAAGGGCATCCGATTTGCAATGCCCCATCATGATTGATGCCGAAGAAAGTTGGCTTCAAGACCCTATTGACCAAATCGCCATGGAGGCCACGGTAGAATTCAATCGCTCCAAGGCCATTGTGATTCAAACCTTGCAGATGTACCGCCATGATCGTTTGGAATATTTGGATCAATGTTTGAAGCATGCTCAAGAAGAAGGCTATGTCCCAGGCTTCAAGGTCGTTCGGGGCGCTTATATGGAAAAGGAAAGGAAAAGAGCCGGCCTGTTGGGATACCTAGACCCCATTCAACCCGACAAAGAGGCTACTGACCGCGACACGCATCGAGCGATTGAAATATTGTTGCAACACCCCAATGCGTTCTTGTGCTTAGGGACGCACAACCGTTCAACTTGTGTTTGGGCAACCGTATTAATGGAACGATTCAGTTTGGCCAAAATCAGTGATCGAATCTTGTTTGCCCAGCTATTGGGGATGAGCGATTCCCTGTCAGCAGAATTGGCCGATGCAGGGTACAGGGTAGCCAAATACTTGCCCTACGGACCCGTGGACAAGGTTTTACCTTATTTGCTTCGCAGGGCCAGGGAAAACTCATCAGCCGCAGGAGAATTATCCAGAGAATATGCTTTGTTGCTTGCGGAGCAACGGCAAAGACGCCAAGAGGCAGCCTAACGCTGCAAATCAAACCAGTTCCGCCGCCTAATCAGCCGCAGATCCTGGAGCATTTGACCTTTGGCATTAATGGTAAAGGTGTAGGATTTGTACGTCCCAAAGGGCACCAGATTCAGGCTCATTTCCCAACAATGCAAATCCCGGTACAGATTGATCACCGTTGGGGTAAGCTTCAGGGAAACCAAATCCAAGCCTGAATTAAAAGCGATTTTCCATAAACGGGTCAAAGAAAGATCGCCGTTGAAGGTCAATGACTGTACCCATTGTTGATCTTTGGGGTTGAGAGCCTGGTAGGTTAGGTTGTAATTAAAATTAAATCGATACGGGACATTCCAATCGATGAACATGCGGTATCCATAACGCTGAATATCGTCCCATATCGACGAATCTCCGCGGTCCCATAAGAGTGGCGGCATTCCCATACGATTGGACGTAGCGCTTTCGGTGGCAGCCCCCCCAAATCCACCGCTCACCGTAAAGTTGGCCTGGGAAAGGGCCACGGGTTTCCACCATTGTTCGGACGCTAACCAACGGTTAATTAAGCGTCGGTCCTCTCCCCTTTGGTAAACATCCCAAACACCAGAGAAGAGCAAACTAAAACGGTCACCAAACTGGGTTCTCCCACCCCATTGTATGGAAGACATTTTCAAGGAATCGGCATTGAAATTGTAGGTGCCACCGAAACGAAAGGAATCGAAGAGTTTACGACGTTGCAGGACTTCCCCGCTGTCGCCTTGGGTTCTGGTTTTGAATTCCAAGTTGTTATCAATGCTCCAATTAAGGGAGGCGGAACCACCAGCGCCAGCGACCCCGTAACCGAAGCCTGCGTAGGGGCTGTAAATACGGGTATTGCCCTGTCGATCCACCTGCACGGTTTTGTAAAACCCAAAGCGAGCAGCCCCAAAATCAGGCCGCCAACCCAAAGAAATCTGAGGGTTAATCACATGCCGAATAGCTGCGATTGGCCCTTTGGCGAATTGAACTAAACCAAACAAACGGGTATTCATCAGCATGCTGAATTGATAATCGTAGTTACGAAAAAAACCACGCTCGGTATCTGCTACGGCCTTACCCAACGCGGTATCGTAAGTCAATACCGAACGGCGGTTGGTCCAACGTTCTTGGTAGGCAAAACTTGGGGTGATTTGTACAAAATTCCCTAAGCGAAAGGATGAGGTCGAAAACGGTAAATTATGTTGCAAACCAGCATCCAAATTCTGAATTGCATTTGATGGTCTGAAGAGCGTATCCGCAATATTCAAGGAAGACCGCAAATTGGACTGGTACGTGAAACCGATTTTCTCATACCATTTCTCAGCCCCTATAGCGGAGCGTTTTCGGAAAGGTTGAACCCTGGCGATGTTCAAGTTGCCTTCAGGGAAATTGACTTGCAGGCGTCTGGTTTGGGTGTTTTGGGAATGCCTGGCCGCCAGGTTTAACTGAATCGGTTTACCGGGAAAGGAACGGCTGTACGAAACGGATGAATTTAATTGATTATTCAGAAAGTCCGTGGTGGAGGGCGTGTTGTTCCTTAGAAAATTACTGGTTCCTGCTTGCACGGAGGCTGAAAATCTTCGGTACGGATGAGCCCGGGCATCTTGATTATGCTGCCAGAAAACCATAAAGTCTCGTTGGCGACTGAAATCCTTGGCCTCGGGATCCCCTGATTGGAGGTTGCTCCAGTTGATGTTCAGGCGACCGGATGAACGGTATCTTTGGTTGTAGCCCAAAGTAGGGTTCAGCCTCCACCCACCGTAGGCATAAACATCGCCGCGTAGGCTAAGGTCCATGGTCGGGCTAATCGGCCAATAATACCCCCCGTTACGCAAGAAAAAACCAAACTGCGGTGAGTTCCCGTACTCCGGAAACAAAATGCCTGCTTTCTGACCGCGCATCAGGGGAATTACCGCGAATGGTAGGCCGATAGGCAAAGGAATATCCAAGGCTACCAACCTTGACGGACCGGCAATAATCCGCTTGTCCGGGATGAGCTTTGCCTTACCCAGTTGGAGGTGAAAATGAGGATGACGAGTATCGGAGCAGGTTGTAAACAAGGTGTTACGAACATACATATCTCCCTCGGAAACCCTTTGGACTTTGCGACCAATCACGAAGGCCTCTCCTTCACGGGTCACCAATTCGGTGATCTTGCCTCGTCCTGCCACCAAATCGTATTCCATCGAGTCCGCCACAAAGCTCTGTGTACCGTCCACAAAGCGAGGGGTATCGGCCATACGCCCCAAACTATCCGCAATTGGCAAAGCCTTCAGGGACCTGCTTCGCCAATTCTGAAAGGCCCTGCCGCTTTGCAATTCCATGCTTCCAAAACGGATTTTGACCTTCCCCATCAGCTGGGCTTGGTTGGAACTGAAATCCACCAAGATGGAATCTGCTGCCTCGTAATCCACGGTTTGTTCGGGCTCATCCTTGGATTTGACCCTAAGGCTATCCTTTGATGCCGAGGTATCTTGAGCGTAAATACTAAACACAGGCGCGATGGCCAAGGCCAAGCAGAGGCCCAACCGCTGAAATGAAGGGGAACATTGCCCCAGATGCTGGTTGTGAAGCATGCCTGATTCCCTAGATTTGCTAAGCAAATTTGCCAATACCGAATGCCTTACCTTCATCGAACCCCAAAACTACTTCAACGGTCGCTTTGGACCTCATGGTTCCGGGGAATCGCTTTGGTTAGCCTCTTTTGGAGCCTTGCTTGCCCCAACTTAGGAGTCAAGGCCTACACGCTGCATCGAATCGTTCTGGATGCAGGACACGGGGGTCATGACAGCGGTTGCAAAGGCAGAGGCTCCCTCGAAAAGGTCGTCACCTTGGAAATAACGCGAAAAGTGGCCGATCAGCTGCGGAAACGAATCCCTGGACTGCAGGTCCATCTGACCCGCAACGAGGACAAATTCATCGAACTCCACGAGAGAGCTGGCATAGCCAATCGTCTAAATGCCGACCTCTTTGTCTCCATCCATTGCAACAGCGGCGGAGCCAAAGCCCACGGGACGGAAACCTTCACCCAAGGTTTGCATGTCACAGGGGCCAACTTGAACGTCGCCAAAAGAGAAAATTCAACGGTCCTGATGGAAAGCAATTACCTGGAGCAATACGACGGTTTCAATCCCAACGACCCAACGGCCCACATTATTTTTGAATTGTTCCAAAGCGCCTACCGAACACAAAGCCTGGAATTGGCCCGACTCATTGAACGAAAATTCGTGCACCATACCGGCCGCCATAGCCGGGGGGTTAAACAAGCTGGTTTCCTGGTGCTCTACCGGACCACCATGCCCGCCGTCCTTGTCGAAACGGGATTTCTCACGCATGACGAGGAAGAGCAATTCATGCGTTCTGAACAAGGCCAAAACAAACTTTCGCTGTCGATCGCTGAAGCCATTGAGCTATACCACCATCAGAACAATCCTTGACCGAGGAAATCTCCCCCTAAAACCAACCTATGCACAAGATACCCAAGGAAATTTGGATCGGACTTTTTGCTACAATGGCCCTGACGCTGTTGTTTATTGGGATTAATTTCCTGAAAGGCGACGATATATTCACGGGCCGTAACACCTATTATTCATTATTGGATGATGTAAAGGGGCTCAAGGCCGCAGCCCCCGTTTTGTACAAAGGCATCAAGACGGGTACGGTAACTGAGGTTGAACTTCTGCCCGAACGGAACGCTGTCTTGGTGACTGTGGAGGTTTCCAAGCGAGTTAGCCTTCCTCTAGGCACTAGGCTGAGACTGGTCAGCACCGACCTCTTTGATACCAAAGCTTTGCAAATCGAAATAGGTCTGGATGCTGATCGCACTTACCGGCATCGGGATACGCTTCCTGCCGAGATCGCTCCCAGCCTTATTGAAAATTTGGTGGGGGACCTGACTCCGCTCAAAGACAAAGTCGAAATCAGCCTAAACAACCTCAACCGCATTTTGGAAGCCGTGGAGGAAGCCAAAATTCGACATAGCCTTGCCCAGTTGGACGAGGGAAGCAGCAACCTGAACGAACTCATTCGAGATAGCCGTGCCCCCATTCAAAAAACCCTCAGCGAGCTTTCACGTCTTTCCGAAGATCTGCGCCAAGATCAACCCCTTCTCAAAGCCTCCATCCAAAACTTCAAGTCCTTCTCCGATTCGTTGACCCATTTGCAACTCAAACAAACGGTAAACCAGGCAGAGTTGGCCTTGTCTTCCACAAAGCAGCTCATGGAACGAATCCAAAGCGATCAAGGCACCTTGGGTAAGTTAATGAAAGATAGTTCTTTGTATTACAACTTGCAGCAAAGCACCCAGTCCCTCAACCTCTTGCTCACCGACTTGAGGCAAAATCCGGGGAGGTATGTGCAGGTATCCGTCTTCGGACGCAAAGACAAGGATTCCAAAAAGGCCTTGGATTCCAAGCAAAGCAAAGATTCCAAGGGCAAACCCTGAGCTTACCTTTTCCGATCTGGTCTCTCCTGGCGTCGTTTAGGGAATGACGATCCTACGGCTAACCCTTAAACCTGCAGGAAAAAGGGCTTGCAGGAAATAGGTACCCGATGGGAGATTAAGATCGAGTTGGTTCTTGCCTTCATGCCCATGATAGACGTTCATTTGCCTACCGCTTAAATCGGTTAGGAGCAATTCCGCAGCGGAATTTAAATCCACCTGCAAGATACCCTGAACAGGATTGGGGTAAGGATTGAAATTCATGACATTAAGCTCCTCCAAGCCCACCCCCAGAGTAGCTAGCCTGGAAATGGAAGAAGCGGTTCCTTTAAGTATAGCATTCGAAGGATCCAGGGTAACGTTGGCCACCTGTCGAGGAATGCGAATGCGCTGCAGGCCCAGGGCTGGTTCCACCTGGATGAGCGATGGGGCTTGGCCAGGGCCGGAAGTGATAAGCCCCAACGGCAATTTGTTACGAAAAACCGGGGTCGCTACAGGAGCGGTCACGGTCTGGCGCATTTGGAGCCATAACACCGAATCACGCCAATTCCATTGAATATTGTACGTAGGATGCCCCTCGCCGTAAACCCAGTCTTGGAAAAAGTTCTGAAGTGGGACCGAAGTCCTTTGTTCCATGATCTGACGGAATTCATCCGTGGTGGCCACGGAATGCCTTTTGGCTTGAAGATATTCTCTAACGGCCGGGAAGAACAAGGAATCGTCCCCGATTTCGTTGCGAAGCATGTGCAGGACCGCAGCCCCTTTCTTGTAGGTTAAGGAGGATGAAAAAATCCTGTTCACGTTCGTCAACCCCGATGCCGGGACATAGACCGAGCCTGTGGTGGATGAACGAGCCGAGCTGTGGGTGCTGTTCATCCAATCGCTGGCCGATGTTTGGGAAACAACATATTGGCGGTGAAGGTATTCACCATACGAAGCCCAACCCTCGTTCAACCAAATATCGCTCCAAGTCGCGCAGGTTACCATATCCCCAAACCACTGATGCGCCAATTCATGGGCGATCAAATCCATCCCGAAGCTCCCCATAGTGCTCATGGTTTGATGCTCCATCCCACCCCCTAAGGGAGCCATCATGTGACCGTATTTTTCGGTATGAAAGGGGTACAGGACAAAGAGGTCCGAAAAATTCTCGATCATCGCCCCGGTACTGTTCAATGCAGTTCGGTTAAAATTGAGGCAGGAAGTCCCTGATGAATTGTTGGCATTGTAAATCCAATGTTGAATCAGCACCGAATCATTGGCCAGGGCGGTGGGGTGTGCCCAACTCAGATGCTCGGTATAATCGGTTACCGAAAAGGCCATCAAATAGAAAGCCATTGGAATACGGCTTCTCCATTTGTATTTGCGCCTGTTGTTGGTCAGCGTATCGACCCCGATAAGCAAACCCGTTGAGGCCACTTTGTTAGGCGCAACGCTGGTACCGTCAAAGAAAACCGAGTCAATCTTGTCCCAAAGATCCTGTTTGCAGGGAAACCAATCCGGGGCTGAGAAAGGCTCCGAAAGAGTCCAAGTCACATTGACCCCCCAGGTTGGTGAAGCCGCAGAGCTTACCCCGCTGAAGAAGCCACCGCTCGGCGGGGTCCCTTGGTAGAAGACTCGGCAGGTCACCTGCATTCCCGCATCCAAATTGCTGAGCAAAGGAACACGGACCACGTCATTCAACCTGGAAAGAGCAGAGGGCAGGTAACGGGTTCCGTTAATTTGCACCGAATCAATGTTCATGAAACTCCTCAGTTCAAACCAAAAGGTGTCCATGACCGGTGAGGTCACGGTCGAACGAAACATCACATCCCCTGCAATCGCGGTGGAGGTATTGGTCAAGGCTAAGTTGAAATGGTAATGATGGATATCGTAGGTATCCCCGCCCCGGTTCATTGCCGATGCGGAGAGGCTCATTCGGTTTCGCATTTCGATGCCAGCCCTCGCTCCCTTGAGGGTGGCGCAATTGGAATGGCCCTCCACCTCAACCAAGGAGCGTGTTTCCCCATGCCCGTTGGTGGTTGCCACGGCCGACAGAGGTAACCCAACCAAGGCCATCAAACCGAGGATGGTGGTCATTTGAAGCAAAGCAGTTCGAAAAAAAGAAATCATAGGGGAAAGAAATAGGTTAGGCTTCATGGGAATAGGTGGATTGATTGGTTACTGCGAAGTAACAAGCCAATCGCCCAAATGTTGACCTTGGCTCAGTTTAGAAAAGTGCCCATTCAGGGCCAATAGTTCGGCATGGGTTCCTTCTTCGACGATACGGCCATCCTTCATCACCAAAATCCGGTGGGCAAACCGCAAAGTGGACATTCGATGGGCGATAAGCAAGGCATTACGGCCTTGAACAAAGGCCTCGATACCCCTTTGGACCTGGGCCTCCGTGGCCGAGTCCACCGATGCGGTGGCTTCGTCCAGGATAAGGAGGTCCGGCTGCCTTACCAAAGCACGAATCAGGGCCACCAATTGCTTTTGACCGGCGGATAGCCCAGCTCCCTTTTCCCCCACCGGGGTCAACAAACCCTGCGGCAAGGACTCCACAAAATCAAGAAGATTGAATTCCTTGACCCTTAGCTCCACCAATTCCATGGTGATGCCGGAATCATGAAGAATAATGTTATCCAAAACGGTCCCGCTGAAGAAAATGACTTCTTGGGGAACGTAAATAATGCGCCTTCGCAGTTGCCTCAAGGTTAATTCCGTGTGAGGCAAACCGTCCAAGAGAATCCACCCTGAATCGGGTTCATAAAATCTGACCAGCATTTGGGCCAAGGTCGATTTGCCACTTCCACTGCTCCCCACCACAGCCCAAACTTCTCCGGGCTTCATATGCAATTGAATATCGTGGAGGACCCGGACATCCTTTTGGTATCCAAAATTTAAGTTCTGAATTTGTATATCGATGCCCTGTATGGGTTGATCCGCTGCTGCATTGGTTTCCGCAGGCCAAGCTTTCAAATCAATCAACTGAAAAACCCTTGAAGATGCGATAATGCCCATCTGCAGGGAATTGAATTTGTCCGCTAACAACCTCAATGGCCTGAACAACTGGTTGATATAAACCAGAAAGGCCACCAAGACCCCTGTGGACAAGGCCCCGTCCTGCACCCTCACGGCTCCGTACCAAACCATCAATCCCATGGCCAAGGCCGTAAGAACTTCGACCACTGGAAAATACACCGAATAATACCAAACCCCGTTCAGATGCGCTTCGGCCAAACCTTGGTTTTCTTTTTGGAAGGCCCGGTTCTCCTCCTCTTCGCGATGAAACAGGGGAATGAGTTGCAAATTGCTAAGGCGTTCTTGGAGGAAGGAATTCAACGAAGAGGTTCGAGATCGAACTTCGGTGAATGAACCGTGAACTTTTTCTTTGAACCACCAGGTTACCCATAACAACAGAGGCATAACCATCAAACTGACCAAGGTGAGTCGCCAATCGGTATAAAGCATCACCGATAAAATCACGATTAACTGCAAAACATCTCCCGCCATGGTCAAGAAACCTTGGGCAAACAATTCTGCGATGGCCTCCAAATCGTTAATCACCCTGCTTCCCAAGGCGCCTACCGATCTGGATTCATAAAAACTTGGGCGATACCGTGTTAAATGCGTATAAAGCTTGCGTCGCAAATCTTTGACCACAGACTGTCCCAATTGCACACTCCACAAACCAAAGAGATACCTTAGACCGGATTCCCCAAGCAACAAGGCCAAAATAACCCAACCGTATTGGGCCAAGCTGACCAAATCCTTCTGCGTCATGGGTCCGTCCACCGCTTGTTGAATCAACCATGGTCTTAGCGGAGCTGTCCCTGCAAGAACGATGGCCAAGAGCAGGGTTCCGGTCAACAAGAAGCTGTACGGTTTCATTTCCCCGAACAAGCGCTTCAAGGCCTGTACGGTACCAGCTCCAGGCGCCTGGTATTCCTCGGTGGCTGCCTTCATGGTTTTGGTTGAATGATACCATCCGGATACTCCACATGCACCAAACAAAGCCCGTGGGCAGGAGCCGAAGTGCCGGCATCCGATCGGGTTCCTTCCTTCAAAAGGTCGTTGATTTGATCATGGGATCGATAACCTCGTCCAACTTCCATCAACGTGCCCACAATCGCGCGGACCATGTTGCGCAGAAAGCGGTTGGCTCGGATTTCAAAAACAGCGGATTGATCTGCATTCAATTTCCATTGCGCATGGGTTAGGTTGCACATGTCGTTTTGTTGCCCACCACCGGCTCTGGCGAAACAGCCGTAATCACGGTTGCCCGGCAGCAGTGCAGCGGCCTTAAGGACCGAATCCCAATCAGGGCAGGCTGGGATTTGCCAGGAATAACGCGCTCGGAACGGATCCTTGGCCCAATGAACGCGGTAATGATAGGTTCTGAACAAGGCTGAAAAGCGGGCATGGGCGGTTTCAGGGACTTGAAAGACCCGCTGTATCACCAAATCGTTGGGCAACATCCGGTTAAGAACCCTAATCCCATCCTCCACCGGGCCCCGTAACAACGTATGAAGATCTTCCTCTGAATCCCAATGCGCAAAAAACTCCGATGCATGAACCCCCGTATCGGTGCGGCCCTGACCGGTAAGCCAAACGGGTTTTCCTGTATATTGAGTTAAGGCATTTTCGATAAGCTCCTGAACCGTTACGGCATTGGGTTGTCTTTGCCAACCATGATAGGCCGTACCGTCATACGCCAATTGAATGAAATAACGGTTCATGACCTGCTTTCGATCGCCATCATGAAGACCTTCTTAGGGCTTCCACCACCAGAGCCGCCCCCTGACCCACCCCAACGCACATGGTGGCCAGGCCGTAGGCTTTTTTGCCGGGGTATCGGTGCAGGGCATGCAACAGGGTTGTGGTGATTCGTGCCCCTGAGCACCCCAAGGGATGACCCAGGGCAATGGCTCCGCCGTGAACATTGATATCCTCCAGGGGCAAATCCAATTCACGTTGACAGGCCAAGGCCTGCGATGCAAAGGCCTCGTTCAATTCAATCAGGCCCAGGTCTTTGGCTTGGAGGCCTGCTCGGTTCAAGGCTTTGCGGACTGCCGGTACCGGACCTATGCCCATAAACGCCGGGTCAACTCCTGCCACCGCCATGGAGACCACACGGCCAATGGGTTCAAGTTGATGACGCTTGACAGCCGATGCGCTTGCCAACAGCAACAAGGCCGCACCATCGTTAATCCCGGAAGAGTTACCGGCGGTCACCGTTCCTCCCTCCCTGAACACCGGTTTCAATAGGCTAAGTTTGGCCCTGTCCCCCAAACGAGGATGCTCGTCTTGGGCTACCCACTGGGTTTGGCCCTTGGCGTCTTGGATTGGGGTCGGTATTCGCTCGCGGTCAAAAGCGCCGACCGCTTGAGCCGCTGCATACTTCTCCTGCGATGATTGAGCAAAGTCATCCTGATCCACGCGGCAAATTTGGTACTTCTCTGCCACATTTTCGGCCGTTTCACCCATGCTGTAGGGGTGATGCAGCCCCTCCCAACGCGGATTGGTGAACCTCCATCCCAGCGTGGTGTCGTGGATCTCCGGTTGCCGTCCAAAGGGCTGTTCCGACTTGGCCATAACCCAAGGGGCACGGCTCATGCTTTCCACCCCTCCTGCCAAATAAAAATCGCCATGCCCCATGGCCAATGCTCTGCTTGCATCCATAATGGCTTGCAGACCGCTGGCGCACAATCGGTTGACCGTCACACCGGCCACAGAGGTCGGCAAACCGGCCAACAGAGCACTCATTCGCGCCACGTTGCGATTATCCTCACCTGCCTGGTTGGCGGCTCCGAGAACGAGTTCTTCCAAATGTTGCGAATCCACTTCGGGATGGCGCTCCATCATGCATCTTACCAAATGAGCGGCCATGTCATCGGGCCTTAAGCCGGACAATGCCCCGGCGTATTTCCCTATGGGAGTCCGTAGGGCGTCCAATATGAATACATCTTCCATGACACAAAACTGCGAACAATTCTTCTCAAAACACCAAAAACTGCCAAGAATCGGACAAATTGACACCTTTAGGTCTCCCCACTGCTTTGGCACAAGGTTTGAATGCCTTTGGACAAAATCTTAACCCATGACCCAAACCTCCACCAAAAAAGGAAATATATCGGTCAACACCGAGAACATTTTTCCCCTAATCAAAAAATCGCTGTATTCCAATCAAGAAATTTTCTTGAGAGAATTAGTCAGTAACGGGGTTGATGCCTGCCAGAAGCTTGCTGCCCTAGCCGCCATGGGAGAAGTCCAAGGCGAAATTGGAGAAATGCAAGTCCAGGTGCGTTTGGACAAGGAAGCCAAAACCATCACCATCTCCGATAACGGCTTGGGCCTGTCGGAAGAAGAGATTGAGAAATACATCACCCAGGTTGCATTTTCGGGAGCCACCGAGTTTATCGAAAAATACAAAGACAAGTCCGACCTCAACCAAATTATCGGCGCCTTTGGATTAGGATTTTATTCCGCGTTTATGGTGGCCGACAGGGTTGACATCCACACCTTGAGTTACCAACAGGGTTCCAATTCTGCTCGCTGGTCCTGCGATGGTTCCACCGAATACGAAATTGGCCTTGGGGAGCGAAGCGAACGAGGTACCGATATCGTGCTCCATGTTGCAGAAGATGCCTCGGAATATCTGGATGAATGGAGGCTCAAAGAAATACTGCGTAAATACGGGAAATTCTTGCCTGTCAAAGTGATGTTCGGGGAGGAGCATATCAACGCGACCAGCCCTCTTTGGACCCGCAAGCCGGCCGATCTCCAGGATGAAGATTACCAGAATTTCTACAACGATTTGTACCCCATGGCCGAAAAGCCATTGTTTTGGATTCATCTGAATGTGGATTATCCCTTCAATTTGACAGGAATTCTGTACTTCCCCAAATTGAAAGCGGATTTTGAACCGGCCAAAAATAAAATACAACTCTTTAGCCGTCAGGTGTTTATCACCGATTCCGTCGAAGAAGTGGTCCCGGATTATTTACGTCTGCTTCATGGGGTCATTGACTCCCCGGATATACCGCTCAATGTTTCCAGATCTTTTCTTCAAACGGATTCCAACGTCAAGAAAATCAACGCACACATCTCCAAAAAAGTAGCGGATAAATTAGCGGATATCGCCAAAAACCAAGAGGATTCTTTCAGGGAAAAATGGGATCAACTTGAACTCTTTGTGAAGTACGGGATGATTTCGGACGAGAAATTCTATGACCGTGCCAAGGGGTTTTGTTTGTACAAAGATGCCGATCAGAAGCTTAGTACATGGGAGGATACCGCAGCCCTTTTGGAAGCGAATCATCGCAACAAAGACGGGCAATTGGTGGTCTTGTACACCAATCAAGCCAGTGCTCAGCATCATTTGATTGAAGGAGCCCGCAAGCGTGGCTTGACCGTTCTCCAAATGGGCAGTGTTATAGACGCTCATTTCATTGGGGCTTTGGAAAGCAAGCTTGACAAAACCACCTTCAAGCGAATTGATTCCGATACCTTGGACAAATTGGTGGACAAAGGGGAGTCCAAGACTTCCTTGCTTAACGAAGAACAGGAAAAACTTGCGGTAGAATGGGTAAGTGAATGGGTCAAGGCCAAAGAGGAATTCAAAGTCAAGGCGGAGGCCATGTCCGCCGATGATCCACCGATCACCCTCACCCGTTCCGAGTTCATGCGTCGAATGAACGAGATGGCTGCTACGGGCGGAGGTTCTCCTTTCTTCGGGGGACCTATGAAGGAAACCATTGATATGGTGGTCAACACATCGCATCCCCTGGTGCAGAAGTTGGTAGAAACCCAAGAAACAGAGCCAAGACAGGCCCTAGGTCAACAACTCATCGATCTGGCCTTGCTCTCTCAGGGTATGCTCCAAGGTGCAGAATTAACTGCCTTTATTGACCGTAATCTCCACAACGCCGGTCGCTAAGTTTGTCGATGGTTGACGGGGTCAAATTTGACCAAGTCAATCCCCCCTAGCGTTGACAGGATTGTTCATAATTTGAGTGGTTCGACCTTGGTGAACAAGGGGGCTGAATTTTAGTTTTGAACATGCTCCATACCTCGAATCTCGAAGCTCTTCGGAGCCGACCAGGTTCGTACCAATCCATCGTTTTTTTTGAAATTCGCCCATGTCCGATCTAAGTCCGGTCCGCACAGCTTTAGTTTCTGTATATTCCAAAGAGGGTCTCGAGCCCTTGGCCAAAACCCTCTTTGAATCCGGGGTAGAAATCTGGTCCACCGGGGGCACCTGGGACTTTCTTCAAAATCTTGGTTGTCAGCCCCGTAAGGTGGAAGACCTGACCGGTTATCCCTCAATCCTGGGAGGCCGTGTCAAAACCCTTCATCCCAAGATTTTTGGGGGGATTTTGCATCGAAATCATCAAATTGAGGACCTTAACGAGCTGGCCGGCTATGAGATTCCCCCAATAGACCTGGTCATTGTGGATCTGTACCCCTTTGAGGATACATTGCGCGCCGGCGGTACCCATCAAGAACTCATCGAGAAAATTGATATCGGCGGAGTCAGCCTTTTACGAGCCGCCGCCAAAAACCATCAGCAATGCACGGTCCTCTCCTCATCCAATCAATACGATCGTCTGAGGCAACAAATCCTTGCCGGTGGAACCAATCCTGAAGACCGTCTTCGATACGCTGCAGAAGCTTTTGCGATGACTTCCCGGTACGATACCCTGATTTATGAGTACCTGAAACCCCAAACCGATACAACGAGCCTGCGCATCGCATCGGATCAAGGCCATGGACTTCGCTACGGAGAGAACCCCCATCAGCAAGGGAATTTCTATGGGCCATTGCACGATTGCTTTAAGGTGCTTTCTGGCAAAGCCCTGAGCTACAACAATTTACTTGATGTGGATTCCGCCTTATCCCTCTTGGCTGAATTTGAGGAGCCCACCTTGGTCATCGTGAAACACAACAACGCCTGCGGGCTTGCAAGCCGTGATACCATGCTGGAGGCTTGGAAAGACGCCCTCGCGGGGGATCCCGTTTCAGCCTTTGGGGGCATCTTGGCTGCTAACAGGCCTCTTGACCTTGATTGTGCCAAAGAAATCGACGGAATATTTTACGAAGTACTCATCGCTCCCTCCTTCAGTACCGAAGCCATCGATTTACTGACTCGCAAAAAGAACCGCATACTCTTGCAACAAATAAAGCCCATTCCTTCTTCCGTGCAGGTTCGGTCGGCCCTTGGCGGATACCTGGTTCAGAGCCCGGACCGTTCCACCGAATCCTCGGATCAATTCAAAGTCGTCACCGCCAAACAACCCAACGCAGCCGAAAAAGCCGATATGGAATTTGCGGTCAAGGTGGTGAAGCATACCCGTAGCAATGCCATCGTGCTGGTCAAGAATCGTCAACTCATTGGGTCCGGAACAGGCCAAACTTCCAGAATTGACGCTATGAGGCAGGCCGCTCACAAGGCCAGAACCTTTGACTTCGATGTCCAAGGGGCCATTATGGCCAGCGACGCCTTCTTTCCCTTTGCGGACAGCGTCGAAGTGGCCTGGCAAGAGGGTATCCGTGCCGTCATCCAACCTGGAGGCTCTGTTAAGGATCAGGACAGCATCGATTTCTGCGATCGAAACGACATGTGCATGGTCATGACAGGGGTTAGACATTTCAAGCATTAGTCCGCTCAAGTGAGTTTGGTCTCCTCTGCCCTAAGAAGGCCCCCCTAGCTTGCCATTTTTCAAAAAAAATCTTTAATCGCGCTTTTACCTTTAGTTTCGCTTTCTTATTCTTTTAACGTTCACCTATAGACTTGCATGGGACTCTTTGATTTATTTACCCAAGAAATTGCCATTGACCTTGGCACCGCCAATACCCTGATTATCCATCGGGACACCATCGTTGTGGATGAACCGTCCATCGTTGCCATGGATCGAAATACCGGCAAAGTCATTGCAATCGGTAAGAAGGCCCAGCAGATGCATGGCAAAACCCACGAGAACATCAAGACCATTCGTCCCCTTAGAGACGGAGTCATAGCTGACTTTCATGCCGCTGAACATATGATTCGAGGGATGATTGCCATGATCAATCCTACCAAGAGATTCTTTGCCCCCTCATTGCGCATGGTTGTGTGCATTCCCTCTGGCATCACGGAAGTCGAAAAGCGCGCGGTGCGGGATTCCGCTGAGCATGCCGGCGCCAAAGAAGTTTACCTCATTCATGAGCCTATGGCGGCCGCGATTGGTATCGGCATTGATGTTGAAGAACCCAAAGGGAACATGATCATCGATATCGGTGGCGGTACCTCGGAGATTGCCGTGATTGCCTTGGCAGGAATCGTTTGCGATGAATCCATTCGTGTTGCAGGTGACCAATTCACCGCCGACGTCCTGGAGTATGTCCGTCGTCAACACAACATGTTGGTTGGTGAGCGAACCGCGGAATTAATCAAAATCAATATTGGTTCGGCCTTAACCACCTTGGAAGATCCACCACCCCCCATGCCCGTGAGTGGACGAGATTTGATGACCGGTATTCCACGGGAAATCACCTTGACCTATTCCGAAATCGCGACTGCACTGGATAAGTCCATTTCCAAAGTGGAAGGCGCTATCCTCAAAGCATTGGAAATCACTCCACCTGAACTTGCATCCGATATCCATGAGACCGGGATTTACCTCACAGGAGGTGGGGCCTTGATTCGTGGGTTGGACAAAAGAATTAGTGCCAAAACCAAACTAAAAGTTATTGTCGCTGAGGATCCCCTGCGTGCCGTCGTTCGGGGTACTGGAATTTCCCTCAAGAATATCCATCGTTTCCAATTCCTGATGACCTGACATAAAAATGGGTGGACTGGCAATTTGGCTGTTCAAATACAGATTTCTTGGGTTACTCATTCTCCTTGAATCTTTAGGAGCCTGGATTACCCTGTCCAATGTCGAATACCATAACAGTAGATTTACTCAGCTCCAAATTGAAACAGCCGGGCATTACCAAAAGAAAATAAAAAAACTCACCCGGTTTATGGGCTTGGATGAAGAAAACCAAAGACTAAACAACGAAATTGCTCTATTAAAAAGGCAATTAGGTGGCGATTCCCTCCGCTTAAATAGTTTTACTCACACCGACTCAGCGCATTCAAAAAATAGCAGAGCCGCTTTGGGCCAAGGTTCTTCCGTCAATCCATGGCCAAACACTAGTGTAAAAATAGATTTTATTAGCCCAGCAAGGGTGATTTTTTGTGGTGAAGCAGGCCAAAACAATTTCATGCTTCTTGACAGGGGATCTTTGAATGGAATACAACCAAGAATGGCCGTCATACAAGAAGACAAAATTATAGGGCAGGTCCAAGCGGTTTCAAAACATTTTGCAAGAGTTGTTCCACTCATTAATACCAAAATTCGAATTAGTGCCTTACACCCCAAATCACAAACCGTTGGAATATTAGCATGGGATGGTAAGTCAACCCGGTATGCTGAACTCATTGACTTCCCAATTCATATACCCATTAAAATCGGCGATACCTTAGTAAGTAGTTCCTATTCCTCTGTCTATCCTCCTGGGCTACGCTTGGGGAGAATTGATCGTATTGAAATTAATCCAGGTGCAGTCACCTACAAAATTCGGGTCTTTTTGACGGCGGATTACAAGCGTCTGGATCACGTGCAAGTGATAAGAATTGCATTGCAAAGCGAGCGCGAAGAAATACTCCCCAATACCAATTAGAAACCAAGAATATAACATGAATCAACGCCCTTGGCTTCTTCTTATAATTTTGGTTATTTTGCAAGGTAGCCTTTTTAATCGCATTCATTGGTTAGGCCTTTTCAACCCGATGGTTTATGTTATAACCCTTATATGGCTACCCGCAACATGGAATAGATCAATATTAATGTTGTTGGGATTTGGAATCGGTTGGTGGGTTGATAGCTCTGTTCAAAGCGGAGCAATTCACGCCATGGCTTCGGTATGGACCATTTACTTTAAAAATTTTTGGATACGGTACACGGTTTCACCCGTAACCTTACAAGAAACTCCTGATCCTGATTTAAGAGAATTAGAATTTAGGTCCCTAATTAGTTATGCCGGCACTTTACTGCTTATGCATCAAACCTTGGCCTATTCACTTGAGGCACTAAGATGGAATTCCCTGGGAATTTCACTGATAAAAGGAAGCGTAAATACAGTATTGGTGATGGGGATCTTATGGTCCCTTATTCAATGGACCCGAAGCATGAGCCCATCCAGGTTCTCAAAAAACAAAATCTAAACGAATTTTATTTTAATTACACGGTAATTAATAAGTTTCCGCCAACACATGCCCAATTTAAATGATTCAAAATCAAGCAAAGAAATTCGGCATTTGCTGATTCTAAGTGTGGTGCTAATTGTCTTTTCTTTTTTTTTAGTAAGGCTGTTCAATGTGCAAGTTATCAATGAAGAATACAGTGAGTTGGCCCAACAAAATGCTGTACGAAGAGTAAATTCCTACCCTCCAAGGGGAATAATATTTGATAGAAAAGGCCGGAAAATTGTAGTAAACAGGCCTATTTATGACTTAATGGTTGTTCCAAATGAACTGCCAAAACCCCTTGACACTACTGAACTGGCCAATTTAATTCGAATTTCCCCGAAAGAACTCAAAGGTAGGCTCCTCAAAGCGGCTACTTATTCAAAATTCAAACCTAGCCTACTCCATGCTCAAATCAGGCTTGAGGACTTTGTCAATGTGCAAGAGAGACTTCATGATTTTAGTGGCATCTATGCAGAAACCCGTACCGTTAGGACCTATTTATATCCAAATGCAGCCCATTTACTTGGATATGTTGGGGAAGTCTCGCCTGAATTAATTGCCAAATCCAATGGAGAATACCAATCAGGGGATTATATTGGCATAAGCGGGCTCGAAAAAACCTACGAAAATTATTTAAAAGGAAAAAAAGGAGTTCAATACCGTTATGTAGATGTACATAATCGTGAAGTTGGACCCTACAAAGAAGGGGGCTTTGACTCTCTCCCAATTCCCGGTGAAGATTTACACTTAGGACTTGACATTGAGCTTCAAGTCTATGCTGAAAACCTTATGGCCAATAAGCTCGGTTCCGTGGTCGCCATTGAGCCATCTACTGGCGAAATTCTTGCAATGGTATCAGCGCCTGGTTACGATCCAAATTTAATGGTTGGTAATGTGAGAAGCAAAAACTACAGATCTCTAGCTAAAAGCCCCTTAAAACCTTTATTCAATCGCCCACTTCAAGCCATGTATCCTCCTGGCTCCATTGTTAAATCACTTCAAGCCTTAATAGGGCAAGAACTTGGACTAATTCGGCCTGAAAGCAGATTCCCATGCGGTGGGGGATATTCTATCGGTAACCATACGGTAAAATGCACGCACACCCACGGGGCACTAAATCTTGAGGAGTCCATTCAGCAATCATGCAACCCTTACTATTGTTATGTGTTCAAAACCATGGTGGATCAAAACCGTGGCCTCAAGCCCAAAGAAGGATACAAAGTATGGTACGACTACATGAAGAAATTCAACGTAGGACGTAAGTGTGAAGTTGATTTACCAAACGAAAGGAATGGCATTTTACCATCACCAGAATACTATGATAAAATATTTGGACAAAACCGGTGGAAATCATCTTCGATTATTTCACTTGCAATTGGACAAGGTGAATTTGGGATGACACCCTTGCAAATGGCGCATACCATGGCAATTTTCGCAAATAAAGGAGATTACCACCGCCCCCATCTAGTACGTAGCATCGGTATCACTGGACAAAAGAAAATGAAGTACAGAGAACAGCTTCATATTCCAATTAAGCCAAAGAACTTTTTGGTTGTGCAAGATGCTATGCAAAAAGTTGTAGACCGAGGTACAGCGACAACCTATGGAAAAATTGATAGCATACTCATTTGCGGTAAGACGGGTACTGCTCAAAATCCCCACGGCAAAGATCACGCCGTCTTTGTGTGCTTTGCCCCCCGAAAAAATCCTCGGATAGCAATTGCCGTTTTAATTGAAAATGCAGGGTTTGGCGGCGTATGGGCAGCGCCAGTAGCTAGTCTAATGATTGAGAAGTATTTGCTGGGAGGTACAAGGCGACCAGACCTCGAAGAAAGAATCCTGAAGGCACGCATCTTGCCACAGGGCATAGACAGTTTACCCGTTCCCAAAAAAATTACCGGATGAGGGAGCAGAAAAACGTTTTTCAGTTCATTGACAAACCTTTGTTGTGGACCTATGTTGGGCTAACCTTGATCGGATGGATTGCCATATATGCAGCGGTGTACAATCCCCAGCATCAGAATCTTTGGGATATCCAACAAAATTACGGAAAGCAAATGGTCTGGATCGTGAGCTCATGGCTGATTATGATGGTGCTCTTGTCGATACATCCCCGCATATACCACCAAAGCGGGCCTTTGGTTTATTTGATAAGCATGGCCATGGGATTGGCGGTGGCTTTCCTAGGGCGAGAGGTAAATGGAGCGCGCGCTTGGTTTGAACTGGGTTCGTTCCGATTACAACCCGCAGAATTCATGAAACTTAGTACCGCCATGATGGTGGCTTATTTTTTTGCCAACCGGCCTATTCGCATGGATCATTTTGGTTCACAAATCATGGCCGGTTTATGGCTTTTGATCCCAGTCGCCCTGTTGCTCTTGCAGAAGGACACCGGGAGCGCCTTGGTCTATGCCTCCTTTGTGCTGGTCTATTATCGAGAAGGTTTGTCTGTCAATTATTTGATTTACGGATTGGCCATCGCCCTTTTATCCGTTCTCACTTTGTGGCTAGGCTTGAACACTATGTGGGTTGCGATTCCGGTGGTGTTGATTTTATATGTGGTATTGGCCGCAGATAGCCGTAAGGCCTTCTTCAACGGCCTCAAATTGACCATCCCCGCCATGGTCTTGGTTTCGGGAGTCGGGTATGCCTTTGACAACATTCTACTTGCGCATCAGAAGCAACGCATATTGGTTTTGTTGGGCAAGGTCGATGATCTGCGAGGTGCGGGCTACAACGTGCACCAATCCCTCATTGCAATTGGTTCCGGCGGATTTTGGGGGAAAGGATTTCTGCAAGGAACCCAAACCAAATTTGATTTTGTGCCCGAGCAAAGCACCGATTTTATATTTTGTACCATCGCAGAAGAATACGGCTTTTGGGGATCGATGTTGCTGCTTTCCCTCTTCGGTTTCCTATTGTACAGGATTTTTATGATTGCAGAAAGGCAACCCGGAACCTTTGGTCGAGTATTTGGGTACAGTGTAGGTTGCATCATTTTCATTCACGTCACGATTAATATTGGAATGACCCTGGGGCTGTTGCCCGTCATTGGAATTCCCTTACCCATGATCAGCTACGGTGGATCCTCCCTGTGGTCCTTTACGGCAATGATTGCCATATTGCTTCGACTTGACAGTGGCCGAATGCTTGGCATTCGTTAAGAGAATTCGTACAGCATGCTAATCAAGCCACCCAAGAACCTTTCGCGCACCAAATGGTTATTAGTAGGTGTTTCTATTAAATCCAGCAAACCATGCGTAAATTCTTAAACTATTTTGTAGAAGTCTTTAAACCCAAAGGGGCTCACCAAACCCGGAATTTCAACTTGAGAATGATGCACGGGATCAATCGAATCAGCATTTTGATGTTTGCTGCCGGTCTTTTGGTCTTGATTTACCGGGCCTTTTTGAGGTAGCATGGTCAAAGGGGGCATCCCGTTGGGACCAACCTTTACGATATTTTACTCCAATTTTTGCCTTGACCATAAAACCTGGCGTAAGCACTAACCAATTTACCGCTTAGCTCACCCGTACCATGTGGATCAGCCGCCAAAATCCGTTCGGCATGCACCCTCGCTTTGTACATCAAGTGGCTATCTTCCACCAAATCCGAAAATTTGAGTTCCATACTGCCACTTTGTTGAGTACCCGCCAAGTCCCCAGGACCACGCATTTTTAAGTCCATTTCGGCAATTTCGAAGCCATCGTTGGTCGATGCCAAAGCCTGCAAACGCAGAATGGCTTCCTCCGAAGGTTTATCCCTGTGCATGAGGATGCAATACGACTGCTCCGAACCGCGGCCCACCCGACCACGCAATTGATGCAACTGGGCTAAACCAAACCTCTCGGCATTTTCAATCACCATCACGGAAGCGTTAGGAACGTTGACTCCAACCTCAATAACGGTAGTAGCCACCAATAAATTGGCGACACCTTTCACAAAGCGCTGCATTTCTATATCTCGATCCGCGGATTTCATTTGCCCATGCACCACCGCCAAATGAAAACGTGGAGGGGGAAATGCGCGTAGCATGGCCTCGTACCCGTCGTACAAAAATTTAAGCTCCGCTTGCTCGGTTTCTTTGATGGCCGGATAGACCACATAAACCTGGCGCCCGGCTTGCATTTGTTGTTCCAAGAAACGAAACATCTTGAGTCGTTTGGACTCTGCGGTCACCAAAGTCTGTACCGGCTTACGACCAGCAGGCAATTGATTCATGATGGAAACCTCCAAATCTCCGTACCGTGTCATCGCCAAGGTTCGGGGGATGGGTGTAGCTGTCATCACCAAAATATGGGGGGCAAGACCGGCCTTGGCCCATAGTTTGGCCCGTTGCTCCACCCCAAAACGATGCTGTTCATCGATAACGGCCAAGCCCAGTTTGGCGAAATGCACATGCTCCTGTATCAAAGCGTGCGTCCCTACCAAAAGATGAAGACTTCCATCGAACAATTCTTGTAACAGTTCCTTCCGGGCCTTGCCCTTGACCTGACCAGTAAGCAACCCACAACGAATCGGCAAATCACCCAACATGGCTTGGATGGTATCGTAATGTTGCCTTGAGAGTAACTCCGTAGGAGCCATCAGACAAGCTTGATACCTGTTATCTGCAGCCAACAACATGCTCATCAACGCCACCATGGTCTTGCCACTGCCCACATCACCCTGCAGCAAACGATTCATTTGCCTACCTGTTCCAAGATCTGCACGAATTTCTTTGATCACACGTTTCTGGGCATCGGTAAGTTCAAAAGGTAAACGTTCATGAAAAAACCGCAGGAACATATCCCCCACCTTTTCAAAAACGGGTCCAGGATTTTGGAATTTTCGGTTGTTTTTGAGTCGCAATACCCCGAATTGCAAAAAGAACAATTCTTCGAATTTGAAGCGGTGGAGGGCCTTGGCCAATTGCGCAGGATCATCCGGGAAATGAGCCTGCTCCATGGCCTCCCAGCGGTTCATCAAGGACTCTGCATCCACGACATAGGCCGGCAAAATTTCAGAAACATTACCCGAAACTTGATCGAGGGCTTGACGGACGACACCCATCCACCAACGGTTGTTCAAATTTCGTTGCCTTAATTTATCGGTCAAGGAATACATAGGGCTGAGGGGCGGTCCTGATTTCTTGCTCCACTCGTCCCATAAGGTCAACTCAGGATGCGCCATTTGAGCCTGCCCCTTGTATTGGCTCACTTTTCCAAACACAAGGTACTCTTCCCCTTGGCGTATGCTGGATTCCGCCCACTGAACCGATTGAAACCAAATCAACTCCAAGAAATGTTGGCCATCGGCAAGAGTCGCCACCAAACGAGTTGCTTTGCCTACCCCTACCCTTTCGATCCGTAGAATTTTGCCTCGGGTTTGCACAAATGCGGGACCTTCGACCAGTGTCCCCAAGGAATGAACCTCAGATCTGTCGAGGTAACGGTATGGGAAATAGGTTAACAAGTCATAGTAAGTCTTCAATCTCAGTTCCGATTCGAGCCAAGCAGCGCGTTGCGGGCCAATCCCTTTTAGGTAGGCTAAATCATAAAACAAAGGATGTTCTGGCATACGTCAATTGAATTGACACTCAAGTCCCCATACCTTACCAGCGCAATGTCGCCAAAATTCGCCGCATATCCTTTAGCAGATAGGCGCTGTAAGGCTGCAAGGAATCGCTGTTGGGACTTACTTCAAAATAGAGTGAACCCCGTAAATAATGCTTAACACTATCCGTCACATAAAATTGGGTTTGGCTTGCAGCATCGCCGCCAACTACGTACAAGGTTCCATAAACTTTGTGTTCCGGGTAACTGATAATTTCCTCTTCAATCGCTGTTGCCTTAAGGGTATGCTTAAAGGTCATACGCTGGGTTTCAGCCATCAACACCGCCAAAGCGTCCCTCCGTTCAACCTGACGCCTGTCCTGGTAGCGAACACCCGCGATGGGATGATAGGATAGGTGCCATTGAGCTCCCAATGCGGGATAGGACAAATTCAGCCATTGAGGATCATTGAGTGAAGACTTCGACGAGTTATGAGGGAGTTCTGATGGATTCACGCAGACAGGTTTGGCTGCAGCATTGTAATCAAAAGTCACCGGAAGGCAATTCCCCCGATATTGAGCCGGCTGAACTGCCGGGAGTATCGCGCGAGCATAGGCATAGGGCCTGGCCACAGGGTCGTCGGATTGACAAGAGACGAAAAAATGATATCCTCCTACCATCAATAACATGGCTGTTATAACGCTTACACGCTTGGCCTTAACTCGAAGAAATTGAGAAAGTACTTGCCTCATTATGCCGTTTTGGAGGGCACTTGATACGTCAGGTGCATGGCCATGATCCTGCGATGATCCGCTTGAATGACTTTGAATTCAAAACCGTGATGATGAAAGACCTCCCCTTGCAGAGGAATTCTCCCCTCCAATTCCAGGACCAAGCCCGCTAAAGTCTCCACTCCCTCCAAGCTAGGCTGAAACGGCGAAAAATCCCACCCTGTTTCTCTGGACAAATCCTGCAAGAGCATTTTACCGGCAACCCAATAGGAATCTCGATCCAGGCGCCGACACAGCCGTTGTTCATCCGTATCGAATTCATCCTGAATTTCACCGATGATTTGTTCCAAAGTATCTTCCAAAGTCACCAATCCCGAAACACCTCCGTATTCATCAATCGCCAAGGCCATATGCATTCTTCTGGCTTTGAATTCTGTAAAAAGCTCATCAAGGTGTTTGGTGTCGGGGACGACATATGGTTTACGCAACAATTCCTGCCATCGAAAACTCTTATTCTGATTGAGCCTGGAAAACAAATCCTTGAGGTACAAGATACCCACTACTTGATCCAAGCTCTCGCGGTAAACAGGAACTCGGGAATACCCCCAGTCGCGTAATTGAGGTAGAATCTCCTCCAATGTCGCCTGGTAATCAATTGCTTGAATATCCTGGCGTGGGACCATGATTTGCCTGACTTCGAGTTCTCCAAATTTAACAATACCTTTGAGCAGGTCCTTCTCAGATCCGCCACGATTGCTCTCCGCCCCAAAAGTCAAGTCAATGGCCTGATTAATTTCGTCCTTGGAGACTTGCACATGTTTGGATACCATCCAACGATCCATGAAGCCTGAACTTTGCATCAACAGCCAAATGACCGGTTTGAAGAGAAACTCTGAAACTTGCAAGGGCCAACTGAACCATCGGGCAACACCCATGGGGTTTCGGTACGCGTAAACCTTGGGCAAGACCTCTCCTGCAAAAACAATGATTGCGGTAACTCCGAAGGTTTGAAGCAAGGCCGGCAACCAAGGCATCCCCGGAAAAGTCAACACCTTAAATAACAAATAATAGAACAAAAGAATGATGGTTAGATTCACTACATTATTTCCAATAAGCAAATTCGCCAATAGACGCTTAGGATTGGAAAGATGGCGCAAGACCCTGCGATCAGAAGGCAATCCGGAATTTCTTAATTGATCCAAATTCAATCGGCTCAAAGAAAAATATGCTGTTTCACTGGCGGAAAATATCGCTGAGCATAATACAAAAAAAATAATGAGCAGGGGCCAGGTGCCTAGGCCCAAATCAACAGCCAAAAAAAGTTCTTCCGGGGGGTCATCCATAGGTTGTGGGGTCGTCTATATCCTAGAGCGAAGCTGGGGTTCAATAAGGGAGATCCGACGAAGGCTCAGACGGAGGGGCTGAAGAGCCTGTGGCGGAACCCTGAACATCCGCCCTGGACAAGAGCACCATTTGATCGCCGATGATTTCCGTTGTGTACCGGGTGTGCCCATCCTTATCGTCCCATTTACGGGTCGACAGCCTCCCTTCGATGTAGACCTGCCCCCCCTTGCGGCAATAAAGTTCCGCGACATCCGCCAAACCACGCCACAAAACAATATTGTGCCATTCGGTCCGGGTTTGTTTATTGCCTTCTCTATCCTTGTATGTTTCTGATGTGGCTAAAGGAAAGGTGGCAATTTTGGCGCCGTTATCCAAAACTTTAACTTCGGGGTCCTTGCCGAGGTTTCCGATGAGCATGGCTTTGTTGAGTCCTCCCATATTCCAAAGTTAACTCCCGGGCATACAATTCCAAAGGCCTGGGCATGGGAAATTCATGCAGCTGATCCAACTTGACCCATACAGCATGGGGTATCTCCGGTCGTTCTTGGGATAAGGTTACCGCCAAATGGATGGTCAGCGCCCGATGCGATAAGGGATGCTTGATAACTTGGACGGTCTGGCCCGTTGAAAACAGATTGTGGTCCAGCGGCGGCTTCTTCTGCAAACCCTCCACCCTGTAAAACTCATACAGTCCTGCCCATATCCCCTCATCTGGCCTTTTGATCAGTGCCACATAGCCCTTGCACAGGATTACGAAATAATGCAGGTTCTCTTTGACAATCATCGTTCGTCGCGATTTGGCTGGCAAATCCGCGATACGACCTTCCAACTTGGCGATGCAACGATCTGACCAAAAACAGGCATTGCATAGGGGATTTTTGGGCTTGCACAAAACGGCTCCCATGTCCATCATGGCTTGGTTATAATCCCCGGGTCTGCTTGATGAGAGCAAATGGGTTGCTGCATCCTGTATCCACCGCATGCCTTCCGGACGATCGTAGGGAACAGTGGCCCCAAAGGCCCTGGACAAAACCCGGATGACATTGCCATCAATGACCGGTACAGGTCGTTCAAAAGCAATGGAGGCAATAGCCGCCGACGTATACACCCCAATTCCAGGTAAACGCCTCAGCGCCTCAACATCTTGAGGCCATTGACCGATTTGAGTGATGATTATGGCGGTTTGATGCATCAAATGCGCCCTTCGGTAGTAACCCAATCCTTGCCATAACCGAAGAACATCGTCCAAGGGCGCACTTGCCAGGGCATCCACGGTGGGGTATGCCTTCAAAAAGCGTAGAAAATAAGGGGTTCCTTGCTCCACCCTGGTCTGTTGCAAAAGCACCTCGGAGAGCCAAATCACATACGGGTCCCTGCTCCCCCTCCATGGCATTACCCGCTTATCGGCATCATACCACTTCATCAAACGCCTAATCCACAACGGTTTGTAATTCTTTAGCAATGTAAAATAATTTTGGTTCCGTTCCCAAAGGATTGGTTAAACCTCAAGGATGTGTCTTATATTTGCCCTCCTTTTAAGAAAAAGAAGGCCTATTTCCAACCAAAATAACGCTTATTTCACCCAAATACCTTTACTGATTTTTCTTATCAATCTAATTTTTTTATACTTTTCAAACCTTTAAAACCTAAATCATGACCAAAGCTGATTTGATCCGCCAGATTGCAGACGAAACCGGAGTCGAAAGAGTCGATGTAGCCCAAAGTGTGGAAGCCTTCATCGCCGTAGTCAAGAAATCCCTCAAAGGCGGGCAG
>Ga0194117_10000793_pt1 | contig 39360 bp, 23 predicted proteins | sample TA2MahsurfametaG_FD_160579 | JGI IMG/M metagenome (GOLD analysis project Ga0194117, IMG submission 160579) | Freshwater microbial communities from Lake Tanganyika, Tanzania - TA2015009 Mahale N1 surface | ecosystem: Environmental > Aquatic > Freshwater > Lake | place: Tanzania: Lake Tanganyika... | reverse complement strand
TGCATTTTTTTTATAAGATATGTGTTGTTTTATTATTAATTTATATGGAAAAGGAAAAAGCACTTATCGAAAAACTAATGCAGGAACGCAAGAAAATCGATCAAGAAATAACTTAGATCGTCTCCAAATCCTATACCAAATATGGAATGAGCGAGACTGTCAAAGATGACAATCCTTATAGCCGATTAATGGCTCTCAAAAAAATGGGAATAGTCGAAAATTATGCAGTACAAACACTTCTATCTAGGAAATCAAATACAAAAGCGTCCTGATCGTAGGTGTTGGAGGTATCGGTTCAGTAACTGCTGAAATGCTCACACGATGTGGTATCGGAAAACTAGTTTTGTACGACTACGACAAAGTCTAACTCGCAAATATGAATCGATTGTTTTTCACTCCATCTCAAATAGGCTTTTCTAAGGTACAAGCAGCCAAATAGACTCTATGTGCTATCAACCCAGAAATTACTATTGAGGCCTATGATCTTAACATAACAACTCAAGATGGATACGAACATCTTAGAGATAGAATAGAAAATGGAGGATTCAATGGATCTATTGATATTGTTCTCAGTTGTGTCGATAATTACAGTGCCAGAATGACAGTCAATGCTATCTGTAACAGATTGAATCATATATGGTTTTAGTCTGGTGTCTCAGAGAGTGCACTTTCAGGACACATTCAAGTATTAGTACCCGGCTAAACAGGTTGTTTTGGATGTGCCAGTCCATTAGCAGTAGCTTAGGGAACATAAGGAACTATAAAAAGATAAGGAGTATGTGCAGCTAGTTTGCCAACAACTATGGGTATCATTGCGGGATTCTTGAGTCAATCAGTTCTTAAATATCTTCTTAATTTTGGAACACTCTCTTACTGTCTATCTTATAATGCACAAACTGATTTTTTCAACTCTTACAAAATTGCAATTAATCCTGAATGCAAGGAACCCAGTTGTCAATAAAATCAGTCAAACAAAAAGAAAGGGCTTATTCCAACATTAATCCACAAAATTGAAAGACCTAAAAAGTAGAAAAAATAAGCCAAGCATGCTTCCAATCAATGGTACATTGAGATAGTGTCTGAGGGAAGCAAATAATAGAAGTAAACTTCTAAAGTAAAAGTATAATAATATTAAAACTTGTAAGATTTGATGGCCTAGCTTAAATTTTTATGATTTATTGTAAGTAAACTTATATCTAATCAATCAAATAAACCATTTTTTTGAACATCAATACTTAAAAGTCTTTTAAAAATCTTGTTTTGTTACTGGACACACAGTGTTCTTCTACTTTTTGACGCAAGCTTGATGACAAACATTTGCATTTGGATAAACAACGAAATACTATATTATTGTATAATTACTTTATCGGAAATAGGAGTATCACAAATACAACACTTTTTCTTGTAAGTGAATCTCAAGTAGGCTCTCTTTGCTTGGATTAAATTATATTAAGTATTTAAAAGATCCATTTCTGATAGATGTTTAGAGGTATAAGTAGCTCTACTTTAATGTAAAGTGTGAATGATAGCAGATTACAAAAACTGATAGATTCCTCCATCACCTTCAGTCAATAGCCAGTTCTCAGGAATCATTTATAGAACTGAAATAGGGTCTAATTCAGGTTAGTTTGAATATTTTTTGAGAAAAGTTATGATATCTTTCTTCCATAAAACCAAAGAATTATTTTTCGAAGACTCATAGGATCTATACATACCAAGCAGCAATTTGAAGTAGATAGTTAAGGTACCTTCCCTATTTTTCATACAATATTCTTCTGCTTCTTTTGTCATACTTTTATTGATATACTTACTTAATGCTTATTCATGTCTTTTTTCACGTGAGTATAAGTATATTTACTCTTAAAGAAGCCATTCACACTTCTCTATTTTTTTTAGAATCGGCTCAGAAGCATACTTTGCTTCTCGATTTTTGAGGAGTCTTCTCATTTTTTATATTCTTTAAACAAACTAGAGTGTCTTAAGTTCTTCCTTGCTTTCTTTTCTGTTCAACTCGAAAATGGAATCCAAGTAAATCAGAAGTAGTTTGGTATGATATGCTTCAATTTCCGTCTTTTTGTCCAATACGATAATTTCAAGATACAGTTCTAAATATTTTGTATTTTTTTAATTTTCAAAATTTCTGATGACTTCCTCAGGTTGAATGAAGTTGATGTCGATAATTTTGAAGAAAGTCATACCGATTTCAGGCTTCTTTTTCAATATCCAGTAAAGCTTTTTCAATACCTCAGATCTATTTTAAAATTGAACTAATAGCTTCACTGCTTCCTAATAGGCTTGGTTTCTTTGTGCTTCATCTTTGCTATTTTCAGCTACAAATTTCCATCCTTCGAATGCTTCCTCCAAGCGTTAGAAAGCTGTATAAAATCTAGGCTTAAGACTGGCGTATGAAATTAAATTCTAATTGGATTTGATGAGTGATTAAAATTCTACAAACAGTCTTTTACAATAAATGAGTTGATTCTCCCTAAAAAATTTTTATAAAGCGGCAAATGATTCCAAATTAAGCAACAATCTGATAATGTAGAAATCGATAATTTCGAGTAATTCTTCAGGTGTAGCTGGATTTATTTTTTGTTTGATTAGCGAATATCTTGATGTATTAAATTGTATTTTGACTTTGTACATGTTAGTCTTAGCAAATAACTGTTCTCTTTTGTATTAGAGCACTTCCTTCAAAAACAACTTTGATTTCTTTTTCAAATCATTTTCTTAATCTTTGCCTTTGTTGGCTTTCTAACCTATGTACTAAAGGATCAAAGTATTCATATATTTTTCAGGCTTTATACCTCTGATAGATTAAATGTCCGAAGTGATTGAGAGTTCCGGATAAAGTAAAACTAACTCACGAATGTCAAAGTTAACGCTTTTCAAAATTTACCTTGCCTTATCAAACTACATTCTTCTAAGCAACGGCCATACAGCATTAAGTTTAAGTTCCTATATTTTTTGCTAGTTATCTACTCCCACATTTTGGATTAATAAAGCAAGTGCTTCTTCCACTCTACATCTCTAAAGCAATGATTTTATTTGTGTTTCATAAGGTATTTCATACAAAAAGAGCAGTTAATCTTTGCCATAGATGAAAGGTCTGTTGGAAGTGATTCCTCTGATATTGGGAGAGATATTCATCTCCTGAATGAAGGTACATTTCTTCGGGTCAACTAAATAAACAAATACTTACAAATACTATAGATTTGTAAACTTCCTTCACAAAGGATAAGACAATAGTTTCCATTCAGACCCATACTAATCAATTGTCTTTGTGTATTTAAAGGAATATTATCCTTTTGGATGGGTTGGAACTGAGCATCCATAAACAGTCCAATATCATCCATAAAGAATACTATTTCATTTGGACCTGTTATCTTGAAGAAAGGGATCTTTGTTTGAAGTGGGAATTTAGCCATCGCAAAATTTTTTTAGACATTGTATGTTTAATACTCCTTTTTGTAAGAGCAGATTATGTGAGTACCAGTATATCCTAAATTAGAAGGCAAATCGTTAACATTGAACTTCTTTGACTCTTCAAATTTTTTGGTATTGGGGTTTAGGAAAATGATATATCCTTCCTTTTTTTTAGACATAACTGCAACAGCATGCAGGGTTCCTTATTTGGCAACTTCATTAATAGCAAAATCATGGACCTAAATAATGGACTGATAGTACTTTCTGTGCAATTTGTTAGGGTTTCCTCAGAGCTGAGTCAATAACATAAAGTTTTTAATCTGAGAGTACAAATATGGATGATATTGCTGCATAGCACTGCAATTTATCAATCCTATACTTCGAAATATTTTTGATTTGTTATTGAGTAGATTTAGCGATGATTTCTGGATCACTAGCACGTATGGGATAGTAGTAGATATTACCTTATTGAGCAATCTATTACCCTTATCATCTCCAATATACAAAAATTCATTGAAGACATCGGCAGCTGACAACTTATAGTTGAACTCTCTTCGGATAGGTTTTATCTCGAACACATTTATGTGACTATTCTTATCTATTTTACCCTTATCCATCTCAAAACAATAGATATTATTGCCAGATATTATATAGAGTTTAATTTAAATATTTTGTTCAAGATGAATCACAACATTGGACTCACCTAATTCCCCAATCTACTCCAGCATGATAAACTTCTAGTCAAAATGCCACCCCTCAAAGCCATTAGAAATTAATTGCAAGATGCTTTGAGGTATTTAACTAAACATTCACTCACCAACTCCGCCAAATGGTATATTCAAAACAATACAGGATTGGATAACTACTTATTGGAATCACTACAGATCTAGACATACAGTAGAGTTTTTTAATCAAAAGTTTCATTTTCAGCAACACCGATGTCAATAAGGAGTATCATGTAAATGTCAGCGAGAGAGACCCTCAAGTCTAAACCGTACTTCTTCTCGCCAAAAATCTATTCGAACTCAGGTAGTACAAAAAATGTTCATATGTACTCAAAGACTACAAGGCACTTTACCCTAAAAATCAAAGTATTATCTTTTACTACTATTATTCGCTTTGGATGAGCGGGCTAATTCGAAAAGAATAGTAAATTTACGAAAATGGTACATTTTTCAAGATGCAGAAACTTCAAGCAAACCCCCTCAACATGCAGAAATCCATAACTTGTAGAGAGACCTTAAGCAACTTTACATAAATAATTAACTTCGAGGAATAAATTTGTACCTGTATGGACTTGTCCTAAGAGAGCAGGAAAGAATAAAATAAGCAAGAAAAGTATTTATTTAATGTCTGAATGAGTTCCCTTATCTGTGGTCTGCTTGGATCTAGCTCTGCAAAATAATCGAGTCAGAAGATATGGTACAATTTTAAGTATTTTAGACTGCAATCACAAAGTAACTCAACGATCACTGGCTCAAAAATTTCTACTTCAGTTCATTTTGTTTGTAGAAATATAGAAACGACATGAGTATCTAGTTGAATTACGGTATTCTGTGTTTTTTCAAACGCTCCAATTATATTATGAATCAAATCGCACATTCTTTCTACAATAATCAAGGTACTTACTTCACAATACAGAATTCGATATAAGTTTATAGTGGTTCCAAAAACTATTAGAAATCGATCCCTTCCGCTTCTAAAATATGGACACCTATTCCAATATTCTCTACATCAAAGAAAATCAAGGTTAATTGGCAAATCTAGCTCTTAAAGAGTTTTATAATAACAAGTACAATCCTGAAACATGTTGTGTTATTGGCAACTACTATTCTCTTATGGGAGAGCATCTTAAGGCCATCGTCTATTTCAGAAAAGCACTTAAACTTGATAGAACTTGCCTAGCTGCATGGACACTTATGGGTCATGAATATCTATAAATGAAAAATATACCTGGAGCTATTGAAGCCTATAGAAATGCTGTAGAAATTGATCCTAAAGATTTTAGAGCTTGGTATGGTCTAGGACAAACTTATGAACTACAAAATATGAACAACTATGCTCTTTATTACTATAGTCGCGCAGTCTTATCAAGACCCAAAGATTCAAGAATGTGGAATGCAATGGGATGCTGCTACGACAAAATGGGAAAATCAAACTAAGCCCAAAGATGCTATGTTCGAGCTTAGAATAGCAAGGACAGGTAAGGCATAGCTATACATCAGATGGGTAAACTTTATCACGCAATGGGACCTGCTTATGAGCAAAAAGCTGTACACGCTTTTGAACTTAACTTAAGAAGGAAATAATAATAGATGGTAAACGATAAAGAGCTTGGCGAATGCCTACTATATTTGAGCAGATATTATAAAAAAATAGGGTAAATCGACAAGGCGATCGATCTGGCACGTCGTCTGAGTGATCTTCAGGGAGTCTAAAAAGATGAGGCAAACAGATTGTTGCAAGAATTGAATTTAGTTTCTTGATTGAAATGTGAACGTTATAAAACTGTAGCATTCTTAACATTACATTATTAAGTATAGAATAATCTCTTCTAAATTTTATCTCGTACAAGAAGTTCAACCCTTCAAAACAATACTTGGCTCCATTTAGTGTTTGCAGCAGTGGAATTAATCTTTTATAATGTTAGTTCTTTCTTTTGTATAATTTAGCTCATAATAAATAATGAGTGCAAGTGCGATAATTGCAGGCATTCCCACACAAAAAGAAGGACTCAACTATCTAGTACCTACTCCTTGGTAATACTGGTCATAAATCAGGTGGAATGAGTTTTGTCTACTTAATAAGTCTATTGGCGATCTGTCTTTATTAAAGATTCCCTTGCTCAGCACTGTGGACTACACGTAATGTAAACGCTATTTAGTGACTGTTTTTTACTATAATTCAAGGATCATCTCATAGAATAACTTGAACACAAATCAAATTATCTGAAGTTCAACCAGATAAAAATCAGTTTAGAAGTGCATAAAAATTTATCATGGACCCCTATCAACCCCGTTTTATGGAAAATTATTAGTAAAAAAAACAAAGATAGCAATGGAGTCTTCACTATCATCCAAAAAAGTAAAAAATATGACTTTTTGAACATAGCCCAAATACAAATCATCTTCTGCTCAAAAACTAAAAGTGATGCTTTTGTAGGTTTTATACCCAACCATGCCAACCTAGCCTTGGCTGTGAGGTAGATAGGTTTCTAGATGGGCTTCATCGAAGTTATAAAAAGTAAAGTCTCTTTTCTGGATCGAAACCCTTAAATAAGTTTCCATTTTCAATAGATGTAACAATATACGATAGAGAATGCCCCTGGTACGTGTTTTATGACATTTAATATGTAAAGAAAAGAATAATAAAATGTTATTGATAACTTTTCCTTTGATAGGATTGCAAATTAATCCAACTAAGCTGTTGTCGGCGATTTGAATACTATGGAAGATGACAGCAATAATCATCTCCTCTAACCTATCAACAACAATCGAACGATGTCCACTGGAGCAGAAACACCTTTTTCATTTGCTCTTTCCGAAGGCTTCGATCTCGGTAAATGTCTCACTAGTTAGATCGTGAATACAGGGTTAAGGAACTTTTTGGAGCCAAATAACCTGAAGAAATCTAAGAAATGAGGCAATTAGCTTTGAATAAGCTATAAAATGAAAAATAGTTGATAGGCCTACCTTCGGGTGATGAATAGAAAATGCAATCCTATCTTGAGAAACTAGCATAAGAACTAATGGAAGGATTTACAAAAAAGAAAACTTACAAATAAAAGTAGTTGTAGGAAGCGGATTTTTATTGAGATGCTTGAAGTAAGCATTTGATAAAATATGATTACTATAGTTATGAAAAATAATTATCAGACAGGATCAGATGTTACTTGTAATGGAACCTAATTTCTACCTGCTCATCCTCGCTTTTTGAGTTAATTCCACTTTGATCTTACTCAAGTGTTTGCTTGAAAGTTCTTTTTTGAGAGGCTATTTATCAAATCTACTACCTTTGTCTTTTCTAAGATTTTTGAAAACATCTTTGTTTTAATTCTATACTTCAAAGGAGAGCATGCTTGGGATACAATTTTTTAAAATAGATGTCTTCTTTTCTTTAATTCTAAACAAAGACGTTGACTTTTCGATCACTCTCTTAGAACTTTTAATTTATTTCACCTCAGGTTCTACTATTTAAAGGGCAGTCTACATTACAGTATCATTGAATCTTTTTGATTTACCTAACTCATTATATGCACAAGGCAACTCCTTTAATGAAGTTTTATCTTTATTTTTAGATGTGTAGAGCTCTTGTCCACTAAGTATTTATATACTTTATTTCCTAGACTTGTTATTATTAAGATTACTAAGTGATTTATGTTAAAGCAAGGTAGAAACATCTTTACAGCATTGAATTTAGTAGAAACTCTTATTGAATCTTTCCTCAACTGTTTTTTCTTCAGCGAATTTAAAAGATTTTTTCTTCGTATATTCCTAGATTTGTAAAATCTATTTCAACCATTTATCTTTAAGTAAAATATTTTTGTCATAAAGTTTCACATGCTCAAGATAACCTGACATAATTTCCTTACCGAAAAGTCTATAACTATCTGGAGAACACTGCTTGTACTCTTAGTCTTCGTTTGATTAGTTTTTTTATTCAGTTGATTTAATTTTCTAAAAGTGGGAGATATTGAATTGATAGATGAGAGAGTTAGAAAACATTTAACCTAACACACAACACATAGAGTTATTTTTGTTTTTTTAGAAGAAACAACTGTTTTCAAAAGAAATATTTCTATTTCTTTTGGATAATACAAAAGGAAAGATACAACTATCTTCGCAATCTTCATTCTCATTTTTGAAGCCATAGACTGATGAAAGCAATCTAAATAACTTAATAAATACTGTTAATGCTAAGGCACTAAACTCAAAATTAAAGAGATAGGGTTTTCCTTATTGATTTTAGTCAAAATCTACTTCAGATAGTAAATTTCTCCATTATAAATCTTATTCACTTGCCTCCAGTCACCTTTCAAGTTTGTTCCGGTTAGATTAGTCAAGTCATTGCCATATTTAGCACCATCTATATTGCAGCAAGGAAAGAAATAAAAATCCATGGTTTTCTTTAGAGAATCATAATCCAAACAGTTAACTAGATAGTCCATCATACCTTAGATTATGTATGAACTACTCACATCTGATGCCCCTAATCTTCCAATTACAATAACACTTTTGTTTTTACTTTCATTATTCGATTTGTTGAGGGGTGATAGATTTATTGATCTTCTATCTTTGTATTGTATTATATTTTGAGTCGAAAGTGGTGATATTTGAATGGAATTTCCTCTATTCTTTTTCTTCTTGATCTTATAAGCATTAAGAGGACTTCCAGCTATGGTTTTTCCATATTAAATCATTTAAAATTGGGTCATTCCTCTGACTTTCTTAAACATAAGAGTTTGATAAAATTTCTCAGCCTAAAGCAAACTGTAAGGGTATTAAAGAGCAAACATCACAACCTCACGTTTATTTTTGCATTTATATTCGAATGACAGCTAGAAATACTTTTCATTCGATTTTAATTCATTCGAAATATTGCCTAAATTAAAGCTGATATTTTCACCACAAAGTCCCCAGCCCTCGCCTGCTTTTTTATATGGTTTAGACTGGAAATTGCTCAACATGCAATAGCTAATTTTCATTCCTTTTTCGAAAAGTTTAGACATATCGGTAGTCTTTATAAGATGTATCTTACAATATTTTTAATAGTGAAGCTATAGTACCCCTCTTCTAAGAACTCGACTGAAAAGTTAAACCATCCAACTGAGCGACAACTATTAACATCATTTTGCAAAATGAGATCATATTGGAAGGTATTTATCTATATCATACCAAATATACTCTAATCGCTGCAAAAAGATTACCTGTCTCGTAATTTGACGAAAAAATTGGATCAAATGAGCACCCTTTGTTGCACTTGGAAGTAGGTAGTAATGCATTGTTATAAGACTAAGGGAAGGACAATCCCATATTCTTAGTGAAGCTACTTTCAGACTCACTGTAGAGTTGCTGAAAAGGAACATAGAGAGAAGAAATAACTCTCGTTTTGTGTTTAGCTTCAGGTACTATGTTAAATTTGCTATTGTTGAATTTCAAGTAGACAACTTGATTAATGATTTTTGCATAGTGATTGCCGAGATAATCAAAGATATTAAAGTTAGCTGCATAGATTTCGAGCTAAGAATTTCTGATCTTAGGCGGAACGAAGCTAGTGTTAGTATTTTTTTTGTCTTTCTGTGTCCTTTATAAGATAGACTTTACATCAATTTCATTTGAGGAACAATATCGGGGGAATATTTTTAAGAGATGAGTTCTTTGGGTGGCAGTTTTTGATGGATGGGCTGCAAAAAATATTCTTCATCCTCTTCGTTGACAACCGAACATTTGATTTAAGTGGCCATATAGAAATAATCTTATAGAAGATTAACACATTCTAAAAACAATAATTATAAAATGATTCCTGACCATCTAAATCAAGTTCTAAACTGTTTCTCTTGAGATATACAATAATATATATACTTTTTAAATGTTTTTTTAAAAAGATTTCGACATATAAAAAATACTTATTTTCTTGGAAGTTTTACAATAATGTGTGCGAGAATGATTTTTTATTTCCAGTTTTTAAACTTCATTAATTAAATATTTGTATTAACTGATGAAAAACTCGATCAATTTTTACTAACAGAAAAAAACTAGGACTATCCAGCCCGTCAAAAAGACCAATTACATTAACTCCATCATCTATAAATAAATCACCACACAACTCGCGTAAGCCTCAGGCAAAATCAAAAACAACCGCGATTCCAAAGACACCATCTTGTCCAAAGATAAAAAAATCAAAGAAGACGAAAAATCGATTCCGAGCAAGAAGAGTTCATTCAATCAACTACATCGTAAATCTTCAAAAAATGACATTTCAGGTTTAGATATGTACAACCTCTATCATAAAATGACTGACAATTTTATGATTGACACACAAGAATAAACTAGATTTGAACTTTAAGATACCAAACACTTTGCTTACCAAAAGCAGAAAAAAGATAACAAGGAGGGACTTACCAGTCATTAACTAATAAAAAAAAGCAGTAAATTTATGAAAGATGTTGTTGAGATGACTTAGACTTTGAAAATTTAAAAAAACAACTTCAACTACCTCTATATCATAGGCAAAGGAGGATTCGGAAAGGTTTGGAAGGTTTAGCATAAGAAAACAAAAAACCAATACGCGATGAAAGAAATGCTGAAATCAATGTAGGTTTGAAAATTATTAAGAGTTATGACCAAGAAAAGTGTTCAAAGTGTAATGAATTAACGTGTGCTTCTTTCACAGTTTACTTCACCTTTTATAGTGAACATGCACTATGCCTTCCATGATAGAGATACTCTTTATCTTGTCTTAGATCTCATGTAAGGAGGAGACCTTAGATATCATATTGGGAATCGCGTCTTCAATTAGATACAAGCAAGTAATTTTCATTTTATATAGAGTTCTTTATAGCTTGTATCGTTTTAGGACTTGAGGATCTATAACGGAATAACATCATTCATCGTGATATAAAGCCCTAAAATTTAGTCTTAGATGCAAGAGGCTATATCAGAATAACTGATTTGGGCATAGCAAGGATATATAAACCGAATAACTCTTGTGACACAAGTGGAACACCAGGCTATATGTGTATCTTTTATTTTATATAGCCCCTTAAGTCATTTGCAGAATGAATCATAGTTTCGTTTCTGACTACTTCGCGGTTGGAGTTATTGCTTACGAGTTGATGACAGGCAGAGTATTCTTTCTTTTATTTAGCGTCCTTACAATGGAAGATCTAGAAACTAAATTCGTGACTTGATGCTGGCTAAACAAGTTCAACTTAAAGAGAATTAAATTCCTGATGATTGGAGTTATGAAGCGGCTGATTTTATTAACAAGCTAATCAAGCGAAAACCTTAAACTAGATTGGGGTCAGGAGGAATTTCTTAGCTGAAAAATCATCCTTGGCTGATAGGTTTGAATTGGTAAAAATTAAGATCAAAAGATATTGAATCTCCTTTCATACCTATGATGAAAAAATGCAACTTTGATCAAGACGAGTAAATAACTATCTAAGATGAATAGTAAGCAGAATTGATAGAAAAGAACTCTCTTTTATTGAGAAAACCTTAGTTTCAGGAGCTTTTTAATGGGTACTATTACAATTTGAAATAAAATTCATCTTAAGAAGTCAATGAAGCCAAAGATAAGGAAAAAAAGAACAACCCAAAGAGAATTATATCAGCTGTACGCAAATCAACTCAACAATAAAAAGAAACAAGGATAAATGATTTAATACCACCCAAAAAGTTAAGTCTTAACTAAGATAACAAGAAAACTTTTAATGAGAGTGCCTGTGAAAAAAAAGTTAGTTACAACGAAGGGATAATGAACAAAAGATTAGCCATACATGAAGGCATAGCTTCTAAAAAGAAGCCTTAAATTCAATTAAGACCTTAGAAGTACACCAAACAAAATTAAACTTCAATAAACGAGTTGCTTAAATAAAAGAAGCGGTCAGCTCAGTATGACAAAACATTTTTTAGGTGAAATTATATATTTTTCAAATAATATACTACTTTTCTATAATAATTGTCTTTTGATCATTGTATACTTTAACTCAAAACTTTTTGCCGAAGTTTTTCTTTTTAGGTTAAGGGAAGTTGTTAAAACGCATTCCCACTTGCCCGCTTCGACTACCCAAACATACTCCCCATCTGTCATGATAAAAACGAGTTGGTTAAATTCGTATTAAAGCGCTATAAAGTCTATCCCAGAACTAGGTTCCTTAGAGTCTTTCCATAAACTAAAGAAGAATCTTATTTCCATCTTTGTTTCTAAAAATCTAAACTAGCTGATTGTTGGTGAGTCCTTTAAGAGAATTATAAATCCGCTTATCAACCCAGTAACTGGTGATACACTTCAGCAGGACGTTGCTTGAGAACTTGCCTATAGCATATGTGCCAAATCGAGATAATATTCTCTCGGTTATTCCAGCACACTTCTATAGGTCAAAAAGCTCATAGCAAAACTGGATGACATAATTTCCATAACTATCCATAATGAGTTTATCAACGTTGAAAGTTACCTGAGTGATAAGCTGTCTCCTAATGAGCTAAAGAGACTGGAAATGGAATTACTACTTTCCCTACAATTATCTAAGTCTTCTCATCATATGCTTGATTATACACATAGCATTTTTATCTAGAGCAAACGCCAAAAGATTTTCTGTAGTGTAGCTGAAGTACGGAAACATGAATTAGATGGGGAATATTTTCAAAACTCTCTGTATAAAATGAGTAGAGTTATTATTTCTACAGAGCTAGTAAAAATCTTAACGTATTTGCAAAATAACCATTGTATATTCCTCATTTAGAGTAAAGTGAGAGATGAAAGCCTGAAGTGTATGAGTTCCTTGCTTATTTTTGATGAGATCACAGAAATTAGGCATTATTTATTGAAGGATTTCTAGTCTCTATAAAGGATGACAGACTGAAAACAATTTTTGGATCATGTAGTTACCATATTAGTGCATGATGAGTTCAACAGCATATGGCTTGATATGCCTAATGATCATTTATATCTCACTTGTATTTGCTTAGTTCAAGTAGTTTTGGAATAATCGAGACTGTGTATTGTTTTTGACGAACTCTATCAATTTATTGCTAGTTATTAACTTCTAAAGATTAACTTACTCAACTGTTCCTGAAATTTAAGGTGAACTTTAGTTAGAGTCACTTGAAACAACCCCTCTTTTTTGAGGAGATGGCTGTGAAGATCGAATTGTTGACATAGATGGCTCAGTTTCTTTAAGCAACTCCTCAACAATCGTCGAGTTGTTTTCAATGATAAACTCCTCATCTTCAGATTCTTCAAGCTACTGAGGCAGTTTTATCGAAAAATCAAGTATCCTCATAAAGGGTATTTCACTCATATCTCCATATTTATATTTGTAGTTCATTTTATCCAAAATGATTTGTTTCTGTTTAGAGTCTTTTATGATCTCAGCTGTGAAAGATATATCTTAACTTTCTACCTTTATTGATTTACTATCTTTATGATTTCGAAGAGACAAGTATTTAGTGAACTTTGAACGTGAATTTGGCTTCCCAAATTAAGCGACGCTAACAGTTATATGAAAGTCAGTAAGGGGTACAACAACCATATTTGGAAAATATGATTCTACCTAATTTTCATTAAAGGCAATCAAAAAGTAATTTCTCATCAAGGCTAGCTTTTTGCTGATATTTACAAAGCATTTTTCATTGAGAGGATGGAATAAGGATACTTCAACGAAAAAGTGGCGAGAGTCCAATCCAAGCTCAAATTTATAATTTGTCGATTATTCGTTTTCTGTTACTTTAAAACTACTCTCAATCAAATCACCTATACTCCGAAATTGGTAACCTTTTTCTCTTTAAAGGCACTGAGCGTGAATCAGGTAATTTCTGTCATTATTAATATAGCAAGTGCTAAAAACTTGTTATTTCTGAACCAACTTCAGGCAAACTGGACAAAATGGATTAGTACTCTTAAAGTTGTTCGGATACGGATTTAAAACAAGCCTCTTCGAGATAGTTTAAGTGAACTATGAATATACTGCATCGTGCTGTGCAGCGATGACATGAGAATTAATGAAATTAGAAGGCTAGATGAAGTTATTACCATTGGTAGGTGTCATAAATGCATTGATCTAGATGTCTGGTTCTAAGAACTAGGAATAGTCATTAAAAAACATGTTATCAATTATATCAAATTGTATTAGGAGTCTAACATTTATAAGCAAACAAGTAGAATCAGTATATTTAGTATTAGTTATAAATATCTACATTTTAGTAAGTTATCTCACTTAATTCATAATTAATGAATCATATACATCATTCTACACCACGGATAGCCAAAATTTTGTTTTGAATTGGAGATACTACCTATAAAGGAATGAATTTTCGACCATCGGCTTTGAAAAACTTACTGTTGAATTAAACCCATTGAAGACGTAGTGCATGCAAGAAACACTACATAGAGTCCATACCCATAATAACTCCTACTGTTATACAGCAGAAGAAGTACATTCCAATTGCAATTACTAAGGTATTTGCACTTTGAATACCCCCTCCGATAGTTTTTTGTAAAAAGACTCTGGCCAACTGACCATGAGCAAGAGAAAGTGCCCAAAGACGCAGATAAGAGGCAGTATTGGAGATAGTTCCAAGTACAAACTCTATAGTCTAAATGATCTGGTGTACAACAATTTCGCTTATATCGTGCTCATCATGTGATCCACTATGTACTTATTTGGAATTATTTTTTTTATCTTGGTTATTTATAAGACCTTCATTCATCTCGCCAGTACTATATTATTCATTGATATGGGCATGTCCATGATATGGTTTATGGTGAGAAGGCATTCTCATCCATAAAATCAAGGGTTTAAGAATAAGCATCCAAGGGACACAAATAAGTGAAATCATAAGTAAATTGTATTGGAGACTCTATTGTGTTTACATGTCCCATAAAGGTTTTCCTTCAGTTGATCCTAACTTGAGAGGCAAAGCTATCATTTGTGAGATAATTGAAGGAGCTTAGGCTGTACTTCTTTAAATACCCCATGGAATCATCCACTTTCCAACAATCAAAATGCACATATAGCCAAAAGTACAGAAAAAGAAGATCTGTTGTGGTAACCATTCAAAAAAGATATCAATATAGTTTTTGAAATGTATACCATTTAATAATTTCAAGAAAATAGCTAAATTAAGAAATAAATACCGAAAGTCATTTGGATAACTCCAATTATGACAGCGAACTTCATTTTGTATGAGTTAAAGTAGTTGAGTTAGTTTGAAGCTCGAATCCACTTCGGATCGAAACCTAAGGGATAAACGCAACCTTCCATTTTTTAGGCCTACTCATCATGAGCAGCATGCCCGTAGCATGAACCGAAAACGTTTAGAGGAATAGAGAAAAACTCATTGTAGATCCAACCTGAATAGAACGCGAACATTCCCATTAAAAGTACCAAGTAACGTATACTATAAACTTCAGGTAATAATTTTTTTGAGTTAGGATCTTTAACTAACCAGATTGCCAAACCCAACACTGCTCCTCCATGTCCAATATCACCAAACATTACTCCAAATAAGAAAGGGAATATACCGATAGCGAATAGAGCTGGGTTTATTTCTTAGTATCTTGGGATACCATAAGTGTCCACTATCGCCTGGAAAGGAGCTGTGAATTAATTTAACTAGAAGTATGTTGGAGGCTTATAACTTGTCTATGGCTGTCTAATTGTCACGACAGAGGGCATGAGATTGAAAAGTCTTCCTTTTTTTTCTTAGGGAATCCAAATTTTAGCTATCATTGTTGAGCCTGCCTTACCGTTGTAATGATCGGTTGAGAGCAAATTCAAAGTATTGTAGATAAGCAACTATCTTTCAACCAAGACTCTGTATGTCTCATACTTTGAATAACCATAATCGTTTACTGAAACTGCTTGCTAAAGATCTTGTCTTAATTTTTTTTAAGTCATGGCGCATAGTTTCTTTGTATCATTAATTGTATCTTCTATCTCCTTTATTTTTTAGAAAATCTATTCTTTATTGGTAGTTAAAGTGAATTTTTTCGTTTGGAATGAGTCACAGATACGAGTTACTTTTGTTAAAATATTAGCTCCTGATTACATTATTATGATAAAAGCAGTACGAGCTTCGATATGGAGATGCGGACAAATTTTCTAAGCTGTATCGTTAGGCACATTAAAAGTATAGAGGATACTGTGTCCTTTCGTTGATCTAAATACCATTTTACCAAATTTTAAAATATCCTTAGAAGGAATAACTCCCGAAATATTGACTAATCTCAGTTGGGAGAGAGTAGTTTTGGAGAAATCGATTTCTTGCATTTCATTTTCTGCACCTTTTCTGGTGGCAAATATTTCTCCAGCCTTGAAAAGTAAGTACTTGAAGTCTTCAAGATCGATAATTTGTTTTTGTGAATGTTCTAAACTTTTAGTTTACTCCTCTATACTATTGGATGTCTTCTGTATTTCCTCCTCGACTTCATCTATCAAAACACCTGAAGTTATTTTTCTAGAATTGATAACTTGATAACTATACTATTACTGCTTTGTTGCCTTTGAAGTATCTTTTACACAACGGGTACTTCAGGTAGTTCTATCTTGTATTGACGAACTTAGTGAAGGATACGATCTATTTTAGAGATTATTTCTTCACAACGTTTGATTGAATTTGAAAATGGTTTGTGAAAATTGTTGGGAGCAGCATCTAAAAACTCAACGAAATTTTCAGGAGCGAGTTTAGACACGACACTAAAAGCATCTTCCGATGGGATATAGAGCTCATAGTATTTCATAGCCGCAGATCTGAAAAGGGACATTCGTTTGTGAATATCAATTTTAATAAAAATCAAAATTAATCTTATCGGGATTATCATATTTTTTTTAATTATATATTCTGCAATATTTCTGAGTCTCTACCTCAAAAGAAGATCAGATTTTTTGTCCATAAAATTACAAACATGAGTTTAATTGTATTTGCCCTTTTGCAGTTCTAAATAAATCTCATTATAATTGCTTTCATATAGAGAATAAAGGAATGGGGTGCTTTCCAGATAAACCCAACAAGTAAGCCAAAAACAATCCAAGAAATACTACTGAAAAACAACGTCTGTATTATCATTCTCCAAATGGACAACCCGCAAAGGGGAATATGTCCCTTTCTGTTTAAAAATAAGGATAGGAAGTTTAACAGATTAACCAAAGTTAGAGTATCACACAGACTGGTACACCCTCGTACAATTACACAGCTGAAAAAAAGGCAATATAGTAGTTAGTAAAAAAGTAAGTTTACTGTTATCTAGATATAAAATTCAAGTTAAATAAACTGCATATAAAACCAGTTCCATCCATGCTTACTCTTATCAATAATTACTATGTTTCAATCCACCAGCAGACATCTTCTTCAAAACAGAAAAAGATTTAAACAGATCCTACATTAACCTAAATAGAGATTTAGTGTTACCTAGTAAATTCAGATTAACTAACAGGTGATTTTTATTATTTTTTCAGGACTTTCTTATATAAATTAGATTGTCGAATCTTATTTTAATCTTGAAAAGCATGCCTAAAATTGATAAAGAAAAACTCAACACATGGCTCAGACTTACAGATGATTTCTATCTCGATCCAGATGGAATTTTAGGAAAAGGTTGTTTTGGAGAAGTCTTTAGAGGTTACTCTGTCAAACGTGATGAGGTTATCGCTATTAAAACCATGCAAGGCTAAGGCTATGAACGAGAAGTCTAAACTTTAAAAGCACTCTCTTCTCTTATACATCCAAACATTATGGGCTTTTATGGATTTTAAAAAGTTAACGACAGTGTCTACATTTTCATTGAGTTCTGCCCCAATGGAACACTTACAGATCTCATAAAAGAAGGCATTTCTTAATAAAATGTGTTAAAACTCTTTAGACAGCTAATTGAAGGAATGTGTTACATGAATGCAAAAGGTAATTATAAATTGAGTTAGGTAAAATGCACAGAGATTTAAAACCTGACAACATTTTAATGGGCCCAGATCTCGACATAAAAATCAGCGATTTTGGTTTGGCTCGTGAAACAAATAGTATATTCGTAACTGGACAGATGGGAACTCCTTTATATGCAGGACCTTAAGTGTACTTAAATAAATACGACTAAAATTACTCTGAAAGATGTGATGTCTGGGGAGCAGGAATGATACTTTATGAAATGTTAACTCAGAAACAACTCTTCCAAGGTGTCAAAGTAAAAGTTGAAATATTTAGACTTTTGAAGATTTAAGAAAAGAGTGGAGTTTGTACGAAGTTAATCAAAAAAGAGTTTAGTATGATAGCAAATTGCATCCTAATTGGTAGTTTTTTACAAACTATATGCTTACTTATGATCCTAAAAAAAGACCTACTTTCCATTAAGTCTTGGAGAAATTAAAGAAAGTTTACGATAAAATGCTTGAAGAAATAAAAAATAAGCAAGCATACATTATAAATTAAAATACCAAAATAGGCAAACTATAACTATTGCTCTTATTTTGGAAGTAAAAGTATAGTATTCTTACTAAAGTAAGTTAACTGTTTACCCAACAAGTCCTGTCAATTAAATCCGAGTTTAAATACTTAATTCAGTTTTTATGTCTCTGCAATTATCTATGCAGAGTGAAGAAAATCATCAGAAATTTGAAATACAAAAGAGTCAAAGTAAACTAAGATGACGATTATGAGATGATAGAAGAAGAAAATCAAGAATATGATCTTCTCTTAGACAAATACAAAAATTTCTTTTAACAGAAGTATAACTTTTATAATGATCAACTTTAAAAACAAATCGTTCCGAAACTACTTGAGATAGGGGAGAAAAAAAACGATCCTATAGTTGCCGAGTTGAAAGATTTATTCTAGTTAGTTTCAGATGTAAATGACGGAGCTTTTGATGTATAATAGACCTATAGTGAAGCACTTCAAGATTTGCTGAAGAATCATCTAGAAAAATACCATCCCAACTTATACAAAAATATAAAAATCGAATAACTCAAAACATTTTATTTTACCTTTTTGGCCGCTATGATTTAGAAAAAAGTACAAAACAACAATTACACGAAGAAAACGTATATAAAAGATCTCTTATCTACCGTGGAGAGTAAGAAAAATGAAGAGATAATAAAAGATCTAACAAATCTCAAAAAAGAACAAAAATGATCATCAAAGATTTATAATTTATATGAAAAGCATAATACTCATATCCATATTGATCCTACTTACACTTCCCACAGAGTCTGCAGAATTATACAATTGTATCAAAAATGCTTTTACAGGTAATTGTAAGACCAAACTTTATGAATGCACCAACAATCCATAATGTTCGTACCAACTTCATTAGAATACTCAACACATATTCTTAAACGAACAATCTGAAGTTTTTTCTCCTCTTTATTTCTCAAATCCGATCGCCAGAACTCTCTATGAGTGCCTAAAGGCAGAATGCAAACTTCCCTAGATTGACTAAGCGTATCCACAAACGCTTCCTTTCGATTATTGTCTCATCGAAGTCTACGATCTCTGTAGAGGAAACATCCAATAAATCTATTCCAACCCAGGATCGACTTCTCCTTAAGCCCAATGTTATAGAAAATATTGCAAATTCCCTCAGTTATTAAGTCAGTGATGATTGATAGATAATTTGATATATAACGGTATGAATAGGTAAATTAAAATGTAGGACATCGTTTAGTATACCCTAAGTGATTATCAATTTTTGGAAGACTACGAAGTCATAGATACACATAAATCTAATAAAAATAGTTTTGTTGCCTGCATCAGAAATAGCGAACAAAAGGTACGCTTCGTCAAAAGAAAATACAACTAGAACTCTCTTGAGAGATTCAAAGTACTTCACAAACTTTATAAAAATGGAATCATACTTTGTGATAGTCTTTTCATTCTTTAGGAGTGCGATTAGTACTACTTCTACGTTATTGAAGCTTAAATTTAAGCCCAAAATCCCCGATTTCAAACTCTGCAACACTATTTATATTACTCTTAGCTGAATGAACAAGAAAGAAAAACTTTGTTAAGTAAAGTAAAGATTCTTATCGACTGTTTACATCAATATGGTCAATACTATACAGGGTTAGATACTCGTAAAATCATAATAGATGATTAGAAGCACATCTACTTAGCTCCTTATGATTTAGAATTCTAACTCAAAAATGATCATTTTAGCCGTGCTTACTATTCGCCAGAGTTACTGACCAAAATAAGTAAAAAGGAGAGTGAGATAAGTTAATAAATGATGCAGAAATGGGACATTTGGGCATTTGGCTGCATCGCTTTATAGATATTAGGATACTGTTGCCCCTTTTTTATGTCGACATCTTTGTCAAAACAGATAAATCTAATACAAAAATTTGATATTTCTAGTCATTTTTCAAACCAATAGTAAGCAATAAGGTATTTGCTGGCAAATAGTCTTTGTTTTGATGATAGAGAAAGATCTTTGTAAGCTTGTTAGAGGTTAACTGTCAGGAATTAAATTGAAAAAGTAAATACCAAATAAAGTTCAAAAGAAATGGGATAAATGAACATTAAATAAAATGATCTTACTACATTCAGATAACTTAACATCTGCCCAACTCAATATGAAAAATCAGAGAGTTGTGAGCTTACTTTAAACATAATCGACATCAAAAATGTTATTTTTTAGAAATAACTAAAAATTTCAGTCCACTTAAACAAAATTTATCACATCTATCTTGATTTTGATACTAAAAATCCCAAAAAATATAACATTCATAAGAAAATTACAATCAAAGAGTCTTTCAAATACTTCTAAACTTTACTTGCCAAACCTCTCAAAATTTATTTAAAAGAGTAAAATAAAACTTCGTAGATTTATGTGTAGCTTCAGACACTTGTCCTAGCTAAATAGAATAAAAGAATCTGGAATAAACCAGTTTTAGGGACTTATACAGCTACTATGGGAGACTTTTCTAAATCTAAAGTAAAAATCAACTGTAATTTATCAACTCCTAATGAGAACTTGACATCGAAAAAAACAGTATAGTTGAATTAGGGATCCAAATAGAAAATCAATAAGTAAAATGAGGTACCTAAATTCTAGTCATCAAAATCTAAAATTTAGACAGAATGCTATAAAAATAATCAGAATTCTGAATAATCAAAAATACTCAAAGACACTAATCAAAATGTAAAAAAGAAACAAAAAAATACTTCTCTATCAAAACTAGACCATATTCCTAGCATATCCTAAATAGCATAACAAATAACGTTGATTACATAAGGTTTTAAGAAAAAGATTAGTTTAGGTTAGGCCTAAAAATAAAACAACATTCAAAAAAAATTGACTACGTTGTTGAAGATTTAGGCTTGAGCATAATGACTTCATTTATTCATGATATTTTAAAAAAGCTTATTTCTTAATATTACTCTTTCTTTAAATCTTTGATACTTATAAATTTTACGATCGGCAGAAAACAAATTCGAATGGACATAGACTTCATCTAAATCTAACATAGAGAAAATGTTTTGAAGCTTATGGAAATCTGTGGTATTGACATGAAAGAAGCTTATGAACTCTACTGCGATAGTGGTTTCAATTTCGAAGTATACTTTTTGTTATCAAAGGCATCAGTCAATCAAAAATTTAATCCGATACCTCCTCCCTCGTAAAACTATGCACCTTATATACCTCCTGAAAATTAATTTACAGGTCTTTAATTTAATCCTTTGTCATTTGAGGATGATGACATAGAATATTCACAATATAAATAATTCAGAAGAAGTGGTAGAAATTTTGACAAAAAGTTTCCTGTAAGAAGTAATCAATCCATTTTTAAGAGCTTCAGTAACTTATTTTTTATCAAGTCCCTAAATTTTTTAGAAGTAATGATGAATAGTAGGTCTTCAAGAGAAATTTATAAAAATTCATCGATCGGCGTACAAATTTAAAACCTGTTGAGGGCAACTTGAGTTAAGCATTTGAAAAAAGCTACAAATAAAAGTTTCCACTTGCAGTTTTAATATTAAATTTCGAGGGATCAAGCAAAGAAGATGTTAAAAAAGTATTTAGTGACGATCAGCTAGTCGAAAAAGTACTGAATTAACAGTTTTATCCATACGGTTTGAATTCAAAATAGTATGTTTTAGAGGATTAGCTCAAGAATTTTTTCAATCTGGTAAGAGACGCCAATAGCATAATTATCTGTAGAGTTACCTTAACTGACTAAATCGAAGTAGTTTCAAGGATAAAACTTTCAGATAGTTTATAGTAGATAAAAAAGAAACTTAAATTAGCCAAGAGCAACTGTATTCAAAGCTAAATGGATTAGTCTCACATCATTAAACAGTATAATTAGTAAAGAAGAGGTAATTTCAACTATCAAAGGCCTAAAACTATAAAAGAAAATATAAAGTTGAGAGAAGATAAAAAAATTAGAAAGCAACAATAAGAATAGTTTTTCAAGGCATGCCAGCCTAAACAAAATGAGAAAAAATAGTAGATCAAGCCCTAAATAAAAAAATAAATTCCAAATTATAAACCGATCTAGGCGAAGAAGTAAATAATCATCCCGAAGAAGCCTAAAGTATCAATATAGTAGATAACTAAAACAAGATAAGAAAAGTTATCTAAATTCCTTAAATACAGTAGTGGTTTTAAGTTTAAAGTGAGAGTACCTTCAGGCCAAAACATAATTGTACAAGTAGATCCTGAAGAAAGAATTCAATATCTGTTCGAATACATCAACATACAACCTTAAGACTTAGGTTTTAATGATGAAATTGAAAGAAAATTTGATATCTTCAAAGGTTTCGGAGGAAGTGAAACTTTGAAAGGAAAATAACAAGCTAAAATTAGAGAAATATTCGAAGACTCCTAGGTGCTTATCGTACGCTAAATAACTGATTGATTTGCAACTTTATAATTATTGACTTAATACATTAAAATCATTTTTTGTGACGCGAATTTTTGAATTTACCTTACTTCCGCATTGAAACGATGCTACTATGAGTTTTACATTTTGAGAGTTTCAACACATTACTCTTAGCCTTTCCATCTTGTTATATGTTTGAAGATAATTTATCTGACATCCCAAAATATTAGTGAATTACTTTAGATTAGTTAGAACCTAAATTAGGTTTTTTAGAAATTTAAGACAATGTTAATAGATCTAAAGCTGTCTAACTTTTAGTTTTCTTAAGGTTGTTGGATCCCTTGGATTTTTAGTTACGAGTTTTGTAGGTTTTTTAAGTCTTCTTGGAGGCTTAAATTTTTGCTTTAATCTTCTTTTCTCCGATATTTTATTTTTTGGAAACACTCTAAGAACTAGGCTTTTTTAAAATAATAGTTTTAAACGGCTTTATAGATTTCGATTTTCCTTAAGATATTTTAGGGTTTGAAACTTTTTCGCCTTTTTTTTGCTTCAAAGAGTTGATTTCTCCCAATTTTTTATTACTTCTTTTATTTTTCTCTGGTGATTTCTAACAAGTTTTGGATTTTTTTCTTGAATAGCTTTGACTTTTTTTCTAATAGTCTTTCCGCTTTTTTGAACTACATTTTTCTTTGCTTTTGGTTGAACCTCTTATCTTGCTCTAAATCTTGAGATGGCTTCGCTTTGCATATTTGAGGTTTTCCTGCAGAAGATTAATTTAGCTAAAGTCAGGATCTAGACATAAGGAATGATCAGACAGTTGATTGTGTTTATTGCCCTCTCCCAACATAACTTTTAGATTATTATACAATCTAAATTCCGCTGATTTTAATCTTGCTTTTTCAAGTCTATAATGCTTAAAAACTAGCCATTACACATCATAGTCTAAAAAGCCCCTCGTTCTTCTTTATGAAAATGTGAAAATATATTGTTTTATAAATTCTTCTGTTTCTTAATAAAATGATTAAAGTAGATCTGTTAAGATATATAAATGAGATTTATATCCCAAGGAATGGCTTTCAATGTCCTGAACCATTATATCAATTTATTTCATATAATATTGTAGAGGCATGAGCAAGTTGCTCAAAAAGGATCATTCTCCACTCAAATTTGATACTTCTTCGGCAAATCTTAATTGCTTTATTCGGCCCAAATCAAAACAGAAACATCCCGATCAAGACCATCACACGAAAAATTATAAAAATAAAAAAAGAGGACGCAATTAGTACCAAAAGCAAATCGAATTTCAAGATAAAGCGTTTCTTTAGAGTGTTGTTTCTAAAATTCTGACAGATGCTGACTGTCCTGGCATTACGGAGCTCATTGAAAACATGGTTTTCCCCTCCACAAACAGTGGCTAAGCTGAAGCTAACAAAGACAATCGTAGATAATAACTCGAACAGCAATAAATAAGCCAAATTTTCAGCGATTTTCATCCTTTCAACAAGGTAAGCTTCCCTCAAAAGGTCAATATATATGACCAAAGTAACGAACTATACAGAATAATTCCACCCCAACTGTAACTATTCTGTCATACAGGCAGTTCACTCGCGAGGAAAAACAAGAAATGACAACAACTTTGCATACCAGCTTTGCCAACTCATATTCTCTCAGTCCGAGAGATGTAGATACAAATCCTGAAATATAAATGCTAAACAACATGAGCTCGATTATTCCTATTGGATATCCGTATAGCTACTATACTCAAGCCAACTGTCTCTACCAAAGGCAGATGTCTCAAAGAAAAAGGAGGACTGTATCAGGATAATAAGCTCAGTAATACCGTATAATTCCTGATAAAGTACAAAGCCTAAAATTTAGATTGAGGTTGACGGCAGAACAACACTGATGATCCGTCACATCCCAAATAAATACTCTGAGGATATGCTACTTTAAGAAATCGGTAAAAATCATCGTCTCCATATCAATTTCCTTTACTTGCCGATTGACCACTACAACTCTTGCAATGTAGGTTATGCTTTTGCTAACTTTATCCATACAAAATTCATTTTTGAGTTCTATAAAGAATTTAACGGTCGTAGATGGGATCGTTTTAACAGTTAAAAAATCTGTGAACTCGCTTACGCCCGTATCCAGGGTACAACTAACCTCATGGATCACTTCCAAAACGCTTCGAATAGTCAGCTTAGAGGGCGGACTCAAAGTAAATGCTAATAAAGAAAAAAATCTTCAGTTTAACTTGATGAAAACGCTATAAAAGATATAAGCAAAATTGTGAACCATCAAAGAGTAGAAGATAATTGATTTTTTTTTGCATATTTAATCAATCAGAATTGACTCAAGAGAAGACTTTAAACAACTAGAAATGCTCTATAATATTTAATAATGTTCTAACAAAACAGCCCAGAACATAAGAATTTGGGCTCATATATTCATCTAGAAACTTCTCTCAGTCAGCTAGATTCTTCTTTGAGAAAGGACAACACACTACGCAAGAGACTTCATCAACTTATGACTGAAAATTTTTAGCTCAAATAGATTATCACAAAACTGTAAAACTAACTACAAACAGTAAATCAAAGTGTGACAGAAATAAAAGCCAAATTGAAATTAGCACTTTAATAGATAACAACAAACGATGAAATCATCGAAACTTTTAAGCATAATGAAGCTGAGAAAAAAATAATTATCCAACAATTGAACTAAGAAATCTAAGCAAAAAATAATTAACTTGAATAGTAGAGAAGAGTAGTTAGTTAATTGCTTTAACACAATAAAAATTTGTAGACAGAAAACAGTTTAGTTGCGTAGATAAAGCATAAATACCAACTGGAACTCACCAAAGCGAAATTATAACTCTAGCACTATAAAAATTAAAATGAAAAACTTGTAATCCTAAATCAACAAATTACTGCTGAATTCAACGAATTAAAGCACATTAAAGAAGAGCTGTAATTAGAAATAGGAGTTCGAAAGAGATAGATCGAGGAATACTAGACCTATGTTCTCTAAAAAATAAGTGAGGCAAAAAATAGTCCATAATTTCACTAGAAATGCCAACGAGATCATGATAAAATCTATTGCAAATACCTCAAGTACAAATAGCGGAGCCAAATTTTACGTAAAGAAAGAGACTAGTTAATCTTTCATTTGAGACAAGTTTCACGAGAAGTGGAGGGCGAGACACATAGATTATTGCTTACTTAGGTAAAATGATTATTTTTTAATATATTATTTATAATTATTTGTGAACCATGACCCACAGCTACGGATACAAGAGAAGAACTAGACACAAATTCAAAAAAGGATTCAAGCAACACGGTGCTATCCATATTTCCAAGACTCTCACTACCTACAAAATTGGAGATATTGTCGATGTTGTAGTCGATGGTGCCATCCATAAAGGTATGCCCTACAAATACTACCACGGCAGAACCGGTAGAGTCTTCAATGTCAACCCAAGATCAATCGGAGTCATCGTCAACAAACAAGTCAGAAACAGAATCATCCCCAAGAGAATCCATGTTCGTATTGAACATCTTAAACTTTCCACCTCCCGAGAATCTTTCTTAGCCAAAATCAGAGAAAATGATCAGGTACAACTAAAATAAAGTAGAAAAAAACTGAGGCAAACAAACTCAAGCAACGCATCTCAACCAAGAGAGTTGTTGCCCAACCTGCTGGAGAAATCAGAATTGAAAAGCCAAGCATCCAATTGCTTAACCCTAAGCTGTTCCTCGAGATTGTTTGATAGCTATTTAAATCAACTTTTTGATATTATATAATGCCACGCAAAGGTAGACGTAGAATCGACGATTAAGACTAATAATTAGACAAAGCTGAAGGTCAGTCCAAATGGGCTAACGTTCTAGCTGGCAAGAATGCCAAAGAATAATCAGACTAATAAGAATAGCTAAAGCCTAAGAAAGAAATCTTTAACTTTGACTTCAGCAAAGAACATCTGTTGTATAAGCAAAGATAAGAAGTGAAAAAGGAAGTACCTAAAATCGTATTAACTCCTTAAGAACAAGCTTAGCTTTAGAGGAGAAATTAAAAGCAAAGAATTGAGAGAGAATAAAAGTAGAAGATAAGAAAAGAGAAAAAGATCTAAAAGAAAAAACAGTTGGATAAATAAAAGTAAGAAGAAAAGATAAAGAAAGAAGAATAGTAACGTATTCAATAAGAATTAGAGCAAAAATTGAAGCAAAATAAATCTAACAGTGATGGCAAGAAAATTATAACAGTTTTGGCTATCATACTTATTTTTTTGGGACTTCTACAATACCAAAAAGATTACTACACACGTCTTTCCAAATTTAGATTAAATACAGCTGTTGACTATTATTAAGTCTTATAAACTTCAAGTTCAGTTTCCGATTCTGATCTAAAAAATCAATATAAAAAGCTTGTAATGAAGTATCATCCCGATAAAAATCCAAACTGCCATAGCTGTAAAGAAAAGTTCAATTCAATTATGTAAGCATGGTAAGTTCTAGGAAATCCTTAAAAAAGACATCATTATGATGAAAATAGTGGATTTATCAATCAAATCAAGTCATAAACTCTCACTTTGACTCTTGATAACTATTAATGGCTATTGTCTGATTCTGATTATTTTTGGGTTATACAAGTCTATGACTCTACAAATGAGTATTGCCATTATTTCGCTGGTTTTTGGTAAGAGTTTGCTCAAAAATACGAAGGAATAGTTAAAGTTGGAAGAATTGATATTTGGAAGCAATCTGAAATGAGAAGTTACATACCTTTTAAATTCCAATTGTTCCCAGGAATTTATAGCATGCATCGAGGATAGTAGATGATTTGTCAACTAGATTTCGAAAGACCATTAAGAAGTTTATAGCTTTGCGCTTAGTCAAGAATTCAATAAATACCTATCAATAAAATATCTGATTGGAGTTAAATAAAACCTTAAGTTGGAAAATAAGATGTAATATTGGGAGGAGGAGTAAAAATATCAGCTACTATTAAACTTATACATGCAAGATTTTCTCGTTACTTAAACTTCTATGTAATGAAAGATATAAGTTCAAGTGTAATTGTCAGAAATAAAGATTTTAAGTTTGAACTTGATACGACTGGAAGCAAGAAAATATTTAAAAAATACAAACGCTTTTTAGAAGGTGTCATAGTCCAATAAAAATCTAGTTGTGAATTAATCAACTAATGCAAAGAAAGAAGCTGCATTTTGCTTTTAGATGATTAATACATTCAAACTGAATTACAATATTATCCAGTCATAAAAGTTCAAGAAAAAGAATAGTTCATTGAAAAAATCAACTACATAAAAAACATAACAGGCCTTTTCTAAAAATTTGATTTAGGATTTTATAGAGATGGCAAAATTTAACTTGGATATTTTAACTAAATAGAGGATCTTAATCCTGAAAATGGCGAAGTAATCGAGTTCCACTGCAGGCAAAGATCTTTGTTGGTCAAACTGCATTAGATATATGCTACAATTATGAAAATGATTGGAAAATGATGTATTTATAAACATATCATTTATGTAGTTACTAATAAGCCTACAGGACATGATTAGCCTCCACTTTTTATTTACTCTCAGCAATAGCTTTGTAGATTGATTCGTTTAAGAGATTCTAAAGATCTGCTCCACACCATCCCTAGGAAACCTCACCTATAAATTAAATCAAAGATTTATTTATATTATGAAGACCTCCTAGCTTTTTGTTGACCAAAGTCTGAAAGATACCTTTTCTTTGCTATTGATTTGGTAGAGAAATATGTATCTTTACATCAAATCTACCAGATCGCAGAATAGCACTGTCAACTAGATCTAGTCGATTGGTAGCAGCAACCACCACTACTTTTTAGTTCGTAGTAAAACCGTCCATTTCATTTAAAAACTGATTAATTGTAGTTGTTGTTTAATGAGAATCTCTTAAGTGATTAGCTCTATTTCCCAACGCATCAATTTAATCTATAAAAATAATACATCCATCTGTATATTTACGAGCAGCTGCAAAAAGTTCTCTAACTCTTTTAGCTCCAACACCAACAAACATTTACCGAAATTCTGAAGCAACAAGTTTAATAAAACTACAGCCAGACTAGTTAGCTAATGCCCTAGCCAACATAGTCTTTCCAGTCCCCGGGGGTCCATAAAACATAACTCCTCTTCTAATTCTGGCACCCATTTATTAGTACTTTTCTGAATTTTTCAGAAAATCAATGATTTCCCTAAACTTTTCCTTGATTTCTTCTCCTCCATAATAATCATTAAAAAAAGTGCCATTTTAGTAAATACTACTTTTGAGATCTACTGCCGATATCTAAGGCTTATTGATCCTTTTCACTGCCAATTTGAACATCATAGCTCCTACCAAACACACACCTGCCATAGGGATTATATCTTTGATGATTGAATGTTCTCTTGATGAAAATTCAATGCCTTTGTCTCTTTATTAATATACAAATACTGAGCCAAGGTAAATATTGTTTATGAAGAATAGTTTCCAAGGAATGTTTTGAACCAATCCGAAGTCTTTGATCTAAAATAAATGGTATTATCTTCTAACACGATTTAGTGTATTTTGTCTTTATGAATGGCTTCTAACAACGATGATATTTTGGCCTCACCCTCTCCCTTAAGATACTAAGCTGCGAAATACAATGCCATGCCTAAGCTAATACCCCCAAGTATTTTGTATTTGTGCTCCTTGATAAAATCGATAAATGAGGTAAGCATAATTAATACAAAGTACCTTATTTAATTTCTTATATATTTATAATTTCGAATCGAAGATGATAGATTTCAGCCGAACATACTGCGACTTACATCCCAACTAACTTATCTCTAACTTCTGCAGCAGATGTACACGATCAATAACTTAGAGGAGTGCAATATAGGCTTATGTGCAACCTGTATTTGTTCGCATACCGAAACACATATGCAAAAACATACGGCACCAGAATATTAAAATATTCGAACCACTTACTCTAAAATGCAAGACAGTATTCGTACTCGCATTTCTGAACTATAACAACAAAAATCGAGAATAGTACAAACACAACTATGTAGAATAATCTTGTAGAAAACATACAAAATAAAAGGAAAAATATAACCAACATCATCACACACGCACGCGAAGAAGCTGTAGACTTTGTTAATCGATTTTTCGAGACCAAAGAAAAGGAAATTATGCGCAAGTTGGAAGCTGATTAAAAAAAACTTGGACTCCATAACGAAAATAGAATGGACTCACTCAATAACCTCATTTCGAGAGATATCAACAGCTTATTTTCTGCTGCCCAGGATTTAAACTCTGCTAGCTTTTTGGAGTCTTTTCATAGGATACGTACACAAGTATTGGCCAATTCACTACAAACTCATAGATAAATTTCAGAATAACTTGATAAAAACTAAAGTTATGAAGCAAATCTATCTATCAATCCACTTTACATTAATTAAGTCAAGGTTGCTCTTGAAAAATGTTTGCAATTCTGCTGGTAAGAGAAAAAATTAGGCCAAAAACTTGCCTAAATCAAAGATTATCAAGTTTTAAATAGAAGTTCAAGAATTTTACTGAATCAAAACTAAAATGCAAATATGAACCTAGGCTAAAAAAGGACTTAATCTATGCCCAAACAATCTTACCAAAATCATCTGTCAAAATCTTCTTCAGGCATTATTTAATCTTACTCATCTTCGTCTTTTTTTAAACAACCTGTGCAACAAGTTCAACAGCACTATCAACAACCAATCAGTTATCAGCCTTAGCTATACATTCCAAATCAATCGATGCCAATTATGCAACAAAAACCATTCCCAAATAATCACAATTCAAGAGTAGAACTAAGAATAAATAGTTCTGAAAAAAATATTAAAGAAAATGGAATAAACAAACAATCTTCAAATCAAAGCTATATGGATATCAGTTTCAACATACCTACAAACCAGCTAGACGCAAGTAAAAAGATCCGACGTACTGGTCTCACTGTGTTGAGGACTGTGGACAATCAAACTAAAATTTGATATCTTATTTTTATTATTTCCATCTTTTCTAAATCTTTTGAAATAGGTCACCAAAATAAAAACCAAATATTTTAATATAAATCACAAAAGAAACTGCGATGTCTCCACATATTTTTTGTGACATAGACACAAATTAGATCGATGGGTCTTTTTTTTGTCACTAAAAGACGCATTAGTAATTATTTTCTTGTTTCTATTTTTTGAATACTATTGGAAGTTACAACTGGTACATTCATTGGCCTTCTTCAACTCAACCGTCTTTTGCTTCTTTAATTTTTGCTCTTTCTTTATTTCTGTTTACTTTGTGTCAAGTTTTTACTTGACCTTAAAATTTGGTTTGAAAAATAGTTTCTATGTACTTTATTCACTTTCTTCAGAAAATTTCCTTTTCATGCAGTTTAACTAAAGTTCTTTGCTCTAATTTTATCTTTTCAGTTTTAGTATCTAAGTCATCATAGATCCAAAAGTATCTTTTGTAGGTTATTATTATTGAGTGACACTAGTTAATGGTTTCCTCATCCAAAAAACTAACTATTTTTTGAGATCTTAATTGTACTTTTGAAGATACTAGATGTACTTCATATTTTAAGAAATTATTTTCTTTTGTTATCTCGTTTATTATTTGAGATCTATCACATCCCTACAAAGTTTTTAATTGTCAGCAATCAGTTCCTTATTTTCTTCACGTAATTTTTGTATTTCTGCCTCAAGGGAATGTATTTATTATTTTTAGAATGATGTATCTCCGTAATGATTCTTCGTTTGTGTATTTTTTCTTGACGAAATCAACCTCCTAAGATTGTTTTCAAGTTTAGCTGTGAGTTGTATGGTTTAATATAACTATTAATCCTCGCTTGGCTATTTCTTAAACATGTTTATAATAACTGATTTACAGAAATCTCTAAAAATAAAATCATAGATTTCTACAGAATAGGAATAAAAATTTTTGAAAATTATTCTTAATTTTAAAAGCTTAACAACTATAATTATGTTCAGAATTTTAGATGTACACAATCTTTAAAAACTCATTTCTTTTCTTCTTTCTTTTACTATACCACAGTGTGCACTTACTCATTCTTCTTGCCTTTTATGCACACATATATAAAATGATAGTTTTTGTCATCTTTCTATATGTTATTAGGTGTAATTTGAGCTGTTACTGTTGGTCTTATGAGTTTATGAACCCATACTCCCCATTAAAACTCTTTCTTCTTCAGATGATCCATTCTACTTTCGTGATTACCAAAAGTGATCATCATATATACTCCATTAGGGCCCAATACTCGATAAACTTCAGTTAACATTTTGCTTGCATTTGTATTCGAACCTTCACCACACTACTTTAAATTACATTTACAATGACAGAATCAAAGGTTCCTTTATCTATAATGGCATCAAATGAATTTTCAGCGAACTACATTGCTCTGACATCCATTTGTATATATTTAAAATTCGGACCTTTTTCTTTGTACAATTCATTCATTGCCTTGATTGATGTTTGTGAAATATCGATATTTGTGATATTTTCGTAACCATCATCGAACATCTACTAACTTAGGCCTATCTAAAAAAATTAGTACGAGAGTTGCCTGATCCTACATTAAGTATTCTGAATTAAGTAGGTATGTAGGTTCCAATTAGTTCTCTTAGGGTGAAATAGCGCTGGTACCAATCGAAAAGTCCGGGATCTCTTGAGTATCTTTCTTCCCAATATTAAGCCCTTCCGTATTGACTCATAAGTTTCAAAAATAATTATAATAAATAAAGATGTGTGTATTAGGAATGTGGCATATTTTAATTTCAAGAATACTTTTATAGACTTTAATAAACTTAATAATAAACAATAATATAGATGTACAAATATAGAGATAATTATGTCTTCACCAAAAAAGATAACCTCAAACAAGATAAATAAACTATTTTTAACTCCAGAATGAACTATTTTTCGACCATTTAATCCAAGTACTCTTAGGATAAACCTAACTATCCTCATAATACATAGAAAAATATGTTAACTTAAATCACGCAGTCTTCAAGGATAGCAGAAGAAGCTTAGTATCCATAAAATGACTATCAGTCTTTTCAAGCTTCCATTTTACAGAAAGTGGAATGTATTGAAGAGGAATCAAACAAGCTTCTCTAAAAAAAAGAAAGATAATTGTATTTTTTGAAGATTTAGCTGAAAAGCTATGAGGAAAGATTGAAAGAAGCAGATGAAGAGCTCATTAGAAAAGATAAACAGCTCACAGGATTGGAATACTAGATATAAAGGCTAAAAAGTGGCACACATAAGAATGAGTTTGCATACAAAGCCCAAGAACTGAATTAAATCGAGAAAGAAAATTAGAAACTAAAGGAATCTTTAAGGATTCTTATTTAATAGAAAAATTTTCATTGGAAAAATTATAGTAGTTCAAATGAAAACAGCAAATTAAACGTTGCAATGATGAAGAAATAAATAGAAGAATTGAGATTTATGGTGCTATAAATGGAATAAAACATAAAAAACTGTCCTAGATGTTTCACTTTAAATAGAGAGAAAGAGGAATTATCATCTGCCTACAACTGCCTCTTGAAACAGCATTCTTAGTTGAATGCACAGAAATAAGATAAGGAAAAATAGTTCATTGAAAATATTGCAAACAAAATTAAAGAAAACCAGAACATCCTCAGATAGAACATATTGCTTAAAGAGGAGAAACAAGGCCGCCCATATATGAAATTTAAAGGATAAAGAATTAAAGATTCTGTGGCCAAGCGTTGCAGAACTCTTACTGATCAATTTTGAATTATATTTTAAATCATGCGACCTAAACTTCCACCTCTTCAAAATCTATAACATCTAAAAACCAAGGCAGACCTCATCCCTTAGATCTACTTCTTTGGACAAATTGTCGGAGGGGAGTTCTAAAGTGAAGAAGCTCTGCTTTGCGAAATGACTCTCGAAACGGGACAGTATTGGTAACTCATCTATCCTGGCAAAGAAAAAAGTTATCAATCGCAAACCACTTATGCAGATGTAGTTGAAAAATTTATCTAGAAAGGCGAACTGTTTGTATGGTCTCATCCTTTTGATTTCCATTTCAAAGTTAATGAGTTATCAGGTTGGTACTTTTGTTTATATTTAGGCCTAAAGTTATACTCAAAGTTTGGAGATTCAATGAGTCCTCAAGTACAAACGATCTCTTAGCTTACGGAGTTACTCACCTACCCAAAACTGCAGGTTTCCATGAATTAAGCTGTGAGATGTGGACACCATATGGAGATTGGAAGTTCGGAGCTTTGTCTTTTTATATGGACTCTACTCCTAGACTTAACAATCTAAACATTCTATCGAAAGATCTTGAAAAGCGCAAAAAGATTTTCAGTCAACCCGCAGGAAAAGTATTGTTAGAAGTCGAAGTTTTACGTAAAAATTTTGGAGTTCTTAATATTTCAGAGTGATATTCGATGAATTTTTGTAATAATTTGAGTTGAATAAGGCTCAACAAAACGATATCAATCATAGCATGTCCTCCTTATCGATCTCGTTGTTTCTTTTTTGCTGCATCTCTATGTTCTGTGCACTGCGAGCAACCTCTGGGAACTTGATCGCTAATTGGCGGTTTATGGCTTGGGTGTTCAGATTAGATTTTTAGGAGGGAGGGAGATCGAGTGTCTCCTCCAGAAAAGTATGAGCAAGCTATAAAAGAATTCTCCTCGTAACTTTGTCAAGGTTAAAGTTTTTATCTGGGAGGCAGTTTTTGATTAAATCCTAAAACTCATCTTCTCTGAAAGGATTGCTATTTGGTTCGTTTGATTGATGGGGATAGCTCATTTTTGGCTTATTATTTATAAAAATATAGCCAATTCAAAAACAGTATATCAAAATATTTTCCTTCTCCGGCCTACTAGAAGCACTACTCTTTAAACTTCTCCCTCTGACTTGATTTTCTTTCTACGCCAGATTTTCCATTGACATATTTTTACTGCTTAGAGGTCTGTAGTATTTTTTGACGATGCTTGGAGTTTATTTTTTCTTCAAGTTTTGTTCCTTTATGCTTGCATTTATATCTTTTACTTCTAGATAATTAAGGCAATTATAATCTTTAGTTTATTAAACTTGCTTCTTTTCCAATATCATACTAATTCTTTTGTTCTTGCCCCTTCTGCGCAAGTAGAGTTTGAACTTTTACAGCTGAGTTACCTTCTTACTTGGCATAAACTATTTTCCTGTTACTCTATATTGTATCTCTTCTTTCTGATCAGGTTCAGTCGAACTTCGATAGTTCAAGCTCAAAAATTGTGAATTCTACAAACACTTGATTTAATTTTTGAGCTGCTCAAAATTGGACTATTTAGAAGTAGATGCTGAATGTTTCTTGCTTATTGATAGATTATAGGTTTTTAAACTGGTCAAAGTAATTGCTCTTCTATCTGTTCTATGATTTTCTTTTTAATATTCATTATCGCTGATAAAAGTACTTGATTTATTAAAGGTACTTTTTGCAGAAAATGGTGTTTTTTTCATGTAAGTATATTTTCGTAATAAAATTTATATGTTATTATCACTCACACTCAGCACAAATCGACCAAGTTTTGCCATTAAAGATAAGCAGATTTCTTCTGTCCTACAAGCAATCATTACCCTCCTCACCATCTACATTTTGAAGACAATATATCAAACCATTATGAACAATTCCTTGCTGATTCCAAAAACCTTATGCAAGAGGTGGATTCTTCTGGTTTACGTGTTTAATGTAAAATTCATTATCATCTTTGTTTTCTATATTATTCAAAGATTACGTTATAATACAAAACTCATTCTTGAGTTTTCGCTTTAGGCTTCTTCGTTATATCCTCCAAAAATAAATATTTGATGTTAGTTAAGAGGCGCCCAACCACTACAACTAAGCAATCCAAATTAACTGTTAACATTTTCAATTGTTGGATCAACTTCTCCCCAAACGTTGGCTTTGATGTTGTAAATTTAAATTGTATCATTGTTTTCTCCATTTGCAAACACTCCTCCTAACTTGATAAGTTGATTATCACCTATTGAACAAAAACAGGAGTTTGTAGTTGGATACTTGCATGAGGCAATCATTTTTACTTCACGAGTTGCTGGATTAAATAGCTCACATTTTTTAAGAGCTTAGTCGTTTTATGTCATTCCTCCTGTAATATAGATCATTTCTATATGGCAAATTACGGAATGGCTGGAACGTGGGATAATCAAATTCGAAACTTAGATTAAAGTTTTATTGATTGGGTCATACTGAAAAATAGATTTGCTTTTCTTCAGGTTTTAACTCTAAGTAATAGTGCCTCCAATCAAGTAGATGTTTCCAATTTATGTAGCGATTGTTCGATGGAAAGAAGGAATACTAAAATCTATGTTTAAAGTGATTATATTCCATTTAATAGGTTAGCTTTGCTTAATTTCATTTAAGGTTATTAAATGAAGTGTTGAATTAGTCAATTAGAAGAAATGTAGAAAAGGTTCATTTTTAAAAAAGTTTTATTTCTATATTCTGAAAGAATTTTGTTGAAGAAGACGATCCGCACTCAAAGGCTGATTCACTTGATAAGAGTTAGTTGGGATATTTCGACTCGCTTTTAGAGGTTTTTCTTTATGTCTGGATTACTTATTATTTTTTTAATGCTTGCTCTTCTGAGGTGGATAACCCGATCCCTGCTTAAAATTATTCCGATTCTTTATCCCAATTAGTTAATTGAGATTAGTCCTGAGCAGCTATCTCTTATCTGCATTCATTTCAAGTTTCACATTAAAATTCATCTAGTTCTAAACTTCATCAATTCTGTTATGGAAATGATCAACCATACTCCTATAACTGATCTTATTAGCCTTAGTGATAGCCTTTACAGTTTCAGTTGGATTGAACAAATTTTTATCAAGCATTTTAAGTTACACAGTTGCCTGTACAAGATCTTTTCTTAAGGATTGCAACTTCTTCTGTATTTACACGAATTTAGATGTTTATTTGCGAATATCATACTATTTCTATTTAAAGTAAGCCTTTATCTCTTCAATCAGCCCCTCCTTTACCTCTTAGAGCTACTTTATCACTGCATTAACTATAAGATACATTGCTTTGTATATTCTTCAGTGTTATCGGACTTGAGAAAAGGATTCCTGCTTGTTTCTGACTATAACTGAATAATCGTCTATCTCAAGCGCTATGATGTTTTCTTTATACACGTTTTTATAGATTCTATCTTTCTTAATCAAATAGTACCGCGTGATTTGAATGTATTGATGAATGTTGTTCGATACACTCGGGGCATAAAAACTTGAGACAGTCAGTACAGAAGTTAGTTATTGGTTAATTTTTGTGTTCGTTGCAAGATATATAGTTACTGAAGTAGGTCTACATGTTTTCAAGGCTAAATGTTTTGAGCATTTAAATTTAATAATAAATCAATTTAAAATTGGTCATGCTTATTACTTGAAAGATAAGTCTAGCAAACAGATCAAGCTTGGGTTGTTTCTGCTGGCTTTTGAGTTTCAACAGGTTGTTATTCTCTTCTCTCTCTGGGGGCTCTGGGTCCACCTCTTCCTCCTCTTCTTTCACCTTCAGGTCTGTCTTTAGTATCTCTGTCTCTTCTTATTTTTCTGCCTTTATCCTCGATGATGTGCTCGTACTGTCTCTTCTCGTCCTTTCTAAATAAAAAGATTAGAACTTCCAAGTGAGAGGAACGACCTCTTCGGTAAGGTTGAGGTAGTCAGAGAGGTATTTTTTACCTTGCTCGTTGATGAAGTAATAATAGTATTGCCAACTGAAGACAAGTTCGACGAGTCCTCTGTCCTTGAGTGATCTCAAGAGAAGGCGTGCATGAATGTTGGGAACGTTGGTACCTTTGTGTGGTTGTGTGGTGAAATCTTTATGAATGACGATAACTCCTTCTTGTAAGAGATATCTATAGACTGCCTTTTTCTCTGATTTTTGGACTTGGACCATTTGATGGCTAATATATTAAAAAATAATATTTAATTAATATTCTGTTATGCAAATCAAAACAAAAAAAAATGGGTTGTAAGAAGTTGAACATTTCTGGCTTAAAAATGATAGTAGGCAGGGTCTCAATCCATTATTGTTTGGAATGTAAAATATGGTTTGGTTAAATTTTAATATATAGAAAAATAAACTCATTAATTATATGCTCATTAATTGGAATATTATGAAGAATATCATAGTACAATCATGGGACTTACCTTTTAAACGCAAATATGGGAAAGATAATGCGAAAATTATTATTGTTACACGAAAAACAAAACATCATTTCTGCAATTTTTTATCACTTTTCGTCAAGTTGTGGGCCTTACGTTGATGATTACTAAGCGCAGTGGTTGATGAATAACTTTTAGGGCATTCCTCAATACCACATTTTAAATTCTTCTCAAGTCCCTCTCTCCTAGGCGTATATTTCCTTTTTTCTAACTTAAACTCGCTTTCCTGCTCTCTCTTCAATTCTATTTTTTCATTCCTGAGTTTTTTGTTCTACTGGGATAGCACTTTTATTTGCTACTGAAGAGATGCATTTAATGTTGTGATCCTGGTATTCTCAGCTATAATGGCATTAAAATGTTGTAAATCAGCCAAAGATAAGTAATGATTTTAATGACTAAGGGCATGGAAGTTGTATAATCCAAGGAAAGGAATGTTTTGAAATTGTTACATCTAAATAGTTATTAATTATAGAGTAAAAAATTGGTGTTAGTATTTATGAATCTTTTGTTTTGAGCTATTTGGTTATTTTCTGTAATTATGGCACATCAGAGTGTAAGCTAAAAAGTTTCCGATCATTGCATATTTCTCTTTATTTATCTCAATTCTTATGAAAAATAATTTATGTTTTGTTATCAGTATCACTCTTATAAAATCCAATATTATGATGGCTAAACACTTGGGAGGAAAGATATGTTGTAAAAGGGAGTTTCTAGCTGTTTGGTAAAGCATATTGAGCAATTATGATGATAATCTAAAAAACTTCTGATAATTACTTTTAATTTAGAAAAGCTCTTGCTGTAAAAAATGCAAAAAACTAACACTTTGTGCTTGTATCTCATGAAAAAAAGTTTTTTAATAGAGATAATCATTTATTAAGTTTACCCACAAATGTAAAATGGATCTTAATTTAAATATAAAACCAACCAGCTTCTAGCAAAAACTGATGGTGTGCATTTGTTACATAGCCTAACAAATCTATTTATATTCCAAGGCATTTATTCATAGTCTAATATATCTATATAAACTATTTACTGAACTTGCTCAAATAATCATATAATGTATCTTTCATTAAAACACATATCAAATATAACGAAAATATAGATGCAATAAATTATCAAACTTGAGAACTAAAA
>Ga0194117_10000791_pt1 | contig 39373 bp, 24 predicted proteins | sample TA2MahsurfametaG_FD_160579 | JGI IMG/M metagenome (GOLD analysis project Ga0194117, IMG submission 160579) | Freshwater microbial communities from Lake Tanganyika, Tanzania - TA2015009 Mahale N1 surface | ecosystem: Environmental > Aquatic > Freshwater > Lake | place: Tanzania: Lake Tanganyika... | reverse complement strand
TTTTGAGCCTGTGAAAGAACCAGAATAAAAGAAAGAATAAAAGAAAGAATAAAAAGGTGGCAAAAAGAAAAAGAAAAACAGCTCTTAGTAAGAAAAGAAATAAAAATCATAAGAAAAAGAAGTTATGCCAGAACCAAAAGTTGAAGTAAAACCAGTTTCAGTTCAAGTTTAACCAAAGGTTGAGCCCAAAAAATAATAAAAGACAGTAAAAGCTGAGGGTGAGCCCAAAAAAAAGAACAAAAAGAAATGATCAATCTATTCAAACAGAAATCAAACGTAAAAATTTTAATTTAGAAATTCGGTTAAAGATAGATAATTCTCAAATATAATTTTTTCGCTTTCGAGCGTTGTGTAATTAATATTATTTAATCTGATAAATACTAAAGTATCTTATTCTAGATAGTTAAAATAATGTTTTTGATAGGATTAATTTTTTAAGGTGTTGATATAATAAATATGATATAGTACCAGCTTACAGAGAAAGTAAAACCAGTAGTAAAAGAGAAATAACAACTTACTGTTGAGGAATTAGATGACGAGACGAGAGCTAAAGTTGAAAAATTACTCAAATGGTAGTGTTATGATAAAGAAAAAAAAGAGAAAAAGCAGAACTATTTCTACATAGATTCACAATCACGATTTACTTTGTTTTGGAATTTACTTTACATTCTTGTTTTCTATTACGCAACTTTTCAGATATCAATGGCACTCTCCCTTCCTCCCCTAGTTCTGCAAAATATGGTTTCAAGTGACGAATCTTATTTGCCTGTTTATCTTACAATCCTAGTTATTTGGTGTATAGATATAGTACTGAGCTTTTTTAAAGGCTACTACGTACTTGGTCAGGTTTAAATAGTATCAAGTATAAGGCGAACAGCACTACAATATCTCAAAGAACAGTTTGTGATTGATATAATTGTGGTTGGAATTTACACTATTCCTCTTTACTATCAGTAAAATCGGTTGAATTTTTTACAACTCATCCCTATGCTTTGCGGCTGGGTGAAAAAAAAAATGTACAGCAAGTAGAATTAAAAAATATTGCAATTTAAAAGACTATTCCTAACTATTTTTCTCATGACTGAACTTTTCATAGATGCACTTATGATATCGAACTATGCAGGTTGCATTTTTCTAGGCATGGATTTGTATCTTTACAACTAATCTTATTATGGTCAAGGAACAAGTTCTCCTTACTATTGGCTGACAAATAATGCGAATTATCCTATAAGTTTGATTGATGGGCCGTGGTGGTAAGCCTTCATTTGGGCTCAATCTTTTTCAACTGGAACTCTTTCGACTCTATCACCAGGTCCTTTCGTTAAAAATCCTTGGTAGGCAGTACTTATTGAAGTATTTAGTTTTATTCATTATTTATAATGATAATATTTATGGTGCTAGCCAGTTACATAGGTGATGTCGTGATCGAACTATCATCAACTTTTTTCTAAGAAAGGTGGGCTCATTAAGAAAACATGCTTAGTTTTGATAAATTTATGAGGATTAAATAAGTTAAAAAAGATGTAAGAATTAAAGTAAGTAATTATTTTTAACTTGTCTGGGAGTTAGAGATGAAAATTTAGTCTGAAGAACATGCGACTCTTATTGAAAGATTACCAGCACATATCAAAGAGTAACTTATGATTGAAATGGGATTTGCTAAACAGCTATAGTTTTTATAATTTATCAAACACTAAGCTAATGTTTTAGCAGAACTCAAAAAAAATATTGCAATGAAAATGCAAAGGACTACCGTTGACTCAAATACTTCTATTTTTTAGTCGGACAGATGTATTCCCAACGAAAAAAAACAAATCTTCTATATTAAAAAAGGTACTTTGTTTGTAAATTAGGGATGGCCAAATTTTATCTAAAGCATAACCATAATCATCTTGGAAGTGAGAATGTATTAAAGAGTGTAACTACAGAGAAATTACTAAGTTTGACCAATGTTGGAAAATTATTGGGAGTTTACGAGTTCATAACAGGGCAAAACTACACTAAATGTTGCAAAACTATTGACTTTTGTTTAATTCAAACCTTGAAATGGTCAGACTTCTGGGATATTATCACGAAGCTTTAAATTTCGGTAAAAATATTTGGATTTAGGAATAATTCAATTAAATGAAGCATGAGTTGTTAGTAGAAAAAGAGCTAACCCACAAATACAAATTCTGTGTTGTTTGCCTATCCGAACACATTTAGAGTGAGTGTCCCGAGCTTTATTATAATAAAAAAATTGAAAAATCTTTTGATTTTTCTAATCTTTCAAGTTCTTAATGTAGAAGGCTAAAGAAAGTTCGAAAATACATATCAAGCGAAAAAACCTTCAAAAAACCTTTAGGATAGTAACTTCTAACTAAAATACTCCAAGACATCATTTCGGATATTACTGATACCAAGTCCTTGAGACATAATTATACGAAAGAGATATAATCGATGGCAAATTTCTCAAAATACAAAAAGCATTTTAATATTATATCTTTCTGATTTCTAATATTCTATCATTATGCATTTGCTGAAATAAGATTAATTTCTTTTTCACTCAAAGAAAATGCTTTTGTTCGGGTACTTAGTGTTGTAAACTTTGCTAAGTATTTAACTAGGATTTTATTTAAGGTCAACTTTTAGTTTTTTCTTCCTTTACTTTTACTACATGTCCAGGTCTTTGTAGATTTGTGTAAAGAACTGACTTTTCCCAATTTTGGTGAAACTTTCCTTCCCTAAATAAAAAAATAGCTGCGAGCATTTTTAGTTAGTCATTATTTTTTAGATAGTAAAAATCGAAGTGAGCCCAACTCTTTGAAAAATTCTAATCAATTTACCAATATTGGTCTGTTTTGGCATCTGCAACATGATTTCAGAACTAAATCTTTGTGCATGTATCAAAATATCAGATAATTTAGGTTTCATAATCTCATCTGGGTCAGCTAAAGCATAGCTTTAAGTATCAATTCCTCCCCAGGGTGGGCAGATAATGAGTGCATCTGTCGAGAAAGGTTCGATTTATAAGAAATCGTTGTTGATAAACTTAAGCTTATGTATATTTTTGCCATAGATTTTCATATTGTGTCGAAGCATGAGAAGTTTCTCGTCTTCGATATCATTGACAATGTACTCGTCAAAGTGCTAGCATAGATGGATTGCTATCCCTCCTACGCCTGAGAAGGGCTAGAATATTTTTTTGATACCAGTTTCTTTAAAATGATTCTTCAGATGAAGAGAAACAGGTTAGGGAATTACAGAGTACCAACTTTCTTCATCAATGGCAATACCTCTTTAGAATTTACTAAACAAAAAATTTCTTTTATTGAAGTATCGGTAGAGATGTTTGGTAATTTTATACTTTTATTTGAGTGCCCGTGTTCCATGATCATACTGGTTAAATTCAAAATTGATTGGTTGTATTTGAAAGTAAGCTGAAGTTCTGAACTGATGATCATCTTCTCTTAATATTTGATTTTCGGGTAGTTGCTAGATAAGAAGTGGATTTAACTCCATTCTTTTACTAAATTTATAATCCTTGCGAAATTATTAGAGTCAATCTCCTTTTCTTATGATTTAAAAGTAATTGTGAATACACACACTAATGATAGAGTTTAAATGTGAAAAGGCAGTTTGGGTTTGAAGATAGGTAATTCATTTCAAAAAAACTTAGATAATATTTCAATAATATGAATTGGTGCTGTCCTCAATAAAAAAAGCAATTGCAAAATGCCTTTCTTTTTAGTGACAATGACTTTCCTGAACAATCACAAAAACTTAAGTTTTCTTTCAGAACTAATGCTTCTAATACTTTCAGCCGCTCACAGACATCAAAATAGTCAGTAAACTACAATCAGGAAGAGGAGATTTTTAAGTTATAAAGGGAATATTAGTTGTTGAAGGAAGAATAGAGGATTGTAAATGAGTTCTAAAACCATCGTATCCGTGACTTGTAGCGAGAGATAGCCTTTTATGAGCAACAGTTGACTTAACGTACAAAAGAAATTCAATAACTTGATGATTTGTTTAGAATAAAATTGCAGGAAAAACGAGTATTTGAGCAACAAGGTCTCATCTTTTCTCCTGTCAAATATAGAAGACACATAGACTAGACCAGTAATAGTACAAAATCATGATATGCAGAGCAGAATTTAATATTAGTATCAATCATTAGTAAAGAATGAGAATAAAAAGCCTATAATTGTGGTTTAGAGAACTTATTTTAAATAATAAAAAAATGTTATGCTTTAGAGTTTGTAATTAATATACTTACATCATTGGTTAATGCGATGCATTTCTTCAAATTTGCTCGCGAAAATTAGTGAGATAATAGCCATTAACTTTACTAATATGTTAAGAGCAGGACCAGAAGTGTCTTTTAATGGATCTCCAACTGTGTCTCCGACAACTGCTGCTTTGTGGATTTAGGAACCTTTTAGTACTCTGTTTCCCTATTCATCGAACATAGCTCCACTTTCAATGTATTTCTTTGCATTATCCCATGCTCCACCTGTATTAGCTGCAGAGACAGCCATTTGAACTCCACTGACGATAGCTCCTGGGAGGAAACCTGCTAAAACAACTGGACCGAAGATAAATCCTAAAGCTAAAGGAGAGAAAATGACCTGTATCAAAACATATCTACCAAAATGCCAGGAGCAATCATCTACTTGAGTGAAGATCTAGTAGAAATTCTGATGCAAGCTTTATAATCCGGTTATGAAGTACCTTAAAGAATTCCAGGGTTGCATCTAATTTGTCGACGGACTTATTCAACCATACCAAAAGCTGCTTTTCCTACAGATTTTATAGTGAAAGCGGAAAATAGATAAGGAAGCATAGCACCTATCAGCAATCCTGCAAATATATCAGGTTTTGTAAGAGTAATGCTATTACTTGTTTAAAGTTTGGCATTATGAAGGAAACCTCCATAAAGTGATAAGGCAACCAAAGCAGCACTTCCAATAGCAAAACCTTTACCAATAGCTGCAGTTGTGTTTCCAGCAGCATCGAGACCATCTGTTATGTTTCTCACTTAGGGACCCATCTCAGCCATTTATGCGATTCCTCCTGCATTGTCACTAATGGGTCCGTAACCATCAATAGCCAAGCTTAAGGGTAAATTAGAAAGCATACCTAAAGCAGCTATTGAAACTCCATAGTATCCCAAAAGATGATTTGAAATGTAGGCTGTTAAAGCGATAAAAATAACAGGAAGTGAAGTACTCATATAACCTAAAGCAAGACCTAAAGTGACATTTGAAGCAGCGCCAGCTCTACAAGTTTTTGCAAGTTCTCTAACAGGTTTATAAGAATGAGAAGTAACATACTAAGTAAAGGCAGCAATAAATAGCCCTGAAATTAAGCCTGTAATAGCACAAATATAAGGGTGATAGTATCTAACAGTTGATTATAATCCTTTCATTTTGAATTCATCTGGATATGAAATGTAGGCAACGAGGGCTATTGCTCCAATCAATACGATAGTCGAGATGATAAGTTGGTATTTGAGTGTTTTTTAGACTTTATCAAGAGTGTTTACTTACATAAAATCTGTGGACAAAGCACTGACAAAAATGCAGATAAAAATACCGAATGCAATCAGAGTAAGGGGAAACATAAAGTTTGAAATTTAGAATTGACATTTACCGATTCCGACCAAAGATGTAGATGAAAGTACAAGCGCAGCACATGTGGATTCTGCAAAAGATCCGAATAAATCAGCACTCATACCTGCCACATCGCCTACGTTGTCACCAACATTGTCAGCGATAGTTGCTGGATTTTTAGGACTATCTTCGGGTAAGCCTTTTTAGACTTTTCCGACCAAATCTGCACCAACATCAGCTGCTTTCGTATAAATACCACCTCCAACTCTACCAAAAAGGGCAACAAATGAACCTCCCAAACCGTAACCAGCTATAGCTTCGAAGAGTGGACCAAAGTACTCTTTATTAAAAGATCTATCTTCAACTCCAAGCATAGATTTATAGATCATGATGAGAATGATAAGCACTATATAAAAACCTTATTACCTAACAGTCCTAAAGATACAAGAGCGAATCCCATAGCCACTCCAGCACGATATGCAGTCTTGAATGCCAAAGATAAACTTCTTTTGGCTACGAAAGTTGTTCTGAAGTTGGCAGAGGTAGCAATAGCCATGCCCACAGATCCTGAAATAATAGAAATTATGGCTCCAATCAAAAAGGCGTTAGCTGTGTAGAATTTCTGAGGAGTCAGGAATACAATAACAATGTACATAACTGCTACGAAAATCATGCAGATGAGATATTACTGTCTGAGAAATTCTTTTGCTCCTTCTGAAATTTTCGAACCAAGTTCTAATAGTAATTTTTTTTGATGAGGTGTAACAGCATCATAACTCATGCTATCTTGATCATCAAGATCAATATCGTTATCCTGACCCATGTTGATGCTTGTAACTTTTCGAACATTGCGGAAAGCCCAGATCAATCCGCTAACACAGAATACTACAACTAAAGCCACAACTTCAGGCATTCCTAGAGGTGACTGACAGCTGGTTTAAGATTGTGAATAGAAGTCCATTGGGTTGTTTATTAGTTAAAAAAATTAAGGTAAGATTTATAAAGGGGTAGTTTTCATAACTGTTATTTTAATTGGAAAAAAATTAAGGAATATCTTCCTTTGTTATGTAAGGCCTTTAATTTAACGTCTTGTAAATTATAAAATGAACTTGTAGAGAATATTCACACATTCGAATATTAAAACTGAGTATACTGTCACGCTTATCGTTGATGGTTAGTTGAGGATTAGACTTGTCGAAAAATATGGTCTGACTGAGTGGCAAGGCAACTTTGCGCCAGAGAACGTTATGTAAATTACAACTAAAACTGGACATAATTTAGCTTTTGAGGATTTTTGGACACTCCTTGTACGTGCATTTTAGCAAAAAGATGTAAATTGTTATGTCGAAATTTTGTCGTCCCAAGATCTTCAAAATTTAAAAAATAAATCATCGTCCGCAAACACTTCCAAGCAAGTTTCAAAATCAAACAAAAGATATGCGATTCTGACCTACATGACAAACGATCAAAAATATCATTTTCCTTTGTCACTTACAGCAGTCAACAAAGAATATTCAGTTGCGGAATTGAAATAAATATACGGTCAGCTAAGAGTGTAACTATAATCTGCAAGAACAGCAGCTTTGAACGATACTTCCAAAACTGATAATTCATTTTCGATAAATTATGAGAGCAAAAAGAATAGCAAAAATCAATCTAAGTTAAAATAAATCGATCAGTTTAAATCTTAAAATTAGATTTTGAAAGCCAAATTGGCCCGTCTTGAGGAACAGGTTTAGAAGAAAAAAGCAAACATAGAAATTGAAGCAGCCATATAAAGAACCAAACTACTTAAAGAAAATATTGAAACTGCTAATCTGGAGTTGGTAGACTGGAAAAATAATGTGAGCGATCAAGAGGAAAAGCAAAACATGTTAAAGAAGGAATTAGCACAGTTGCATAAGAAGATTTGTGGGCTCTTGACTTCTGAAAAGTAGGTAGTTGCCAAGAAGAAAGGAGAGGAAATATAAAAATAATTAAATCAAGTGAGAAATAACACCAAAAGGAATAATGCAGAGATTTAAAAGTTGAAGAAAGAGCTTTAAACAAGCAAAGCAAATGTGAAAGAATTAGAACTCAGAGCCAAGAAGCTTAATTCTGAGAAATAAGTTCTAAGAAAAGGAGGACGTAAGGGTCCTTACTCCTCTGCAGGAAGTGTACGTTCGTACAACTCGTTTAATAGTAGCAAAAAGAGTTACAACTCAGGAGTCTCAGCGTCAAGCAAAGGTAAGTCAAACTATTCCTATAATTCGTATAAGCTACGTTGACAGATTAATGATTCTATTAGTATTAAAGTGAAATTACCGTTGCTTTTTCTAAACTCTATTTGTAATCATAGTGGTATTTAAATATGATTTCTACCTCAATTCCGACAAAAGTGGATAGTTTTCATTCTATGATAATTAATGATTGTTGTTTATGAGTTGTCTGAAGTTCGTTATCATGAATTTAACTTCAAAAAAAAAAAAATCATCGTTAATTAACATAATACATTATTATACGTGAATATTCTACTGATTGCTGAATATTTTGTGAGAGTTATATTATTCTGTTATTTTTTTTTAGAAATTCTATTTTTTATCTTGAAGACCAATTCCTATATTAAACCCATTTTTAGCTTAAATCTTGCCGATTTTTGCATTTTACTTATTTTAACTCACAGTTTGCTCAGTATTTTAACGAGAGCACGTTCCTTAGAGAAGTGTACAGTATTTTTGCGGATTCTTTATAATTTAGTTTGGAATAGAGTAATAATGTCGGAAAAACGGCCCTGGACAGAGGAGTAGGATCGTGCTCTCAAAATTGTTTTTTAAGCTACTAAAGTCCCCAAATGGAGCTATATCGCGAGACGACTCCAGGAAGATTTCGGAGTAAGAGGACGAAATGGCAAACAATGCAAAGAGAGGTAGAAATTCTAAAACTCAGATACACAAACTTTATCAATCCTGCTTATCCTAAAGAAGAATGGTGCTTTTAGTAGTAAATAAAAATTTTCTAGCTCCACAATGAGTTGGGAAATAAATGGGCAATAATAGGTTCCAAATTGGGTGGGAAGTACCTTTTATCCCATTTAGATCTGATAATTCTGTCAAAAATCACTTTTATTCGAGGTTACGAAAGTCTCTGAGAAAAATTAATAAAGTTATTCAAGATGAATTTCGCAAGTAGTATAAGTAAATAAAACCTAATGTACTCTATCGAGTGGTCTAAGCTTCATAGGAAAGATTCAAAAACAATCCAGTATTCGAAAAATAGTTTATTTGTTTTTCTAATTGTACTTAAAACTTTACCTAGCACTCAAAACCCAACTGTTGGATTTTTCCTACGATGGAGAAGATTAAGATATAGAGGATTAAGTAGTGAATGTTGAAATGGCCAAGATTTTGATTGAAAAAATGGCAGAGTTTGGCGCTAACTACAAGAAAAAGTCAAAAAAAGAAAAGAGAGGGTTATGCTTCTAGCAAGATTTATTAACACCCCATCGTTATTAAACAATTTAAAAAAAATGCCACTCTGAAAATTACTAAGAGAGCCATTCTTTTATAAACTCATCAGATCTTCCAAACTCTGAAGATGCTAGTGAAGAATAAATAAATCAAGTAGTAAATAACAACAAGAAAAACAGAAGAAATTCTGCTGATACGCCAGGCTCCACAATGGAAATTGGAAGAATAAGAACTAGAGCGAACTCTAATTAAAATGTTAAAAAATAGAGCGCTTTTAATTAAAGTTCAGAGATGAAAGATTAAAGATAAGAATTAATTAAAAATCTCGCAAAGACTGACAACATACAAGAGTTATAAATTGAAGGAATACTTTAAGGCCTCAAAATATTACAAGAGGATTAAAATCTACCTCCACATCCGATGATGATGAAGAAATAAACTTCAAAGTACGAGCGTTATACCGAAGGAATAGCTTAGAAGGAAGATTATCATTTCTGTACAAATTTAGTAATTTAGTTGAAGACAGCCAAATTTAAATGCGAATTCTGCCTGAAATGGAGATGGGCTTTAATAGAGAATCTCAATTCGAGTAAAGTATTTTTCACTGAGCTGAAAATTTTACTTTTGATGATTTCACTATCTTTCATAATATTATACAAATGTTTTTTCAGCAACGAAATCATCTTTATTTGTCTAGCAACATAATGGCTAAAATTAAAGTTCAAATCAATTATTTTGTTTTATTGTATTTTCAGTACTAAGATGTATGTAAATTGAGTTTATAATAATTTAGCTCTTATGGATTAATATCGAAGGCCACGCAGAAAGGGAGGAATTGGTCTTTTGATAGTAATATCCTTGATACTTTACGGACTATGTCGTTAGTACTTCGGATAACAAATATCAGTAGACTCCCCTTAGAATGAACTCTCACTTTCACCATCGTCAGAATAAGTGCTAAATGTCTAACAAATATAAAATTCAGGTAGTTTTTTCAGCATGATTTTTTCACTGATCTGGGCAATTCCTCGGCTTATCTGGACTATTCTGACTGCAATACTAAGTTTCTTTTGGTATATAATCCAGGGAATTTGGCTGATTAAAGTGATATGGATCATTTTTATGTCAGTATTGAACATCGCTTTCATAGCATTTCTGTACTTTATAGCGAAAAGATCAGTATATAACATCGCTTTCATATCATTTCTGTACTTTATAGCGAAAAGATAACCCCGAGGTTCTTAGCTGCATCTCAAGTTCATAATATCTTTGGTATTAATGGTAATAGTTCCTCTGCTGATAAATCGCTTTTTGGTACACTAAATAATTGCATACAATATTTTTTTGCCAATAGATTTAGCTTTATTCGTAGACACGATGGGGGGTGATCAGATGTTCTACTATACTTTACCTCGAAATTTAGTCTTCTTTATAATTGTTTGCTCACTTTTATGATTCGATTTATTTTATTATGGAACATGTTCTATATTTTAGGCATTTAATGTTTGTGTAGTTAAGGATTATTCAAATAAAAGGAGTTTATTTTATGACAGATTGAAAAAAGATTGTAAAGTTATAAGATTATTTTATATGGAATAGATTTAGCAGCAGCATCATTTTTTAGGAGGCACCTTTCCAGCTGGTGGTGGAGGAGTTTTACCTGCTGGGCTCTTGCTTGCAGGTGGAGGAGGAGTTTTACCTGCTGGTGGTGGAGGAGTCTTACCTGCAGGAGGAGGAGGAGTTTTACCAGCGGGAGGTGGAGGAGTTTTGCCTGCAGGAGGTGGAGGAGTTTTGCCTGCAGGAGGTGGAGGAGTTTTGCCTGCAGGAGGTGGAGGAGTTTTGCCTGCAGGAGGTGGAGGTGTTTTTCCAGCGGGCGGAGGAGGTACTTTTCCAGCGGGAGGTGGAGGAGTTTTACCTGCTGGTGGTGGAGGAGTTTTTCCAGCTGGAGGTGGTGCAGTTTTTCCTGCAGAAGTAGTTGCTGCTGGTTTAGCTGGACTCTTTGCATCTTTTGGTGCTGTTTTAGAAGTGGCAGCTTTAGGATCAGCGGGTTTAGCTTCAGTAGCTGCAGGTTGTCCTGGTGTTTCTTTAACTTTTTTTGGTTTTCCGAAATCCAATACAGTAGTTTCTGGCAAAATTTGTGTGACAATACCTGCTGCAATAGTTTTTCCTCCTTCTCTCAAAGCAAATCTTGATCCTTTGTCGATAGTGATAGGGAAGTTCAACTTAGCTCTGATAGTTAAGTTATCTCCAGGCTTAGCAATCTTGGTATTCTATGGAAGTTGGATCTCAGCTGCAGTGTCTGCTGTTTTGAAATAAAGCTGCATAAAAAAAGACGTACTTGTGGACGATAGCCTGAGCTGAAAGGATTAGCTCTGCCTCCTTATTCAGTTTTTAAGACGTAAATGTTGGCTTCAATTACAGAGTTTACTTGCAAACTTCCAGGCTTAGCAATGACTAGACCTCTATTGATTTGTTATCTTGTAACACCTCTAACTAAAACTCCGACATTGTCACCTGCCTCTCCGTAATCCAAAGTTTTGTTGAATGTTTCAACACCAATGACTTAAGATTTGAAACTTTTGTTATAGCCGTAGAACTCGATAGGATCTCCAATTTTGACTTTTCCTTGCTCAACAGTACCACAAGCTACAGCACCTCTTCCTGCTGCACTGTATGTGCTCTAAACAGCCATGTAGAAAGGTTTATCGATTGGCCTACCTGAAATTTCAATTTTAGTGTCCATAGCATGCAAAAGTGCTTCGATACTCTTCTCTCCGATTTCAGGATTAGTATCTTGGATGTAGCTGATAGCTGAACCTCTAATGAAAGCTGATTTTTCTGGATCGTAATCGTGTTTTTTGAGCAGATCTTTGAGTTAAAGTTAGATAAGATCAACAACATCAGTTTCTTTGATCAAATCCATTTTGTTCATGAAAATAAGGATGTTTCCGACACCGATTTGTCTACAAAGAAGGACATGTTCTTTAGTTTGGGGCATAGGTCCGTCAACAGCTGACACAACCAAAATACCTGCGTCCATCTTAGCAGCTCCAGTGATCATGTTCTTGACGTAATCGATGTGTCCAGGGCAGTCTACGTGAGCATAATGTCTCGTTTCTGTTTCATACTAAAGAGTTGCAGTATTGATGGTAATACCTCTGGCTTTTTCTTCAGGGGCTTTATCGATTTTGGCGTATTCAATATATTTAGCTTTTTGCCTGTTGGCAAGATACTTGGTAATTGCGGAGGTGAGTGTTGTCTTACCGTGATCAATGTGTCCGATTGTACCAACTAAATAAGTAAGGAAGTACCATTGACGTGACGTTTGGTTCGATCGAACTTGGCGAAAGTGTAGGAAGGACGGGTGGTGAGAGGAATCACTTTTGGTAAGTATTTGCTAAGCATAAATATCACAAATAATTATATAAAGATTCTAACGATGTTTTCTGTTGTTTGATTATTCTAAATTTAATAAACTAGCTCCCATTTAATAAACAACTGTTAGCTATATTCAAATCAACCTAGCATCAAATAAAAAAAGATTTATTCTTAAAATATTGTTGTAATCAAGCATTAATAATAAATGAATAGAAAAGTTGGAGTATTTCATATTTTGATTTGCTGGAAATAAAATAAAACTTTTAGTATCATGTTTCAGATTAGTTTAGCTGTTTCTAGAGGTACTTTTTGACGACTGTGTATAGCTTTCACTAGCTAGTTGTACTTCTTAACTAAATTTTTATACTGGTCATCTTTAATTACGGATTCGCTTTTGAGTAATTCTATTTCTTTTTTTAGTTCGACAATAATCTCATAGCTTTAGTTCACACTTAGTAATAGTTAGTCTTTTTCTGTCAAAAGGATTAGTTATCGGTTGGACTGTAGCTGAATTTGTTTTTTGAGGAAAATGATCTGCTATTCACATTTTTGAATCGCATTTTGATCTTATTTTATTATTTAAATTGCTTGATTGTCATTTAAATTCATCTGTACTCCCATTTATTCGATTACTCTGTGCTTTATAAAATTATGACCTCTCAGTCTTGCAATTTAAAGTCTTTTGATAAACTTTAGTTTCTAAAGTTTAAATTTATTTTACTTCTCTTTCACTATCTTGGACAAACTACTACGCATTGACTTTTCTTTGTCTAAATTGAATTTCAGCAGCGACAAAAATACTCCTTTTTGGTAAGCTAACAACTACTTACTAAGATCAAAAGACATTTTCTACCTTAACAAACATTTTTTGATGATTTTTCTGTTGATATAGCGAATATACTTCGCTAATTTGCCCATCTGCCGGTTATGTTGACTAACACGTAGTTTTAAATTTGTCCATATTTTTCTAAGGATGGAAATTCTAGCTTTTTAAACTTTAGTTCTGTAATGTTTGAGATCTTTAGAGTTCTTTTTGAAACTATAATAATTACGTGTTCTACAGTATTTCTAGTAAAATAATCTGACTCTATTTTTTTTCTCATTGTTTACAATCAAATCTTTCCTCATCAAATAAATCAACTTTCTGAACTACTGTTAAAATATTCGATTATGTCGCTTTTCATCAATCATTTCGGTATTTTTCTTTCTCATTTACATTAGCTGTTTCAAAGCATTGAAGAATGTATTTTAATAAGTTAAAATGTAATAGTTTTAGGCTTTTTGGCTCTTGGCTCTGCATTATTATTTAAATACTATCCATTCTTTGATACTTTTTTTTAATTTGTGTTCTTTATAGAACCTTAGAGCCCAAATATTTTTTAGTTTCTTCATTTTTCTGATACCTTAGTTTTTCCTCAATAACATGATGAAATCTTTCATTTACCGCACACTCCTTTTGAATTACAATTTCTTTTCCTTTCTTTCTAAATGGTTGCAAAAAAGCCAGTTCTTGAAATTTTGTTTTAAAGATAAGTAGTTTCTGTTATCGATTTGTTGTTTGATAGCTTTAAAAAGGTGATAGTTCATTCTAAATGCTTAGAATCCATAATCTAACAACTGTTAATTACTTTTTCTTATACTTAATCTTTACTTCGCAATCACTTGTTTCCATAGATTGGCTTTTTGGATAATCATAGCAAAATATTTCTTTCTTAGATTAATTTATCTTTTTGAACTAATGGTTTCTTACTTCTAATCTTAAGTAGCATACCTGTGTACTTCTTCTGTTTTTTGCATGTAAGCTTACTTTATTTTTTTATAGCTGGTCTCCATGTCAGCAATCGCATTAGTCTTATTTTTTTAAGCATTTTATAATTCTTTATGTCTGGAATATAATTTGCTGTAATCCTGTTGCAGAGCCTTGTTCCTACTATTAACCCATTAAAATTCCTACTTAAGCCGTATATTTTAATTGTAGAAAGCTTACTGAATTTTCTATTCGGAGTAATATTTTAATTAATCATTTTATTTCTTTAGATTTAAGTTGTTTATTTTTTACTTGAGGAGCTAGAAATAGTGCTATCTGTGAGTTGCCTTCAGAGCCTATAGAATTGTGTCTTTTTATTAGTTTTTTAATGATTCTGAGGGGGAGTGTAACAAGTTGAACATTGGATGAATTTTTGTCATTTTTTTGTAGTATATTACTTAAAAATTTTACAGACTAAGATCTTCAGGCAGATTTACAAGACTTTTCTAGCTTACAAGTGATTATTTTACGTATTTTGGAGATCTAAACACCTCTGGCTTAGAAAAAACCATCGATGATGGTTTATTCATAGTTATTTGTGCTGTATCTTGTGATTCTCCTCTTGAAGAGGATGGTGCTTCAACAACTTTGATATATTTAATCGTATCTTTATTCGATTGGTCTGTCTTTGAGAATAACTTATGGGGAGATTTCCTTTATCTTTAAATTTGTCTTTGGGACTATTCTTTCGCTTTTAAATTTTTCTATATCTTTATTTTCTTTTAGTGCACTTCCTTTAGCTAATCCTCAATACTTTTGCTCATATTTAACCTGTATTGTTCTAGCTTATGTTTTCGTGCAGTCTAAATATTATCTTGACTGATATCTCTTTCTTAAAATATTAGTTTCTCAACTATTTTTGAGAGACCTGGTTTTTTTTTGATTGCCATAGGTTTGTTGTTGGAGAAAGCAATATCCTAGAGAGTATTGTCATCTTTGCTAAAATCTATGTATTTAACTGGACTGAACTCAGCCTCTTCATCGATTCGTACACTATTTTTGAATCCTTTGCTCTTCTCTGGGCTGAAACTAATGGTGCTATTATGCATATTGACTTCCAGCATGAAATTTCTGGAGTCAACAAAGTTATTCGATTACTGCAGTATATCTACTATATTCTTGACAAGTTAGTCGATTTTTTTTTATTTGATATCTTTGGTCATGGCAAGTGCCCCTTCCAAAGTTTGATTACTTCTCTTTTTAATATCCAATGTTTCTCTTTTGATGGAACTCGCAAGGTTAGGATTTTCGATGATTGAGTAGAACTGTGGGACTATTTTATCAACAAGAGCCTCAGTCTTTAATTTACTTCTGATCTACCCGATTAGTTTGTTTTATCGCAGTTATTAATGTAGTTTGATTTTGCCGAGATAATTCTTTAGAAATATAATTTTTATTTACTCGTTCTATACTTCTTTTATAAGTTCCAAAGACAACACGTCGATGTCCGTCTCTCTCTGTAAAATTATGTCTAAGAGATCTTCATCAATTGGTTCACTCAAAAAAGGATTGTTACTGAAATAAATTTTCTTCAGGTGTATCAATCCTTTCACTCTTTGCAACTATCGACAGTTTGTGATTTTGTTTTATGATACATCAAGTTCTTTTAGGAATGATAGCTGTTCGATACCTTTCAATGAGGTTAGTTTGTTATTTTTGAGGTTCAGGACTTAAATTTCGCTGCATAGAAAGGGAGAGATTTAATCTATGAGAGTGATGCCTTTATTTTCGAGGTTGATGGACTTGCGATTGATATTCATTTCTTCTTTGAAAAAGTTTGAAATGGGGATCTCTTTTTTTTTACGCATAAGCTTCGGTTAAATGCACACCGATTATATTATAATTCAAAAGACAAGGGCGGATATACAAATGTTTTGTTTAAATGGTTTAACTAATTTGATAGGAAGAGATTATTGAAAATCAACGTACTCAAGCAAAGGAAGGGACTATTGTTATTTGAAAAAGAGTATTAGCTTCACATAAATTATCTAATTTGATAATTTATGTGGAGTTCAAGATTAAATCAATATATTAATATGATTTATCACAATTATTCTTACTGATTGATTAATCCTCAATTGATAGATGATATAAATAGATGCCAAGAATGATATACTTTATTGTTAATTATTAATTGAGATAAAATATACTTCAACATCATACTAAAATGTTCCGAGTAATCCGAATACTACAACTAACCAAACCATTACTTACTCCTACTTCTTTATTCTTTAAACCCACTTCTTTAGTTTTCAAAAATGTAGGCTGTTTTTCTGAACAAACCAAAAAACAAATATTGTAGATGGTATAGAAAGGTAAGGTATAACAAAATCTCGATAAAATTTTAATAGACATCGCATTTTTGAATGAAGAAATGAAATAAGAGGTGCTGACACAAATAGTCGATCATATTTAGATCGGAAGATTGCCACCAACCATCCTCGCGCATGAGAAATTCAATATTCAACTTAAAAGGCATCCTGCTTTGTATTTTTAAGCATATTTTTTCCTGCTTATTTAGAATATCAATAAGTTTACTCAACACGTGGGTGGGCAGGATAAAAAATTGAAGAAAGCAATGAATCAAGAAATAAGTGAGTTTTTCAAAGCTTGTTTCTAAAGTTTGAAAAAAATAGAGGCTAAAACTGCAGCTCCAAAGGAAATTCAGTTGTTGAGAACATTTGCGAACTATAATTACTTTTATTTGTCCAAACTCGTCGATCCTACGAGGGAACAATAGTGCATTAACAAAAGTAGATAGAATTATAAGCTAACATTAACAAAGTGCTCAGCTCTGCTGAAATCTTTGCTCAAAGAGGAAGAGTAAATGAAGGTTAAGACCAATCCTAAGTAAAAGCCATAGTAATAATAAAAAAGGTAAGCCTAGTTAAAGAAGGAGTTTGATGAGTTGAAATTCTCAGTAGCTGAGAGATATGGAGAGGTTGTTTTTGAGATTTTGAATATTGAGGATCAATAATATGAAAAGAATAAGTTGAAACAAGACGAGTTAAGACAATTATAAGCAAAAAAGAAAAAACAAGTTAAAAATTAAGTTTAATAGGAGGTGGAATTTCAGATGGGAAAGGAAACATTAGCTTTGGAACCTTTCATTCTGCAAGCTATCAAAAACTTCGATTTGATACCTCACAGAATGGTTGAATCTAAGTGCTACTATAAATTGAGAAAACTTTACATATAGGTGCAGAACTAATTAACAATCAGAAAATTTGTAGAATCTCATCGAAACAAGAAGCAGGCAGAGAAAGAAAAATAATTGCTAAAAATAGAATAATAGATAAAGTCAACGATGGATAGTCTTTATGATGAAGCTTTAAAGAAGCTAAAAGAAATCAAATCTCAAGAGTTAGATGCAGAGGTATTATCATAGCATATAATGGTCATGTTGAGTACCAAAATCCAACAATTTTTTGTAGATTAAGGTGAGGAGACCTCTCTTAATTCAAAAGATATAGCTAAAGAGGTAGAAAAACTTGTTGGTTGTATAGTAGATTAAACAAAAAGAAAAAAAACTTTAGGTCTTCTCATTCAAAAAGTGAAATCAACTTTCAATGTCAAAATTGATAGCTATGTTTAAAAAGTGCCTCGTAACTTGAGAACCCAGCGTCGCAAAAAAAACTAATAGTTTTGACAATTGATATAAATATTATTTAAGTAAACTAAAAACTGAGATTGAAGATATTTAGATAGATTAGGTAATATCAAACATAGTTTAACAACTTGCCATCTACCGACTCCACTTCAAAAATAACTCCTTATTTCTTTATAAAGCCTCGGCCATGAAATTTATCGTTATACCATTCACCTTCGTAGCTATGTCCGTTGCTAAAGATAAATAAGCCTCTTCCTTATCGTTTTCCATTATGCCACTATCCTTCATAAGTACTCTTATTTGAATAAATCATAATCCCTCTACCATGGCGAATATCCTCCTTCCACTAGCCTCTATATACATCTCCATTATTGTATTTGTATTATCCCTAACCTTGTTTTCTATCTTGCAGCCAACCTCCTTCATAATTCTCACCATTAGGATATAAATATGTGCCTTTTCCTTACTTTTGATTTTATCTCCATTCACCTAAATACCCGTATCTATCTTCGATTGTAAGCTATCCGAATCCATTCTTTTTACCATCCTTCCATTTTCCTTTAAAAGTTGATTTGTTTTCTTGGTAGATGTAGGTTCCCTCCCCATTCATTTTACCATACTTCCATTCACCTTTATAACTATCTCCGTTTGCATAATATAAAATTCCATTTCCATGTTGTAGATCTCTATCCCAATCACCTTCATAAACATCTCCATTTGAAAAGTAATAAATACCGTGGCCTTTCCTCGCATCTTGTTCCCAATGACCTACATATTTCGAATCATCTAAATAGTTAAATGTTCCTTCGCCATGTTTCTTATCATTTTTCCAATCTCCTTCGTACCAAGTACCATCTGGGTAGTCTATTTTTCCTTTACCTTATCTCGTCCCAGATTTTTGTCCTCCAATGTAAACTGCATTATTTGAAAGAATTATTTTGGATACTTCGGCTGGATTGGGACTGAATTAAGATTAAAGTATCCTTCCTTCATAGAAATAGTATAGTCCATGTCCTCTTTTTTCATCTTTATAAAAATTACCCTAAAAATGATCACCATTCTAGTATATATACATTCCTAAACCATGCTTCAGCCCGTTTTGGAACTATCCATCAAAAAACAACTATTTTTTACGAAATAGTTTGCCTCTTCCATGAAAAAAATTTTCTTTCCATTCTCCTTCATACTTGAAATCAGTGTTAAATTCATACTAACCATAACCTTGTCGAAGCCCATTAAAAAAATCTCCTCTATAAATATCTCCATTTTTGTAAATAGCTTGGCCTTTACCATGCGGTAATGTTCGTTGCCATTATCCTTAGTATTCTAGAATATCATCATCTTATTTGGCAACATACATTAGTCTGCCTCTTCCTTGGATTTATCCATCGAAAAATTCACCTTCGTAGATAGAACCATTGCTGAAATTATAGACTCCAAAGCCACACATTTTATCCTAATGCCAGTTGCCATTAAACCGATCTCCATGAGTCCAAGTGTAGATCCCATGTCCTTCTTTTTGTTTATGGTTGATTTCAAGTTCTCCTTGATACTGATCGCCATTATTAAGTGTGAATTCGCCATTGATTCTATCAGCCATTGCTTCCGTTTATTAATTATCTTGTATATAAAGTGAATAAAATTATTGTAATAGTGTATCAAATCGATGTACTCGATCCTAACAATCATGTTCGCCTTTATAATTACAATCATTCAAATAAAACAGATAATCTTGTAATCTTGTTTTTCTTACCAGCCAATTTAATTATAGAGTTGTATAATTATATAGTTATATAGAAAATGGGCAACGTAATGTAAGGTAAGACCTATATCAAAGGAAGTCATCGTACAATCCAGCCAAGAATAGCCTAAAATGTTGAGCCCTACAAATCGCAACAAAAAATATCATCATCTTCCAACATACATCATACAAATTAACAAATATCGTTTACCAAAGGCAATAAATCAGAATTCACGATTGCTAAGAAGGCATCGAAGAAGTTAGTTGATGACATTGCGGAGATAAGAGAGGAGAGCTATGATGATTTTAAGTATGTGGTGAAGAGGGTGCAAGCGAGGCAGCAGGTTAATTTGAATATGCTTTGAAATTCGATGGTCTTTTAAATATTAGGAGATATAGATTAATTCAAGATCTGTGTGTTATAATATTTAGAACTATTTGTTTATCTTAGATTTAATTAGACTCATTCAACATCAAATTTCAAAAGTTGCTATAATTATAAAATGAGATTATCTATTTGGCAGATGAATCAAGTATATTTTAACAATCCAATAATCACTATTCTTTCTTTTCCTAAACAGCCAGTCCGTTAGCTTTTAGCAACTATTTTATTCTCTCCTCACTCAAATTGATACCTTGGATTTGTTCATCCATGTTAAATGAAATAGAGACAAGTTCAATCTTTTTAGGAGAAGGAGTTGTTGTCTCCATAGTTTTTACTAAAGTTTTCAAAGCAAAACCAAGCCCTTCTTCGAGAGTCATATCTTATTTGTATTCTTGCTTTAGGAATGAATTTGCAGCAATGTGGTTGCTTCCAATCGCAGTAGCTTTCCATCCTGCATAGTTTCCTGAAGGATCAGTGGAGTACAGTTGGAATTTTCCATTTTTATCATAGCCTGCGAAAAGGAAAGCAGCACCGAATGGTCTTGATCCTCCAATTTGAGTATAATACTGTTTGATATCACAAATATAGACAACAATTTCTTCAATAGGAATGTTTGATCTATACTTCACACGATGATTCTGTATTTCTTAAGAGTTACTTGAGCATACTATCTTAGTAAATTGATAAGATAGTTGGCATCTGCGGAGAGACCTGAAACTACGCAATAAAGATGTTTGTCAATGGCATAGATCTTCTAGCTAACTTTGCTCTGTTCTAACAGAAATGAAGTTTAATGTTTTTCAGTGGCGAGGACAACCCCCTATTTAGTTACAATTCCTAAGTATTTAAAAGCATACCAATTGATGATCCTGTTTTGTTGATAGCTTAGACTGCATATTCGATCTGTTGTAATCTTCCATCGGGAGTAAAAGTGGTGGTTCTGGAGTCATATCTACGTGACATTTTAAAATATATTTAAATCAAATAATTGCTAACTTGATTCTGATTATTATATTTCGTTAGAGTTTGAATGCCTCACTACCCTGATTAAATCGAGTACTCAGATAAATACATGGATGACCATTATGAGTATAGACATGTTATACTACCGAAAGAGACCTATAAGAAAATGCCTAGAAGTAGATTGCTTACATAGTCTGTATATATTCTGTCATATAGGAATGGAGAGCTATTGGAGTACAACAATCGAGAGGATGGATACATTACGAACTGCACAGACCCGAGCCCCACATCTTGCTATTTAGAAGAGCAAAAGGAACTGATCCTCAAACTGGTCTACCTCCACCTGGATTTATGCCTCCTGCTGATACATTTAGCAATTGAGGTGAAATTGATTTTAATCATACAAATTATGTGGATGAAGTGGATTCAGTCAGAATTAAATTATCTTTTTCAGATACTATATTTTTGATACTGGAATCACAAAGAGATCTGAAATAAAAAGACTTTATAATATGACTGATTTATAGTAGCTCACACCGCTCTTTGTGCTTCCAAGCAATCCTGACTAGCTTACACACTAAAAATAGGCTAAATCTAATTTTTATCACTAGAAACCATATTTTCATAATGAATATAGAGACCTGGCGGCTCCTTTAGGTGTCATGGATGGCTCTATGTATTAACCATCTCTTAGAGAAGTGACTGATGAATAGGTATAGGCTCACTATAGGAGTAAGCTCACACTCTTTGATATTCTATGCCAGGAAAACAATTAAATCAAAAGCTGGCCAACTAAAAAGATTGAGATGGATGCATAGGAGATACGAATCCAAAACAAAATGAAAGAAAATCATCCTAAAATTCAAAAAATGTAGGAAAAACCTAAATTGAAGTTCTTTATACCTCAGCCTGAGTCATCTTCATAATCTAGTAGTGATATGGATCTTGAAGAAAGTTATTAGTAAGAGAAAAATCCTTAAAAAAATGAAAAAGGTACAGACTATGTCATAAAAAAGATGGCTAAGCGTAAAAGAAACGATGATTCCAATAATGCCCATAAAAAAATCATCACATGCTTGAACAAATCATGCAGAATCGTTGAACACTCAAAGGTAAACCTAAATTCTTTCAAAATGAAAAAGCTCTCAAATTAACACTCTAAGCTTCTCAAGAGTCTAAAATCCTCAAGGTATGGTTTTATAACCCAACTGATCTATTTATAGTACATGTATGGATAACCCTACCTCTAGGCATTGTTCTCTGTATTCTCTAAGTAGGTGCTACCATCATTCATAAAATAAAATAAAAATATAGGAGAACCTACAAGTAGAGAGTATCTATTGAAATTGCCAGCATTTTATATTGAATCTTTCTAGAGATTCATGAAGGGACAGATCGAATAGGCAACTGAATTGATCTACAAGATGGATATGAAAGACAGATTCAAGCAAGCTTTATACCTGAAGAAAGGTATAGAGAAGGTAATTAAAATCAGAAATGAATTATTATCGCTCGCTTGATTTAGAATTTATTATCAAATCTTATTATTTTATTATAAAGATGAAATAACATTTTATAATTTAGTATCTCTTCAAATTCACTCACTTCAATATTTATTATATAGTATATCATGAGCAACTTCACCTTGTTTGAGATTAAGTCATAAACCTTAGGCCTTACAGCCCAAATCATTGAAGAATTACTTTCCAAACAATAACTCAGATGTGGGGAATGCCGAGCATTCTTAGATCTTTCATCTGGACTACTGAGGATAACACCGAAAAATCATTTTCAAACATTACCATTGCTATTATGCATTCGCTGTGGTTCTGGAAACTCTCAAGGATATGGAGTAATTTCTTTCGGCTTCGTCTATGAAGTTATTAAATGTTTCAATGCCTTTAACATGAAGTAATTAACCAGAACCATCGCGAGTAAGATCTTAGATGAAATAAACATCAAAAACAATCTCAGACATCATGAAAAAACGGAAATACTCAAAACCCTTTCTTCATAGTTCGGACATTACTCCTCAAATCCAAATATAACTTCAAATATGTCATTGGAAGTGAAGACTAATATTATACTGTAATGTATGAATGAAGTGGTTAAGAAAATAATTGATAAAGAAGTTTTTAGTTATTGTATAGAGAGTAGTTCAGTTCATAAATTATCTTAGGAAAAATCTGTCCACTTAATTCGGCTATTAAGGAACTAGATTGAAATAAAATTAGAAGCTCTTAAAAATCTGCGCCACATAATAAGAGATCATTCATAGTTAAAAACTATTCTTTAGTTTAGTGTAGCTGCACTAAAATTGCTTCATCAACCTCTAGAATCTTTCTACAAAACAAATTAATCTAATCATGTTTTATATTCATTAGCTCGAAGATAGATTAAACTCAAATCAAGGGAGGAATATTCTATGATCTAAGAAGGAGAAGAAGAAATGGAGTAGTTAGTGAGGCTCAATCAACCCTTGCAGAGCAAACCGGTAGTCTTCAAATTGAAGTGCCCCTTCGGAAGTGAAAAAGTAAGACTTGGGTTCTTTTTCATGACTTTATAAGATTATAAAGCTGAAGCAGAATATGAAAAACCTTTCTAACCTCTGCAGATAGTCTTTAATGTGAATTCTGAGGATAATCTAATTCAATAATAACAACAAAATCATAGAGGAGAAAATGAAATAACAAGACCGAACATCATGATGATCAATCCACAAACATAAAGACGCAATATAATGTCTTTAAGCTCTTCCTAGTCTAATAGTTAGCAAAAGAAATTCGCCATGAGTTATAAAAAAGATGTGAAAAACCTCTAAACAAAGGAATTCGATATATAAGATGAAACTTTGATTGAGCTTAAATACCAAAAATGTTCAAAAACAGTGACAATTAAAAACTTATCGTAAGGAGTGTAGATCTATCATAAAAAATTCAAAACGAAATTGGATATCGACTTAAACAAAATAGTGGTTTTCCCATGTGTGGTGTTGACTGGGGCGAATTGCACAGTAGAATACATTCTAACAGAGTGATTTCTATAACAAATGTTATCTTATCTTCATTGAGTGTTTTAGTTGACACATGATGTAATAGGCAGTTTTAAGTATATAGGTCAATAAGATCAACTAAGGATGATGTTGTTGATAGGAATGAAAAGAAGCTTAACGATGTATCCGATTCCTCCCATAATTGCGAAACCGATGGCGCATGAGGTTGCGATTTTTTTGAACTCTAAGTTAACAAGCATTTACATGTGACATCTGGCTTTTAGCAAACATCGAGGAAACGCCTGCTTTCTCCGTAGAATCCCTTGAGGCCTTACACTGCAGATTCAATCTATTTGTTCATAGCTAATGATATATAATAAACGTGGATTATCAATTATGTTCTAATTATCAATTACTATTACTTTAATATTTTATCATCATATGAGGGGGGATAAGTTTAGTAAATGGGGGTGATTTTCTGATGTTAAAGCTGAATAAAAATCATTAAAATTTTGAAAAACGCGTCTTGATATAGAGTGGAACCTCATCTTTATTGAATTTAAATAAACAATTTTGTTTGCGATCCCTTCTAAATCTCTTCTGAAATTATGTTTTTAACTTAACTAAACTTACAATATCCTCAATTCCATGAGGTACGCCTTGTTTCTTATTATTTCTGGGCACAAAAAGATTCGTAGGTTTATTTTCTGTTCGACTTTTTGGTTTGCTAATTGAAAAACGGCATTTGCTTGGTGTACTTTCAATGGTTTTATTAAATTGATTGTAAAAGAAAGTTTAGTTTTAAATTTCATCTCGAAAAGAACTATCTCTACTTTATTTTGATACTTCTGTTGCACTGCTCTTTTGATTGGATAAAAAGGAGTTCATGAGTGAATTTCTATTTCTTTTTTCTATGAATGAGTTTACTATCTTATTTTTCCAAACGTTTTTTGTGGTGATGATTTCCTTCACCTTTCCAAAATTATCTTCGTCTTCTAACAAGATTTTAAAGAGCTGTTTTTTATCTATGGTCAAAACAGTAGCATCTTGGCTCTAACAAATACAAGACTCTTGATAGTTATTTTTCATTTCGATAGTCTATATATCTCCTAGAACTTATCCTTCATTGATGATCAAATATTCCGCATTCTTTTTGATTTATATATCGATTTTGTATTAAATTTTTGAAATAGTGGTAAGTCTGAAGTGTCTGTTTATTTTCCTTAGCAATTTGAAAGATCCATTCTTAACGATATAAATATTTTTGATGATGTCTCCACATCTAAAAAGGGTCTGCCCATATACAAATTTTTATTACTTCATCAACACTGATATTCTAGAAATTGCGAATGGTGCAATATGTTTGAACATGGGCAACTACTCCAAAAAGTTATACTTACTTTGCTTCTATGATTTGAGTTGGGCTTTCAATAAAGTTTCATAACTTTTTTTATCAAGATACAGCACATGGCACTACTAGATAGCGATAGCGTTAGTCAACCGTAGATTGCTATCTTGCATCATTTCGCCAAATGATTGCCCTTATTCGATTATTTGTATTATTTTTTACACTTATTCAACTGGGTTATTTTAAATGGCTTAAGATTGAGTAATTGTTTCTTAATTATTGGGTTAAGGGTGGATATCTTGAATATCTAGAAATGCATTGTAAAGCTAACGCTGTGAAGGACTACTGTTGCTTTTTTATTCGAATATGTCAACTGCTGGCTTGAGTATTATTGTTCTTATCACTTAAGGTACTGTAAGGTGGACTGTGCCTTACAGAAGTAAGTAAAAGTAATCATCTCTTTACCTTAGTTTATAGATGGTTTGTCCTTTGTGAAAAGTGCGATATTGTATCTTTTGGCAAACTTAGTTGATCACTCGAAAGTTGTTCGCGAATGGTTGTAAAAGAGGTTACTCTTTGATCAACGGTATGAGTTCATTAACAATTTTATATGACCTGTGACTTCGATGATGAACTTGCACATGGTCAATAATCAGTTTCCTTCGGTTGTATTTCTGTATTTTGTCTAGCTGCAGCTTCTGTACGGGAGCTGTTTGTGTCGTCCTTATTAAAAACTGTTCGTCCATGAATCAAATAATACTAATAAAACTGATACTTTAGATAAAGTTATCAGAGTTAATAATGGGTTGATTTGAATACTATAATAAAATTAATGAAAGATGTGGCTAAATTGGAGCGCGAGATTGCGCATCTCGGCTAGGAGGATTTTAAAAAGTTGTTTCCTCAATAGTATTACCCGAAATATGCAATGCATCAAGTATTTCTGTAGTAAAGAAGAATGTGGTTGATTTTGAGGACAAGCTTCTTAAGGAGACCCAGAGTAATCCACCGCAAAGTCTGCATAGAACGGGTAGTTAACCTCAAATAACCTATCTTAGCAACAAAACGGCCATAAAATTTAGTAGATTTGACCGGCCAGAAGATATCATCGACAAAAATAAAGAAGAAGCTGTGCGAGTATAAACTTTTGTTAAGAATCTCAACAGAAAGCTGAAAGTTGGTGCATCTAAAAGTATAACACAAATCCGGACACCATTGACTGGTTTCGAACCTATCCCCTAAGATGTTTTAGATCGTCTCAAACTAATTTAAGATTCACAATATCAAGCTTAGCTTGAATATTTACGTGAGAAGAGAGGTAAGTCTTATAAGTATATGAATTTTGTGGTGAGAAGTAGACAGCAATCCATGAATTAGGACAAAATGAGTATGAAACTAGACAGATCAATAATTGCTGAGAGTACATCCTCTAGATCAGTTAAAGACCTTTATTTTACCAAGATGCAACCACCAGTTTCATACACTTCTAAACCATAGCAAATGCAAATGCATTCACTTACTTACGGTAGAAGGGCGACTGAATTTGTTTAAAAAGCGAGAAGCCAAATAACTTCTTTAAATCCATAAGATAAGAAGAGTGACATTAAGTGTATATTGGCAATGAATAGATCGATAAGAAAATTAAATGGTCTATAAAAACAAGTGATTAATCATAAATTAACGGCAACTAGAAAAGGCAAAACGAGCAATAGTGCTTCTGTGCACAGGTAAGTGCATAGAGGAAATAAAGATTTGATAGAAATGACTATGAATATCAGGAATCAAGTGAAAGCCATCGAAATACTGAGTCATTACTAGACGACTATGATGAACAGGACAATAAAAGAAAAGGTTAAGATGAAAGGTTGATAGTTTTTTTTTAATATTTATAACAATATTGCTATAATATATCGATTTTATCATCCAAATAACCAGCTAACAGCTTTTTTTACTCCGGTGGCGATACCCCCTATAATTTAAGAGGCCCCGTCCGTCACATGAACAATAGTGCTATTAATGCTTGTTTTTTTGGCAGCTTCTTAAGATTTTTCAGCAATCTTCATCATGACATCTCGACTCTACATTAAGAGTTTTTTCATGTCTTAATGCATTTTCTCCTTATCTTGGACAATAAAATATGCTGTTCCAGTCACACAGACAATTACAATTGGCCAAAGGCGAGTCCCTTTTTGTATTTTCTATACCTCAATCTTGGTCTCATTTTCACTCCGAGCTAGCTCTACTTTGGTCTTGTTATTGTTTTCTTGTATCTTAGCCTAAATCTAGATTTTTTTTTGTCTAATATTAAATTTTCTTTTCCATACATTTAAAGAAAGAAGGGGCCATTGCTTAAGTTACATTAATAGTGATCTTTGCTTCTGGAATTAAATCCAATAAATTATCTGCCATCCTCTGTTATTTAAATGATTATAATTATTTGGCACTTTTTTTAAGTACTTAAGGCATATAATACTTGATAATATATGCAATAAAATTAAAAGAATTTAAATTGAACGAATAATACGGATTTGTAATCGATATTAGTTTGTTTTCAAATGCAAATTAATCGTATAGATTACAAACACTTTGATAATTTTATCAAAATAATCATCTGAAAAAAAAAGATTTTGAGCTTAGAACAAAAAAATTTTCGTATCATAAGTCTACACAGAATTAAATACATTAAAATATCAAAAAGAGTTGAAGAAAAAGTTTTCAGAAAATAAAGGATGTAAAAGTAAAAACTACCATAAATGCGAGAGTTTACCAGAGAGATAAAGGTCAGGATGCTGTCGTATTTTTAATGGAAAGTCAGCTTATTAATAAATAGCACATTAAGGACCTCAAAAAGTTGACAACTTTCAGATGGATTACATCCGAACTTACCCTATCATTCAAGATTGCTCGATCATTTATAAATAAGAGCCAAATACTTTGTATATTCATTTCCAGTGTATGACACTTACAGTTTATTTATTATCTATATGCTTGGGATTTAATATTTGCTTTTGATAATAATATACTGTCTATGATAAATCGCAACTACGCAGAGGAAATCAGACTCTGTGAAAGAATAAAATTCGACCAAGCACTCTACATCCTAACTATGTACTAAAAAAAGATACGAAAAAGTAAGAAGCAAGTGGGCAATAATGGTGTTATCGACGCTTAGATATAGATGCAGGATATACTTGCATCATGGAAAAATAAGTGGAAAATGGATTTGACTAAACCTATCCTCAACTGCGTGACGAGTGTATACCCCAGAGTGCTCATCGATTTGAGCAAACAAGAAACATAAGGCTTGACAAATTATTACTAAATTATGAACAAATTTTTTTGGAGGTTTCGGACCGAACATGAAGATGAAACAAATTTCAAATTAGTTATGCAAATTTACGATAGACAAGTGGAATACATGAGTAGTGATAAATACGTAGCTTCAAGTAAGGCCACTGTAAAAGGTTTTTTGATGATGGCCAAAAATCTCACAGATATGATGCTCAACAAAATCGAAACCAATTTTTAGCTAATTTCCAATGAGATGCTTGAGGTTAATACTGACAGCCTTTAGTGGCAGGTGATGAGACCATTGAGGTATGTTCGAGAAATAGCGAGGAGAGCGTTAGTGGGAGAGCATAACCAGATGTAGATCTAAAACGATATTGAGCCTAAATGTCATTCAGCATAAAATCTAATCTGTTTCTCCATAAATGTAATGAAGATAATTGAGAGAATAAAGTAGTCATAGCATGGATCTACTTTGGTGACAATCCAGCCAAAAATAGATGAGCTTGGTTTGCTTATCCATCCTTTACTGATAGCTATTAGTTCAAATTTTAAGAAAGAAAATAATTAGAAGATCAAAGATTTTGGTTGGAGTAAAATTGAAGTTGATTCCATCCCCATGATGTAGAATTTAAAGGGATCTTACAATAGTTCAAAGATCGCCTTCCTGAATTTAGATGGGTATTAGAGCGAGTTTAACTTGTAATTTGTACGTAACTTCAAAAAACATCTGCTGTATATTAGTTTTCCTAAAGAAGAGGCTAAATTAGATGATGTAAGGCAGATCTATTCCAAACGATTTTTTAAGAAACTCATGTTTAGGTATTCTCAATCTTTGTATTAAAGTTTCTCAGATACTTATATGAGTGAGGAGTACAGGACATTGACAAAAATGGAAAGATTGAGTTTTAATCCATAAGACTACCATACTATAACTTAGAAATTATATGAGCATAAAAATGACAAAACAAATTAAGATTTCAATCAGAATACATATGTATTTCCTATCAGAATATCAATACTCTACTAAAAGTTCAAATAGATCCTCTAAAACAAAGAAGACATCGAAAATCATGAGAGTTATTTCATAAGATTTATAATACGTGACTTCTTACTGAACCAGATTAGAGAGTTCAACCCTACGCTCATAATTATTTCTTTTAGTGGACGTTTACATATTGAGGATCATCATTTTGTGTAGATTATACAGGAACTTACTAAAATTGGTAACTACAAATTACTATTTTATCCCAATATGACCTCTGCTTTTGTGAGTGAATAAATGGCACAAACTGAAGATATCGATGGTGTAGAATGCGACTATGATAATCATATCAACGACACACGAATAAATTTGCTTCTAAAAACTAAGGAAATGTAAATTTAAAGCGAGAATTTTCACTATAATTGGGTTTAGTTGTTTAATAAGATGGCCCGTTTTCTGAAAGTAAGTTCTGGTACTTATAATCTTAACAGGTCGTATTAAGAAGAGCCTTTAGTTAGTAAATACAAAAACCAGTATATATTAAGTTATATTGATGAGTTGATGACTGCGTTGGGAAAATAGTACTTGAATATCGATAAGATAAGGTTTAGAAACAAAGATCTATCGATATTACCCAAACTCTTTGAATAAAATATTAGGAATATTAAAAAGACTTTTTAGTATACTGTTCCTAAACTGTATTTTGACATCTATGAAATTATATAATACTTGCTTCTTGAGAGATCAAATAACAAAATCATTGAAAAGAGGGAAGGACTTCTCAAAGAGTATAAAATCGCAGTATAGAACTATACAGAGCTGATTGATAGATTAAGAGATTAGATTTTACAGAAAAGTAACTATGAAGTAACTGCGATCAGTATTGAGTCGATGGGTGAAGAAATCGAGAAATAAAAATATAAAAAAATGAAATAAAATTTCAACAGTTTGAAAGAAAGTAATCTGTTTGAGATAAGTAGTGAGAAATTTGAATAAAAAGTTAATATCTACTTCAAAACTTCATACGAACATAAATAGTTTACCACTATTACAGAGTAAACAGAATCTATTCGTGGGCTGTTCGAAGTTATTTTCTACTTGGCGGGCAAAGTCAACCTCAAGTTGTATGAATCGACCAAGGTATTGTATAGGACTGAACAAATTCATAGGAAAAGTCAAAAAATACCAGTGCTTATCATGAATAACCTAACTGACGGAACCTCTTAGCATTCTTTTGAAAGTTATTACTCTGAAGTTGATATAGGTAATAGTGTTCAGGTAGATAAGAAGAATTTCGAAGAGAAAAAGTGCTTAGCTGTGCCTATTGTATTTGAAAATGAGCCTGGGATAGTTGATAAAGATAGGAAGCTTTACATATTAGCAGATTGGAACTACCATTAAAGTTAAAATTATTTGTTTTTGTTTTGGCCAAGCAGATACGATTTCCTACAGGCTTTTCTTCTAAAACTTATGAACAAACCTTATCAACCACCCATTCTGAACTAATTTTATTACTGCCGTAAAGGATTTAAAACTCCAGTATTCAAAAGAGCCAACATTCATTCCTAAATCACAATTCCTGGAAGGATGGGTACTAGTTGTTTCGATATCTCTGGTAAAATCTATATCTTTGGTGGTTTTTACTAATGTGAGAAAAACTATCTGGAGTTGCAGCATGACATAGTTGCTGCTGATATTCAATTTTTCTAGCAGAATGGAGAAAACAAGTTGATCTTGTAAAATATCAAAAATAAGTTGTATTCAAAGCATATATTTGATTATAGATTGCAAAGTAAAGCCAAACCTAATAGTTTTGTAAGACCTAGAATGGAATTTTAGTTCTTCTCCAAAGAGGAACTCTATGGTGATGATAACTAACTACAAGAAGACAACATTCGTACAATTATCATGTTTGGTGGGTATGGCCAAAATTTCTTGAGACCCTATTCTTTACTAACGTATTATTACTATGTTTTGAAATTTAAAATAGATGAAAGGTGTCTTTAGTCAATCGAAAAGAAAATTATTTATAATAAAGCCATTCCAATAAATACAAAGGAGATGACAAAGAATCTTGGAGTTATCAAGACCAATAAAAAAACAAAAACAGGAATACTCTAGCCTAAAAAACTAGCTGATCCAGATGCCTTCACTTTGTACAGAAATACATTTACAATTGGTAATAAAGATGAAGAGGAAGATTTCAACTATAAATTCAAGTATATGTTCTTTGAAGAGTAGTATCGTAATTTCAAACATTAAATAAAAAAGATACAGTAGTTGAGAGCATAGGAGTTTGATAGCTCATCTATCAATATTGAAAGAGATCCCAAAAATAACCACATCATCTCTATTGAGAAGGATGGTAAGAAGAAATTGGTAACTTTGAGAATGTAAATACCAGCAGATAAGGCTAAGAAGATAGAGGCTCCCCGAGAAGTTAATCTAACTCATGAAAGTATCATTTGTTTGGATATATGGAATTCGATGATCTGTGCCCTTGTAAGACACTAAAAATATGTAAAAATTCTTTTATTTAGACGCAAGGCAAGAGTATTTTAGTGGAATACAATACAAAATGTTTATAAGGTTTTAACTTTGAGCAGGATGTGATTACCAACATCACAATGACTATCTTGAAAGAATTCGAAGACAACCTCTCCCTTCATATATTGATAATCTGTAATAAAAATACAGTTGCTATTTTACATGGATAGAAGTTGACCGCCACAGATTCAGTTAAAGAATTTATCGTTAAGCGCAAGAAGAACAAAAATGAGGTATATCCAGTATTAGATAGATTGGATCATTTGAAATAAAAAACCGTGACCAGAAAATCCGTAAAAACTAAGAGACTAGTCTGATCAATACAGTATTTTTCAGGAACAGAAACAAAATTATGTCAATTGATTTCATCGCATTAGATGACTCTTATCAATTTTACATAAGTTGTCAAGAAATAGAGCTCAATTCTCCGAGTGATCAGTATAAATGGAGTGCTAGTAATCTCGATAAATTCGATTCGACGATCAAGTATGAATTTTGCTTTAGCCATAAAAATTTTGTGAGGATGTAGCAGTTGAAATTTGTTGCTTTCTGGAAGAGTAATAATGATAACTATCTTATCGTGGAATATAATCGAAAAAAATACATTTGTGAAGTGACCCGACATACCAAAATACTGGAATTAGTTGAGGAGGGTGAGTTAAAACTATAGAACTAGAACATGTAGAAAGGAATTATTCTAAACAAAACGGAAGATAGGTATCATGACCATGATTTTATGTGAATTTACATTTATAACATAGAATACAATTAAAAATCATTTTATGTAAAGTTTGTCTTCAACCCAAATTTTACGGAAGCCCTTGATCATTTGTTATGAAAATTTGGGGCAGATAAGTGAAAAATCTTAAAGATATACTTGATGCTTTTTGTAGAAAGGTTGATTTCGCATAAAATCAAGGTATTTTACCATGGTTGTGATATGTTTGATATTTTATGTGAAGTGCTTTTTTTATTCACATTTGAAGATTCCTTTGAAAAATATCTAAATTGCACAGTATTTCTTCTCTTATAGATTTTAAAAAAAACCTTTCATTCTTACACACATTTCCATAAAGTAGAAGTCGATGATGGTAATGCTATCGAAGATGAAACAACCATCTTTTTGTTGGTTTTAGATGTATGTGCATATTTCTTTGACAAAACCGGATTCGTTCATAATTTTCTAGTATAAAATACTTTTCTCTTTGAATATTTGTTCTTTTGTTTTGTTGAGAGTAGTTTAAGCAAAAGCTAAAATCTCCATCATTATAGCATGTTCTTTGAGGACTGTAAACTCCATGAGTTCGTTGACTCTTGCTCTTTATCTGATGGTTTTACCCAAAAGATCAGTGTTGAAATTTCTGCAAACGTAACTCATAATTGGGTATGTATCGGAGATAGTATTTCCTTTATGTAAAAGAGTTGGTAATGCACTTTTATCGATTTTGATGCCCTTAAGTGACATCTTGACTTTTTAGGGTAGATTAGTTTTAGTATCTTCGTTGTTGAGGTGAACTTCATAGCTGGGTAATTCTAGATAGCTAATTAGATTGCGGACTGGTTGTAATTTTCCTCTCCCTTTGAAGTAGATCAACACAAGTGGGTGTTCGTCTTGCATGATTACTATTATTAATTATAATTTTTCTGACACTTGAGATTATTTATACTCGACCAATTTCGACATAATTTAATATGACATATGATCTTTAATTTTTCTGCTCAAGTTATATAATTATAATCAATGTGATTATAATCATTTTCTCTAAATTTAGCCAATCATATCCATGTAAAACAATAATACTTTGAAAAGACTCATTGCAGAAATTGAAAAATTGAAAAAAGAAAACGAGGAATTTAGGCAGATAGCCAGAAATCAGATCAATTTCAATCGGAAGCTGTGTTCGGAAAATCGGAAGCGTAGGTTGGCGAATAATTAACTCAAAAAACAGGAACAGGATAGACTTATTTAATTGTAAATAGCGCGAGGTAGTACTCTTGAATTGAAAAAGCTGATTAAAAATTTGCAGTTAATGTTGGAGGAGAAAGATAAGCAGAATATGGATTGGTAAGATGAGATTTTGATTTTGAGGACTGATATAACCAAACTCAATCAAAAATTGTAGTAGTTGGGTGATCATTCTAAAAACTTGTAAAGAAAATACAAAGAAAAGTGTAAAGATTATGAGGTTTTATTTAAAAATTCATACAGACAAGCGCAAACATCGAAACTTACTCCCAATGGAGCAGATTTTGATGTGCAGCTGATGGGACTGATAAACTAGAACTGTGAGTTGTAGAGGAAGATTAAAGATGGCGAATAAATGATTGATGCCTATCATGAAAAAATCAGAAGGATGGAATTACAGATTAAGGACATGGCTGATTAAATTGAGTCAAAGAATGAAATCATTTCTGCTATCAGTCAATAGAATGAGAAATAGAAGAATAATCAAAGAAACGGTTCTAACACCCAATCTAAACCACAATAAATTAGACCGTTTGAGATATTATTAGGTTAACTGCTATCGATGAAGACTGATAATGGCTAAAAAAGAAAATAGACTTAAAAAGATGGGTAGACTGAAGAAGGATGGTAATAATAAAAATCTGGTAAGACACCCATCTATTAAAATTTAAGGATAAAAGTTTAATAATATTGTAAAGACTACGAACATTTATTATACTCCAATACAAATATCGAAAACATAAGTGAAAATCCGGTTACTTTAAACTATTGCTAAGTCATACGAACCAATGTCAAGGGGATATGGAAAAGCCGTATAAAAATCGTTTCTGAAGGAGAGTTATATTTTGGAGTGGCAGATGCCAGATTTAACTATATCGAGGTGATGAAACCTGTAAGAAATTTTGTGTATTACAATAACTGCACAGGTGGAGTGGTTGTCAATAGAGATGGAAAATTAATCGAATTATTCGCTCATAAGGGTGATATCTTGTAGTTAACGATTTCATTAAAAAGCAATAAGAAAGAAATAGTGTTCGCAAAAAACGAAAAAATATTCTATACACTGTCCTATCCTTAATGTTTCAAAAATTCTTAGAAACTATTCCTCTTTGTTAAGTTGTTTTCATTTATGGCAGTTGATTTTGTTTGAATTTGATTAATTTTAGTTTGGTTGTTAGATTATAAAGAATGAAGAACAAAAGTAGGAGTAAGAGTCCCATCAAAACGCCTCAGAATAAAAACGCAAGTCCCATCAAATCAAGCTCTACTCGTAGACTATCTCCCCTTAAAGCAAATACCAGTTCATTCAAATATCCTACTTCACCTTCATTAAATACTTCGATCGATAGAGGAGTAAAACTAAAGCTATCCAAAAGTCGATAAAAATTGACATAAGAACTAAATACTTACACTTTGTTAATCCGTTCTCGAAATCCCATACGTTGCATAGAGCATAATAGTAACATCTCAATCTATTGTGAGACAGAACAGAAGTTACTCTGTGCGAACTGTATCTATGGTCGAACAGAACATAAATTTCATAGAGTAACGCCTGTGGATAGAAGTTTGGATAAAATATAGAGAGATGTAGACACGATGAATAGATTGATTGAAATGGAGCTCGATACGATAACAAGGGTAGAGTATAATCTAGGTGATTGTCTCATCCAAGAGGAAAGTGATACACATGATATACTCAATTAGCTGGCACGTATGTAGATGAATCTCATAAAATATTGTAGCAGGGATTTCTAACTGCAAAGGGCTAGATAGTTGAACAGTTGTAAACATTGAGGAAGCAGTATGAGCAGTTGATGATTGAACTTCGGATGCAGAAAGATAACTATAATATCTCGATGATCGCTAAAAATTTGAATAAAGAATACTTTAATACTGAAGAACTGCTGCTTTATGAACATTCGATTTGCAGTGCGATTACTGCTCAAAGGAGGTTTGAAGAGAGATAGTACATATTGAGTAACAGACAAATATTGAATTTGGGGAATATCGAGAAGAAGAAGGTGACTGCTGTGTTGTAGACAATAGTTGCTAATTTTGGCAAAAAATGAACTAATTAACTTAATGATTGTAAAGTTATTTCTTTCTTTCTTAATCAGCATCAATAATTAAAGATAGTGGAATGTATAATATTTTGAAGGCATTTTTTGTAGAATTATGTTTGTATCAGAAGGAGATTTATAATCTTTATCTTCTCAAACATTGATAACCTCAAAAAGTAAAAATCATTTAGAACTTTTGCCTGCGAGAAATTTACCAGGAGCCTTATTTCTCTACTTAGTCAATGCCTTTTCAATCTAGGCAGTCTTAATCTTAGTTTCATCAGAAGGTTTATAAAAAGGTTCTATAATTTTCGAAATCAACTTTTTCCAGTCTATACCATCAAAGTAGATATGCTTCTTTAGTTAATCATAGCCTCCTCCGATTCTATGTTGCGGGCTTTTATTTAACATTTTTTAGATGAAGGCTTTGCTACTTTTAGGACAATTACGAGGGTATTTCACACTCTAATTTATCACTTATTCATAAATAGTAAAAGGATCTTCAGAATTCTCACCGAATGGTAATTTGCCACAAAGAAGTTCATAGGCTATGATACCTAAAGACCAGAGATCAGCTGGAAAACTATAGCCTTTACCCGTAATAATTTATGGAGCAATATAATGTGGAGTACCAATAATTGTACTTGTTCTAAATCTTCTCTATATTTTTAGTTTTTTAGCTGTGCCCATATCAACTAAAGTTAGATAGCCATCGCCTCCCATCATAAGATTCTCAGGCTTAAGATCTCTATATATAATTCTATGATTGTGCATATGTTCCATCATAAGTAGGATTTGTGATACTAAAAAGCGTGTGTTATCTGCAGAAAACGATACAACCTTAGTGATAACATCGAAGAGATCTTCTCCCTCTATAAATTCCATGATGAAATAGATGAAATTGCTATCTTTGATCAGTTTGTAAAAGCTGACGATAAATTCGTTTTTAGGGACAGTTCTTAATATTTATTCTTCATTCATAATGTACTGGATTATTTGTGATTTTTAGACATAAAGACGGTCTAAGACCTTTACAGCATAGATTTTGTTTGTTTTGGTGTTCCAGCAAGCGTAGACTTTGCCGAAATTGCCCTCTCTGAGTTTACGCACAACATAGAAATCACTGATTTGCATGCGTTTTTACAAGTTACTTTGATCAGGTCTGTTCATAGACACACCCTATTAACGTTTTTGGTTCATAGAGAGCGCGATAGGAGTTGGTGCTGTCTCTAAAGTGTAATTGATTTTACCAATCGTTCCATCCTCCACAGCGATTAGATCTTCTTTTATTTTGATCAACTTCTTGTGATCTTTGATTTGGGCAAGTTATATCACTGAGTTCGCAGCATAAGACACAGTAGTACCCTTTATCTCACCATTCAAAACAACAAGTATACAGTTTTTATATTAAGTACTCTTTTTGATAGCTATCTAGCCTTTTTTATAACTACTAAATTCTATATTTTAGGCTGCTTATTTTAATTTTTGAACCTATAAATTCTAAGCAAGTTTAGCCTCGACTAACACTCTCTATACCATATTTTTAAGGATGATGTTTTTCAAACTGTCACCTAAGCTAGTTTTTAAATTCTAGCGGCTCATTGATATGATCTTACAGCGAGATTTGGCAACTAGAGTGTAAGCTCTCACTCCTCCCTAAAATATTGAATTTTAGCCAAAACAGTCCATAGCTTTCAACTATTGATTTTTTTCTTTGATTTTGACTACTCCTTCCTTGATTACGTAGAAAGAATTTGCATCATCTCCTTGATTGAAGATTATTTGCCCTTCTTAATAAGTTTCAGTCAAGCAGCAGCTGGCTATTGCATTTTTTTGTTCTTAGGTCAAATCTTTGAAGAAAGAGAGTACTTATAAAAACTTTTTATTCTCCTTTTCATAAATCTGGTTGATATCGTCCATAACTTTTTTGAACATAGCTCGATCAATAATAGCTAGTTCACAGTCAGTAACTGCAAAAACTGAGGCAGATCTGGGTGCATTATAGATAATTCCAAGATCACCAAAAGAATCACCATACGCAAGATTTCGTTTCTTTTCTCCATTGATCTCGACTTGGCAAACCCCTTCAAGTATGATGTAATACGCTGCACTTTTATCTCCTTGCTTGAAGATGTACGTATTGCGATGTGCAATACAAGATTTCATCTGTTTAATAAAGCATTAGACTTCGCCCTAGCTGAGTTGCGAAAATATAAAATGTTTTTTAAGTGCTTTTTGGATTTCACAGTAATCTGTGGGACTGATGGTACCTTATTAATCGCATTAAACATTGTCACAGTTCTAGTTGTCTTGATTATTAACGAGCAGTGCATGTTTCCCTCTCCTCTTCTCATTTCCCTATTTCTATGTTAGTTTTCATAATACCTATGAAGTTCTTGGTTGTTCGAAATTTGTTTTGGTTTCGAGGGGTTAGACTGAGAGTTCATTATTCATTTCTTCGGAAATATTTTTAGAAGCATTACATTGGCAACCTCCCATATTCTATTTTAGAATTTATGGCAACTTTAAAATCGAAAATATATTCGACAGAAACAACTAAAAAACTAGTCAAATGAAGTGACCACTTTTTATACTTATCCTTAGGTATAAGCATAGAGGAAGGAAATAATCAATGTATAAGTTTATTTTAGATTGATATGTAAATATTTTAAAGATGTTTGTAGATAGTATGGCTTGGGGTAGTAAAATGTGAATTGATTGTGATGAATTACTCTAATTCTATTTTTTAGTTTTAATGTTAAGAAATAGAAATGTGGCCTTGTTTAAACATTTATTTTGGTGTGGAATGATTTGGGATAATTAATAAACATTTTTTATGGAATTTATTTTATCACTTAAAAAATACACTAAAATAAGGATAAACTAACCAGTTCAAACAATACTACTTGAATCAAATCAAAAACTATACAAAAATTATACTTATCAAAAACAATCAAAATATGATTCTGTTTATTAAGGAAGACAATAGATCGAGATGAATCATTTTTTACTCATTTGGTCATTATTATTAAATAGATATGATCATAATTAAGGCATTCTCAATCAATTTTTTTTATCTTTAAGGTACTCCTTATAGTAAAGATCGCCTGTCTATAGCATCACATCCCATAAAATGCAGCTGCCAGCGAAATTACCGATGTTTACGCTGTGGTGATGGTCATGGAAAGATGCACCGGAAATTAAAGGCATTGCTCGCATTGGGCTCCAAGGGAATTCATAACCTGAATGTCCTTCTGAACTCA